>Ga0307510_10007458_pt1 | contig 13027 bp, 8 predicted proteins | sample 12_EM_MG_FD_207224 | JGI IMG/M metagenome (GOLD analysis project Ga0307510, IMG submission 207224) | Populus trichocarpa ectomycorrhiza microbial communities from riparian zone in the Pacific Northwest, United States - 12_EM | ecosystem: Host-associated > Plants > Roots > Unclassified | place... | reverse complement strand
AAGCTGCTTCTGGAACGCGGGGATGTCGATCCCAATTTATCCGATAACAATGGCCGAACACCCATATCATTAGTTTCCGAGAAGCTTTGTGAGCCCCGTCTTCCCTGGGGCCTATTCTCCTTCGCCTCGGGGTATGGGGGTATAATGAAGCTACTCGTAGAACGGAGGGATGTTGATCTCGATTCACAAGATGGCTATGGCCGGACACCCCTATTGATCGCTGCCGAGAAAGGGCGGGAAGATGTAGTAAAGCTACTTATTGAACGGGGGGATGTTGATCCCGATTTGCCGGATGGCGGTGGCCGAACACCCTTGTCGTTTGCTGCCGAGAGAGGGCATGAAGGTGTCGTGAAGCTGCTTCTGGAGCGGGGGGATGTTGATCCCAATTTATCCGATAACAATGGCCGAACACCCATATCATTTGTTGCAGAGCAACTTTGTAAGCCTAGCCTCATTTGGAGCCTATCATCCTCTGCCTCGAGATATGAGGATATAATGAAGCTACTCGTTGAACGAGGGGGTGTTGATCTCAAATCACCAGATGACAATGACCCAAAACCCTTCTCAATTGGTCCCTGGAGAGGGCGGGAAGGTGTAAGGAAACTGCCCCTGGAACGGGCGGATGTTGATCCCGATCCGCCGGACAGGGATGGTCGAATGCCCCCATCATTCACCGTCGCAAGAAAACATCACGATGTCATGAAGCCTCCCATAGAACACATGGATCACAACCCCGATTTACCTAATCGCAATGATCGAGCACCCGTACCGCTTGATCCCTCAAGACGGCAAGAAGGTGTCCTGAAGCTACTTCTGGAGCACACGGGCGCCAACCCTGATTTGTTTGGTAACGATGGCCGAACGCCCCTATTCTCAGCTTCCTGGAGAGAATATATAAGTGTAGCAAAGGTGCTTGTGGAATGCGGGGATGTGAATCCCGATTCACCAGGCCGAAATCACCGAACACTTTTATCATTCGCCGCCGAGTGGGGACGAGAGGACCTAGTGAAGGTACTTGTGGAACGCAGGGATGTCGATCCCAACTCACCGGATAGCAATGGTCGGACACCACTGTTATATGCCGTCATTGCGAGGGCTGCAGGTGTAGTGAAGCTACTTCTTGGACGCCCGGAACTCAATCCTAACTTATCTGGTGATGATGGTCGAACACCCCTATTCTCCGCTTCCTGGAGGAGATGCCCAGATGTAGTGAACCTACTTTTGGAACGTCGTGATATCAATCCCGATTTACCTGATAGAAATGGTCGGACACTACTATCATTCGCTGCTGAGTGGGGGCGGGATGATCTAGTGAAGTTGCTCTTGGAGCGCGGAGATGTCAACCCTGGTTTACCTGATAGCAACGGTCAAACACCCCTATCATATGCTGCCGCGAAGGGGCGAGAAGGTATAGTGAGGGTGTTATCGGATTTCACAGCTCTCGATTGCGAATCATCGGAGGACCATGATCGAACGCCAACCTTTGTCGCTGATGAGAATGCTTCATGCAAAGAACCAACCCACCCACCCCTGGCAACGGAACCTAGCACTTCATATACACCCGATCGCCCTGCACCTGAGGCTCCCATCTCTGGTTCCCACCTATGCGACCCGCCCCCAGATAAAGCTTCCACCCTCAAACAGTTTTCACCGGAACAATTGCTCTCACCCCAGGCCCCATCCGCCCCTCTTCCTTCCCTTGGTTCCGGCTCGGTTTTTTATTTCTTTCTTCGAACGTCAATCCCGCTCATTTTCTTGTTTTTCGCTCTTATGATGTGCCACGGGATTCTCTTGAATTATTTCATGCCATCTACTCCGCTTGGCGGTGATTGATGCTTCAATGTCGGTCTGACCCGCTGTATTTTGTGGTTTCGTCTCTACAATATTCCCGTGTCATTTTCCACCTCCACTTTTGATTGAGATCAACTTTGTACAGTACTTCCTGCGTGCCATAGCAGTAGAAGGATTCATTCATAATAATAAAACCCCGTTGTCACCACCAACCCGGAGTGTCCAAAACCAATCGCGAGACTAGAAAATCCTGGGCATATGCCGTCTGTGTTGGAGAATTCTGATTTTGGGCTGCTCACCACATACATACTTTTGTTCCTGCATAAGGCGAAACTCATTTACGATATGGTAGATTGTTGCTTAGACAGCGTTCCACCACTGTTAGCTTCTTACGATCCAATACCACCACAATGCATACCTGATACGACACGTCAAACACCGATCTACAGACAATGAAACACGAACTCAGTCAATAGCCCAACATCTACAATACCCGCGACCATCCACTCGATCCGAGGCATCCGGCCTAACTGTACCCTCGGCCAAGAAGCTCTTACATTGGAAGTCTCTTCGCAAAGCGAAACAGAAGGACGACCTAGAGATGGAAAATGGGAGAAGAATCCGGCATGCGCAGAACGTATGCCGGGGAAGAAGTTTCTCTGTAGATAAGGATATAAGGCAGCCTGTTCTTCTCTTTGTTCATTTTAGTTAGTTCATCTCATACTCATCGCATCTTTCTCTCACGGTTCTACGGTCTTCATTTGTCTTGTTAAAGTCATTCATTCTTGCATACGAGCTCTTCACTCTTTATTGTTCTCTGATATCTTTTGTCTATTATCGTTGTTTGTATCAATAAAAGTTTTGTGCCGTTCGGTAACTTAGGATTGGATCCACTGCGCCTAACCACCCAATAATTGTTCAAAAGTCTGGACCCCATCAATCGATGAATTGCACCTCTCTACAATTCAAATCGCTCAAAACATTCACTTCAAAATGATCCGAGCTCGAAACAAGATCGATATCCACAAAGTAGCAATTTTACAAACATGAAACCGCTACATCATAGCCAAGATATAGCCCTAGGTGTCAGCAGCTGTGTTTTTCCCTCGTGGCAAGAGCTTCAGGAGCCAATCACAGGACTCGAGTCGCCAAAGTTGAGCCACGTTTCTTTTGCATGACAGGAAAAAAACAACTTCAAGCCAATCATTGAGTGATTCTTGTAGAGTCTTCAATTCTCGGCCACCCTTCACTCAAGCCCTTCAAAACAGAATACCCATTTCACCCCTCGCTGCCCCATCCACTAGTCGCACAGCACAATTAACAGGAGGAAGATTATAGGAAAACAAGATGACATCCCTGGCACATTAAAACCTGACCATTACTAGGGACAAAAAGTTGGTAATATGACATACATTTAAAGAAATGTGTGGAATAATCGCGGGATATCAGGATTGAAATGGAAGCATCAAATTCCGCGATGGATTTCCCATTTGGCGTTTTTGGAAAGGCCTTGGCCTCATAGTAAGGGCCGGGTGGGCAAAGTAGGAATTACTTTTACTTTGTCACTTCATGGCATCATAATGCATCACTCATAGTTTGGTTGCGGCCCCCCACTCTCCAGTGTTCCCAACCGCCCGGGGGGACTGCCAAGAGCCCCGGACGAGACGGCTATCTGTAGTCCGTCCTGGGCGGCCTAAGTGCAGGACAGCGGGCCCTACAGGGTGAGACATTTTAGTTCAGAGCAGGGGGTGGACGGCAGGGGACTACGAGGGACGGCAAGGGACTGTTGAAAATATTGGTTGCGGAGGTAATGATCTACGGTGAGGATTTTACGCAGTGGACTGAAACCGCTTAGGTGGAGATGGGAATCATGATTGATTGATAACAACTTGGTGGAAGGAAAGACTTGAGGAAAGTTTTGTACAGGAAGGAAGGTGTGTTGCCAGGAGAAGGTGAGAAGGAAGGAAAAACAAGTGGGGTGAAAACATTTTCAGAGCTTGCGCATCCTTTGGCTAGTGCGTCCGTATGCCCCTGCGGCCACTGAGAGCGGGCAGATCCCGCACCAAGTGCGGCCATCAACTGCTATTTCCAACAGGGACCGCCGGGGACTGCAAGAGTGATCTGAAATGATGTGAAATGAATTCTTTTGGAGGTGTATGATTTCGGCTTGGCTAGTGCAGGAGGTCTAAGTGCTGGGACTATAGTCTGTTGAAACCTGTGACTGGAGCCGTTGATTCATCTATTGTTTCTCTACTGTCCTACATTAGTTTTTGTTTCGTCTTGTTTCACTAAAAACGTCTGACAATCTCTTGTCACAGACTCAAGGAGCATGTATCATGTGGAGGAAAGGTTTTCTACTCGTTTTCTTCTCGCATGATTCGCATGGGATAAAAGCTGGATCTTTTTCCTATTCTCTTACTCGATCATCAGTCTTTTCGTCGTTCGGGTCTTTACGTTCTTTGTTTTTCTCTATAGTCAATATATCTATATTCGCTCCCTCATAACAAATCAATATAGTCCCCTATAGTCCACCCGGTCCTCACCTTCCCGGGTGTAGTCCGTCCTAACGCCCCCACCCAAAAGGACGGACTGGGCGGTTGGGAACACTGCTACTGTCCACCTCATTTTTTGTTCCCCGTCCCCGGCGGTCATACCCAATGCTTGCCGTCCATAGCCGCCCCCCCATAGCCCTTCCCCACATCCCACTGCTTTTTTTAATACCCCCTGTGGTCCCCCACAAGCTCTCCAGTCATAGAATCTCCCCTGCTGTTTCCCAGAGCGGTGGCTTCCCAGTGCATGTCACCATGCAGATAAAGGTATCCCGTGCCGCACCTGGCAGTCATAGCAAAGGCCGGCAGTCCGCCATGAAATTCGGCCTACACACGACCACATCTTCATCCCCTGCTATGTCGTCTCCTTGACGTTATCCCCGCAGTCCCTATAGGCTCCCCTAACCTTTCAGAACACTACCCTCGTGAAAGAAGATAAATTATAGCCAGAGCATGCCAGGCAGGATCAACTGATTTCCAACAACCAGAAACCTGCTAGCAGGAGAGCTAACAACTATCTACACCTTCGACCTTATCTACACAGTGATTGCTCATGAATTTACTACCTTTGATGCTCACCTCCTGCCCCGGGTTCGTAGAAACCGCTCTTATGACGACTACGGCCCGCGCCAGTGTGTTTGTGAATTTTGAGGGAGGGGTTTCCTAGAAATGAGGGACTAGAGCGGTTTAGAATAGTTGTGATCTGGAGTAAAAAACGCAAAGGCATGTGAGTAGCCGCCGTCTATGATAGTGGTAATATAGTTTGCAAAAGCACGCTCCTACTGTTGAGGTTCGCCTAGATTGGTTCGAAGAGAGGGGAGGTACGGGGGGTTCTGTACTCATCCCCTCTAGAATCAATCACCAACTTATCCCTTCCTACACTACGCACCACTAGGAGTTCGTTCTATGCTCCGCTGATAATTTCCCCAGCGAGTACAATGAACTCCTGCGAGTGATAGTCTGTGCACTTGGCTCTAGTGGGCTGATGCCTTGGTGCAGGATCTGGTATTTTGAGCTGAATAAATCTAAGCCTCTCGCTAGCTCTTATGTCCTATGGTAGTCGTAGAAGCACGACCATTTGGTGTGCTGAGACTCTGGTTGTGAGCGAGAGTAAAGCAGAGTAGTAGTACCGTGCCTAGGATCCGTCAGAACAGTGATATATGATATGGAAATTTTAGTCCCCTCAAAGGCTTCAGGCGATGAATAAAATAAACAAAAAACATAGTTTCATAATTGTGAAAATGTATATTTCGCTTCAATGAATCATTCTCTCAAGATCACAGACAGAGAACTAATCTATATACTCAAAATTCCCAGCCTCCAGTATTCACTCTGTCATTCCATTTCCAGTGTTCCCAACCGTCCGGGGCAACCTAAGGGCAGGACGGCCGTCTTTGGGCAGGACGGCGGGCCCTACAGGGTGAGACATGTTAGCTCAGGGCAGGGGGGGTGGACGGCGGGGAACTGCAGGGGACGGCAGGGGATGGCTGAGGACGGCCGGGGACTGTCGGAGACGACCGGGAATGGTGAGGGACGGCGGGGGACTGCCGGCGACGCCCGGGGACGGCACGAGTAATGTCTTATGAAGTGAACAGAATCCGTTCGGAGGTGTATGATCTCAACTTAGCTAGTACAGGTCCAAGCGCTAGGACTACGGTCCCCTATAGTCGGTCCGGTCCTCACCTTCCGGGGCGCAGTCCGTCCTAGCACCCTCAAAGGGGCAGACTATGAGCCGTAGTCCGTCCCGTCCTCACCCAAAGACGGACGGACTGGACGGTTGGGAACACCGTCCATTTCATGCCATTCCACTCATGCTATTCCTCTCCACTCAATTCCATTTGCCACATTCCAATTCCAGGCTGTAAGGAAGTTTGTCCCATTCCAATCCAAGGTTACCAGGAAGTATGACAGCCACTTCATGCTACAGGCGAGCGGGCCAGTATAAAAAATGCCAATAGACTTAATCCAAAAAGCAGTTTTTCGGAAAATCAAAACCGGTCTAGTGTTTACAGTTACAGAAGTAGGAGTTTGTACCAGTAAACTATTGTAGGGTAGATGTTCGTTAGCCAACTCTGCCTTGCCAAACCGTTGCAAATTTATTCCACAGCGGCGGGGTCATATCTAACCTACATCGAATAGCCATTAGGTAGCAATTCTTATCCCGGCAGGGAGGCGAGTACCCTACCTTCCTGGGGTAGTGAAGCCACAGTCAAAAGTCTTCTACAGATTATCTGTGTGCAAAACCCCTATACGGCACTACCAGTAATATCGGAAGCACAGTTCTGGTCTTTTGGTAGACCCCTTAGCGAAGAAATAATTGATAGAGAAACGCCGCACAGATATTCCTACTCGCATATCCGGAGGTTTTGCAACGGCCTTGACCTGAAAAATACCAAGGTTCCGATATTATTTTGAAAACAGCTGAGGCCAACTTGTATGCCGTGCTGGACCCAAAATGCCGGATTTGAGCCTCATTTCTTTTACTCGTACATGCCAAGAAAATATTAACTTCAAGCAGAGGCTTGGACGGCGCTTGCAGAGCCTTAACATTCCCATTTCTAAACCGTTGCTTCCCCTCCTTTGTGGGAAATGCCGGCCTGAGAGCGAGGGGAGGGTAGATGGAGTAGGAGACTGTCTCCCACGATCTGGTGGGTTCGGGGAGTGGGATGAGAGTGAGGATCGGGCTGTCCATGCTGTATTATTTTGTTATTTTGTTATGATGATTTAAGAGGGGAAAGAAATATCATAGCGGGTTGAGAAAACCCATCACCAGTTGGGCATGGAGCACGACATAGCGCTCTTGGCCTAAGAGTCACTCAAGGATGTTGTCGGAAAAATGTATCGCCGGTTGCTGGGGCAGAGCGGGGTCATAGCTCCAAGCCCCGGGGTCCGTGGACCCCCCTCATACATATATACCAGCTTCCAGCTACCCGTCTACCAGATCACCATACTTCTTACTCCTCGCGTTCTTTTTTGCCCTCCCACCACCCCTACTGGACCTCCACGCGCCCTCATTGTCACCGGGGGATACATCGGGGGTAACAATCTCCTACGGCAAGGGCAGCGACAACCTCACCAAAGCCTCCGGCAGTGGAACTCGTGCATACTCCAAACCGTAGTAATTGATAGTTGGGATTTCCTTCGGCGTTCTTGTTTTCCGTGTTTGTCTTGTTTCTTTCATTTCCTACTTGGTTTCCTTTATTTGACTGTTTTCGGAATTGAACAATTGGCGAGGTGTTTAAAAATACCGCTATTGAAATACCATGCAAAACAAAGTGCCAAATGCCAGGCCGTCACCTATGAGTGCTGTGGCTTCCATGCTCAGAAAGGGCAATCCACAGCTCGTAAGTTAGCGACTCTGTTGAAATACCGGTAACGTGCCGTAGGGCTGGAATTAGTGCCGCAAGAGATAACGGAGGCAGTTAAGCTAATGATGAGGCGGGTCGATGGGATAGCCTTTTCAATACTAGCAATTCTCATCGCTTCGTCATTTTGCGTGACATCTCATAAAGCAATAAATCTGCAACCCGCGATCAGACTTCCAAAATTAATCGAGATTTCACTAGAAAATAACAAGAGCAAGAAAGCGAACTGGAAATGCTCCTGATTTGGAATTTTCTCTAGAGCTAAAAAAGACAATTGTGTGTTCAGTAAAAACTTCAATAATCGGCCGATGTGCTACAGCACTTGAATGTTGTCGAAAATTCCCTACAAGCTGCTCAGCCCCTCTGAGAGACCAAAAAACTAAAAAGCATCGGACCTTACCAGATGGGGCAAATCTAACGACAATACACAGGGGCCGATTATTGAAGTTTCGACGGTAAAAGTGGTAAAAGTATCGGTAGCAACCCTGCGTCGCTTAAAAAAAATTTGTTATCCCTTTGGCCATTTGTATGGGTGAACAGCTCTTATGGCTTCTATTCCTGCCTTCGGATGCCGCCACCACCCGTTTGGCTTTGGGACTTTGTTCATAAAGAATGGGGCAAGAAGTTTCGAGCACTGGGAGAAGGGGGTACCGGTACCTTGGGTCGGGAGACACCGAGAATCGGCTATACTAAGACTTTTGTGGCACCGCGCCCCATTTTCCCTTGCACCCTAGGACATCCGCGCCCCCCCCCCCACCTGACGAGGAAGCCGAAAGAATCTTTCCTTGCGCAGCAGGTGGTCGGCAACAGCAGGTCAGATTTTGGTGCGGGGTTTGGAGCTCACATAAATTGATGCAGCAAAGGGCTATTCGGATTTCCAATACCCTAGATGGATATGGGCTTGTGGCTCTACCGGTACTACCGTAAAATCTCGTGAAATCCACTATCTCCATCAGCTCCTAATCTCCGGATCCTCAGTCAAAAGTCCCCAAGAAGGATTAGTGCTTTCCTGACACGGTATAGCCTGAGTCATTCTGTCTTGTTGGATCTCGTTAGCTTGACAAACTAAACCTATCGTGGGCTGATGTCGCGATTCACGGGGATATTCGTCACAGCTCGGAGATAGTGGATTTCACGAGATTTTACAGTACTGGTAGTGGAGCACTGTACTCGAGCACCGGTACCGGTACTGGAGCTGTGCTTTGGACAAGAAATGCCGCAAATACTCAGCAAATCTGCTTGCTTGGATCGGTCTCTAATCTCCCCGATCAGAGACAAAACACACCTGGAAGGATAGTGTTTCCCAGGTAGGATAGCTTGATTAAACAGAGCCTGCGGGATCTCGTTAACCAATCGCGATTCCCCTAGCCCACACTGCTAACCCTATTGTGGTTTAGTAGGGTAATTTAAAATGCGCAATCCGATAGCAGATTTACAGTACCGGTACTGAGTTTTTTTTGCGCCAGACTACCGTAAATTCTGGGTAAACTCGACCCGCCGCCATGCTTCTTCTTAAGGCACCCACTATTCCTCTAGGAGACAGCCACAGTAAGTGTAGCGCGCAAGGGAAAGAACCTACTGAGCACAGCCCAAGCCTCGGCGTGGTGGGGTGGGGACAGTGTTCCAAACCGTCAGGGGCCCGGCGGTGTCAATAGGGGGACTGCTAAGAGTACTGGCCAAGACTGGACGGCTGTGTGCACTCTCTCTGGGGCACCGAAAGTCACGGGATGCAGTCTCTGGATCCGGTGGCGGGTCCTATGCGGTGAAGCAGTGATCTTCGTGGGAACAACGGGGGGCTGTGCTCTCAAACGTCCGGGGCATCTGTCTCCAGCTGTAGGGCAAGAGCGTCTTGTTGGAGAATTCTGATTTTAGGCTGCTCACCACATGCATACTTTCGTTCCTGCATAAGGCGAAACACATTTACGCTATTGTTAACACACTGGTTGCTTCGACAGCGTTCCACCACTGTTAGCTTCTTACGATTGAATGTCACCACCCTGCATACCTGATGCGACACAATCAAACACCGATCGCTGGACGATGAAACACGAACGACAGTCGATAGCCGAACATCTACCATACCCGCGGCCATCAACACGACCCCAGGCATCCAGCATAACTGAACCCTCTGCCAAACAGCTCTTACCTCGGATGTGTCTTCGCAAAGCAAAACAGAAGGACGACCAAGAGATGGAAAGTGAGAGAAGAATCCGGCATGTGCAGGAAGTATGCCAGGGAGGAAGGTACTCTGCAGATAAGGATATAAGGCAGCCTATTCCCCCCTTTGTTCATTTTAGTTACTTTATCTCATACTTATCGCATCTTTCTCTCACGGTTCTACGGTCTTCACCTGTCTTGTCAAAGTCATTTGTTCTTGCATACGATCTCTTTACTCTTTATTGTTCTCTGATATCTTTTGTCTATTATCGTTGTTCGTATCAATAAAGGTTTTGTGCCGTTCGGTAACCTAGGATTGGATCCACTGCGCCTAACCGTCCAATAGTTGTTCAAAACGTCTGTCCTTGGGGAAGACTGCAGTCCAAGAGGGTGACTGCCGGGTCCTACAGTCTTCGACGGATCTGTAGCTTCCGGGTAGAACCCGCAGTCCTTACCCGTTATTTGTAGTCCTCACTGGTCATCTCGTCCGGACGGATGCCAAAATACCCGTCGGTCCCCTCCGGGCCCGAAGAAGGCCCGACTAGCCGCTTGGGGACACTGACATGGGGGACGGCAGTTATGGTGCCAGTTATGTCCCTTGATTTAGTATTAACTAGTGTTCCCAACGGGCCAGGCATGTCGAAATTCTCGCGGATCTGGCCTTGCTCGAGCCTGCAGGCCTGGTTAAGCCTGAGCCTGGCCGGGCCGGGCCCGTTTATAGGCCATATTGGCTTTTTCCCGGCTGCTTGTATGGCCTCGGCCGACCCTCTCATTGTGAGCCGCCACTCAGTGTCAACCGCAAAGTTCAATGTAAATATTCCCCAATTACCCAATATGATTAAAAATAATGGAACAATTTCGTTTTATTAGCTAAAAAATACTAAGAGAACCTAGAGATAGTGAATTAGTTAATTCAATTAATTGTGAAAGAGTGCTGCTGTTGTTGTGGATCAACTGTGCGCAGTAAGATGGTGATTGTATAGAAGGTATTAATAGGGGGGTTAACTGAAAATAGTTTACAAAATAACATTTAAAATACAGCAGTTTCAAATTATTTTCTTGGGGATTTAAAGTAGTTCTTGCTAAAGAGGAAAAATAGGAGAGAATGATGGTAGGATAGGACTGTGCTGGTGGCCCTGGAGGTAAATCTTTAAGTATCACTCGTTGTGTGATTAAGAAGCAATGTTGAAACGACTGTTGTTGATTGACTAAGAGAGAGAGAGAGAAGTGGGGGTGACCCCGGCTATGTAACAAGAAAAGACGCAGTCACGATTTCCCCAGTTCACAGAGCCTCACTCGCCGCCGCATCACCGCCGCATCGCCGGCTTACATAACACCCCGCAGTCAACCATACCAGATATGGAAGGATGCTCCAACATTTTCGCTAGGGTGGGGGCTAGCGCGGCTGGAGCAGGCTTCCGAGCGGAAGTACAGAGAGCGCGATGCGGTTCCTTTGGGTTACAATTCACTTTGGGCGATATTAAGCATAGAGCAGTGCGTGCCGCTGCAGGTACTACTGTAGCAGGAAGTAGGGAAGGGCGGAATATCATGCGCGCAACACCCCATTCCCACAATTGGGATACACCAACCATCCGCCCCGCCCCCCTCAAGTGTGACAGCTTCACGTCAGACCTCACGAAACTTTCATACCCCCCCGAATTCCTGTCCTCCCGCCGGGGCGAGCCGCTTGTCCGGATGAGAATTACTTACCATAATTGTCCATAAAATGTCTATCAGCCCTCTCCCAAACATCCGTGGCTATAGGTGAGGACTCGGAGTCGTCCAGACCCATCCCCGTATCTTGCTCTTGACTTCCTCGGCCGGAAAATATGTGGGCAGATACTGGTTACTAACTTCTAACTCTGGTAATGTGATTCTCTGCAGCCCAAATTTCAACCAGGGGTCTCATTGCGGCAGATGAGCAGATTTGATGAGTGATAGTCCCGGCAAGGTTAGCATAGGTAGGGAAGATTGACGAAATGTGAATTGGGTTGTAGTCGCTTGATATATAGGCACGTCCTTTGTTCCTTGCCAGGGCTCAGATGAGAAGCTCGGTTTTCGCGTTAAGAAGAATTGCATAGTTGAAGTGGACATGCTGCTCAATACTAGTGGTGTGGCGCTGGAGATAGTCAATTACTGGGTTTCCGTAACTCGGCCGGCAATGTAGTACTGGACAGATGCAACTTGTATAACCTCCTTTGTGGGCAACTCAACCAGCACTTGTCAGAGAGGTTCAACAGAGCTAAAGATCTTCTCACCCTTGAATTGGATAAAGCTTGCCAAGTGAAACGTGAGCGCCTTCCCTAAAAGTCCAGTATCAGGATCATGAAGGTGGAGCCGTCCCTCGGAGCGAAGAACAACAACATCTCTGCTCAAGGCTATATACACTTACAATGGGCCTCTCTATCTTTCATTGGAACGTATTTTCATGATCTTGTAGGCGTCTCTGTAGAAAAATTGTGAAGTAAGCCCCATCATATGTCCCTCAAGATAGCTCCACAGGCCTCCACCATCTCCCCTAAAGCCTGGTTAAAACCAGCATTCATTTGGGCTCTCATTTTTTATCATCTTTCTTTAGGGCCCCCGCACTAGGAAGCATGCAGAAGGTATTGGAGAGGTGGACAAGGTGGAGGAGATCGCTGTTACTCACCTCTAGGAATATTAGTTTGATGATGGCTTTCAACCACAATAAGGAAATTCATCCGAGAGTAGACATTCTTCCCAGGTATGATAACTAAAAAGAACAAAGGATTTCTGTCATTCCAAATGCTAGTATTTTGAGAAATACTCAGTATTTTTATTCAGAAAGATCCTCTGTTTTTAGGAAAAACTGAGTTTCATTTTCCGGTGGCGTGCCAAACAGGGCCTTAGTTGAATGGTGACCTCTTTAGCTCCCTTTGCCTCTTGACCTTGATCTCTTTACTAGAGCTCCACTTGAAGTCTCCCTTAGGCCCAGCATTTGCAGAACTACCACTAGTCCTATTCTACTTTTTCTGGCCAGGAGTAAACCTGCTATGCCCCTTCATAGAGCATGCCAGTCATCGGGCGATGGTTAGACAAGACTCTGGAACAACAAAATTATAAACGGTTTAATTAGACCAATAAATTTATTGCCATACACATTGTTCTCGCATTCGTTTAGAGCGTCAATACATATAAATGTAC
>Ga0307510_10007457_pt1 | contig 13027 bp, 7 predicted proteins | sample 12_EM_MG_FD_207224 | JGI IMG/M metagenome (GOLD analysis project Ga0307510, IMG submission 207224) | Populus trichocarpa ectomycorrhiza microbial communities from riparian zone in the Pacific Northwest, United States - 12_EM | ecosystem: Host-associated > Plants > Roots > Unclassified | place... | reverse complement strand
TACTTTGGAATTTACAAACATTGATAAAAATCGTTTGCTCCAATGTTATAGTAAGGATTTTGAAGTTTAAATCCCCGTCACAATTAACACAAGATGCAATCTTAACCATGATTAAGACCTAAAAAAATATTGATAACAAAGAGAAAAGACTAAAGAAAAAAAAACCTGATTTGAATTAACCTCAAGAAACGATTCAAGATCAAAACTTTGAACTTTAAACTAGCTGATTACAAGAAAAAAAAAAAAAAAAAAACTGGGTTTTAAAAATCAGGGAAAAAGATGAAATATTTTTGAAGACTATTAAGCAATAAAGATCAAATCTTTCTACTCTTAAAGGGCTAATTAAGAACAACATGAAAAAAGATCAAATCCTCGAAGAATATGAAGCAAAACTTGGAAAGAGACTGTGTTGTTGGCGAAGGCAAAAGCTGTGGAGATGTAGGTCAAAATGAAAGAAGCAACTATAATTATTTATAGAGTTTCGTGGGTTGATTTTGGACCGTTGGATGAATATGTTGTGGCTGATGATGAAGTGAGGGTTTGAGGATAGCCGACAGTGTCATTAGGGTTTTTATAACCTGCACTAGCTAACAAGAGGCCTACCTATTACGGGCTAGACCAATTTGTAGCCCATTCTTCTAGGGCCCAACGTATTACGTATATTTATAAACAGGTCTTGAACCGGAAAATATAGTTTTTTTAAAAAAATTATTTAATTAGAAGTTCTATTTTAATGATATAACAAAACTAGTTTGGTGTCCGGGGCCACGCCACATGCTAGACCAAATTTTATTTAAGCATGGAAAAAAATATTTAGACAATGATAGCACTTTTAAATAAGAAAAATCCAAGAGTTAAATTAAATCTCAATTAATTTGATGATATGATAAAAATATATATATAATAATAATAACAAATTAAAAAAATATTGGTCTGGGTCAAGATGAGTTATCACAACCTATTACCTAGCACATGAAATTAAGATAACTTGTAAAAAAATAAAATTATAAAAAATCAATTATAAAAAAAAACCCATTAAAAATACATAAATCAATCCGGTGAAATCTTTCAAGTGAGCCGAAAGATTTACAAAACCCCAATTGAGGGATGAAGTTAAAAAAAAATAAAAAATAAAACAAATAGCAATCAAAAGAATAAAAACTAAATTTAATATAAAATAAAATAAACTAAAATATTGAATGATGCAATTAAAAAGAAAATTGAGGGATATTGAATGATGCAATTAAATATTGAATGATGCAATTAAAATAAACTAAAATATTGAATGATGCAATTAAAAAAAATATTGGTCTGGGTCAAGATGAGTTATCACAACCTATTAGCTAGCACATGAAATTAAGATAACTTGTAAAAAAATAAAATTATAAAAAAAAACCATTAAAAATACATAAATCAATCCGGTGAAATCTTTCAAGTGAGCCGAAAGATTTACAAAACCCCAATTGAGGGATAAAGTTTAAAAAAAATTAAAAAATAAAACAAATAGCAATCAAAAGAATAAAAATTAAATTTAATATAAAATAAAATAAACTAAAATATTGAATAATGCAATTAAAAAGAAAATTCAATTAAAAAAATGATTTAAAAAATAACAATATAAAAATAAGGATTAAATCATACGCCACCCATTAATGGAGACAACTCTATAAGGATTAAGAGCTTGTTTGGGATTGTAGTAGCGGTTGCGGTTCAAAATATTTTTAGCTTAGAAATACATTAAATAAAAAAATTTTATTTTTGACATCAGCACATCAAAATGATCTAAAAACATAAAAAAATTTTATTTTAAACAAAAAAAATTAAAATTTTTCACTCTAAAACTTCATCATGGAAGCTGGAGTGTGACCGTCAGACATGCTGTCCAAATAGTGCACGAGATCACCCATGTGCATCCGTGTCAGGTTCTAATTGAATAATATTTTATTTATGCTAAAATACTAAATTCTCCTTGGTCATAGTTGATAATTAAAAAAAAAACTAATTAAAAAAACTAAAAATCCATTGATGATCGAGTAATCAAGACTTTTCCTGGCTGGTTCGGGAACCGGGTCTAACAACTATGGAGCCAAGCAACACGACAAAAGTAAAGGAAAAACTACAAAACAACAAAGCTTTCTTAAAAGAATCAATGCAACCCGAATAATGGATTTGCAAAGCAAACCTCATTACATCAAAAATGGATGAAGATGGTGTTTAAGGCTTCTAAAACTCCTTTCTTTTTAAACATCCTAGACGAAAAAATGAAAAAGAAAAATACACTCCAGCTCCAGTTGGAGGCCTTCCAAACTATCCTCTAATCTAAAATTCACCAACTTTGTCCAATTCGATATCTACAATGTTCTTTCTGTAGCATCCTCTGCTTGTTCTGTCCTCGATCTGCAGGATAACAAGAAAAACAGCAGTGTGGTTAGTCTAGATTGAGAATTATTGATGAACTCTGTGTGCTGTGTAGTACAAGCCTCTAACAAGAGTTGCCCAACCCACCATCAGTTTTCAATGAGAAGTTCAAAATTAAGCATGTTGGCATCAACAATCAATTGCAAGGTGCATCTTTTTTGTTTTTTCTTCCATTACCCCTCAAAATGAATTGGGACTATCATTAACTTGTAAAGCAATTAATCTATGTTGCAATTTGAAAATTCAAAAATCACCAATATATTCAATGCATGCTTCACGTTTTGCAGATAAGCAGTCATTTATAACTTGTTTCTGGAATAATTATATTTAGAAAGGTGCAGTTGTTCTTTAGGCCATATGATCAATCACACGCAGAGAATGTAAAAAATACCAGCCATCCCTTGACCTTTAATATTTGAACCGGCTAATTAATCCTTCTCATCCCTCACATAAGCTCAACCCTTGTTCTTTGTGCTGACATGTATAAAATGACAGCATCATATGTCGGTTAAGGCACTCGTAATATATGCTCGAAACATTTTCATAAAGGGCAGTTTACATGTGCGCGTGCGTGAAGTAAAAGTATGAGATCTTGTTTGTTACATGGAAAACTACTACAAACTCTTCACCATCCTGTTTATTCAGCATTCTCCAGAACTTGTAAAAAATATATAACATAAATTACTAAACCAGTTAAATTAGGGAACACGCTGCAAGCAAACTTTCCAGAAGAAATTGTAGCAATTATCCACAGAAAGTTTCTCAGATCCAAATGATTATAAATAAGAGACAGCAGATACATGATAGCAAATGGATTGTATTACGAAGTATAAATGCATAATAAAAGCAAACTATTTGTTCTATGAGATTCTGTTAGTTACATCAAGAAAACAACAAGACAAGTACTATGAAAGATTAGTAACATATCTACCTCACATTAAATTCGATTTGAAAAACTTTAAGGAGCTTGGAAAATTCCATCCCTTGTATGTGTCTGAGAAAAAGCTTCCTTCTTCAGTTCCCCAGGGGAGAAGTACAGTGAAATAAACAGGAAAAAACTCATTAAATCTCCAGCCATGGTTCTCTTGTATATGAAAAGTGTGCCCTAACCAGCAAGTACCATGTAAAATTATTCATGATCGTTACCAGTGGAGCAGAGTCATTCATCTCCACCACTAGCGTTGATAGTCTGAACAACTTTAGGCAGATTGATACTCATCAGATGTTGTCCACTTGACAGATTCTGTTCCACTGGATTAAAGAATTCCTTGATTCAGACTAAGCAAAAGATAGCTATGCAAACTTAAATATGTATTTCTTACCCTTTGTTTCACCGATGCGACCTGGGACTGTTGTCGGTGTTACATCAGAGCTTAAAACCCGTGCAAGATGCTTGACACGATTCAATCGTAATGGTTTTGGTGGTGTGCCTGGACCACAGTTTCAATGCGTGAACTTATAAGGTGGAACATACACAAATGTCTCTATAACCATGTGAATCATTTAACATGGGATACTCAATTGACAAATAATTTCGAACAAATATTTATGATGCCGGATCAAATGAAAATAACAATACTAAAGCTTACAGTTGGAAGTTGCGTATCCAGTCATTGTCAAATCTCCTGTAATTTTGTGACTATCACCAATATCCAGAGTATCAGCCAGTGACCGAGCAAGGTGCTTTATATGGTTTAGACGTGACCTTATAGGTAATTTAGCTAACTTATGTGCTGGAATTTCCAAACCTGCTGAATAAACTATTAGTGAGTATCAGGCTGCCTTCATATCAAATGCATTACAAAAATCACAAAACTCACCCACAGAATTTGCATTGCCTGCATTTACACTTCCTTGTCTTTGATCCAAATCGACATCAGAAATTCCATTAGATTGGACAGGAACAGAGATTACTGCTTGATTATTCCCGTTACTAGGGAGCATAAGCATTTCGTCACTATCCACAAGACTGGCCTGAGGGTCTCTCACATTTCGCGCTCTTTGTCTCCGCAACTGATAGTTTCTACGTCGTCTCGCAAGATGTTTTTCCCTCTCTTCAACACTCATTGCTTGCCTTCTTTGCCTGTCCCGTAATCGACGCCTTTCTCTTTCTTGCTCCTTTTGCAAATCCATCAACACTGCTCTTTCTGTTAATTCCTCCAGAATTCTTCAATTATTTCCTAAAAACTCAACAAACCCACAATCTAGACCAATCTTTCTGCATTCAAAACACAAAAACAACAAAAAAAGATATTCTTTACCAACCAAAATACATAAAGTAACAAACTTTATGAGCCCATAAACAAAACCACCACCAACCCACGCATCAAAATCCAAGCAATACAAATCCAAAATCAACAACCTCCACAACCAAAACAAAACCAACAAAAATGTATTAAAGACTAGCTTTCACATATTCTTTCCGCAGATGAAAAACAGAAACAACACTATCATCTACAATTTATGAAAATAAACAGAACCCATCATCCATTTCTCATCTAATTCAGAAACCACGAGACCACATGAATCTCATGACTAACATTGTTAAGACAAGATAAACATTAGAAGAAAACAAAAGTATAATGCAAGAAATTGTCAAACTAACCTTAAAAAATATGATCTTTTTAATGTTGGAACTAAGATTTGCTTGTTTTCTTGGTTTATTAGAGAGACACAGTAAGAAACAAGGTCTGGGGTTGCTCTTGTTTTGTTTCGGACGGGTTGAGTTCTAAATGGTTGACACCAAATTTTGCCAAATCAGCATAATATGATGCATAATTTAGGCCTAATCACTCGGTTCTTTTGCATCTAATTAGGATGGAGCATTAAGGGGCCCTTCCGTGCTGGGATCAAAAGAATTGTTATGTGAAACTGAAATCCACACCTACAATGGGCCAATTGGGCTGAGCTTATTGCTTCAAAAAATATTAAATCTTATTTTTATGTGAGTAAGAGAGTGCTGTTACAAAAGTAATCAATATTTTTTTTAAAAAAATTGATCTTTCGGAGGAAAGGTAGTTTTTTTATGGGAGGGGATTACTTTCCTTGAACATCTACATTCCTGATATTTAAGATATATTTGAAATTCTGTAGTATCAAACGATTTGGTAATACGTTGTAAAAATACTTTTTAATTAAAATATATTAAAATAATTTTTTTATATTTTTTTACAATAATGCATCAAAATTATAAATAAAAAACTAAAAATACATCAAATTACTTTCTTTTTTTTTCAAAAAACAAACATTGCCTGACAGTATTCTTTCATGGATGGATTGACTGGTGTTATCGGAGTAGACCCCTTGGAATATGACGGAGTCTACAGTAACCACAATCATGAAATGGAATTTCCATCTTCACCAAACGTCCATCGAAAGAAACGCCATTCATGTTTGGACATTGTTCCACTCTCACTAAAAACAAAACGCACCTCAAAATGGAAAGCTTGCACATTCACCATTTTTGTTCTTAACAATGTTCAGAAAGTGCATGGTTTGATCTCGGAGACTGCAAATAACACAAACCTACTTTTGTTTCATTCATGGTGGACATGTACAATGGTTTGAGGTTTCGTGTTTTTGTCTCAACACTAACTGAATCCCAAAAAAAAAAAAAAAAGAGGTAATCCAATTTCTGTGAAAACAGTAACATCACTACTGATCATTCTCTAAATGCGATAAAAACGGTAAGATTACATTTATACATTTACAGGTGTTAAAGAGCTAAAGCTATCGAAGTTTTCAACTCCAGGCAGAAGAAGTTGCCATGTCTCTATGTCGCCACCGAAGGTAAAGAGCCCAGTCCCTCTCCTGAACACTATAGTTCCTGTCATATTCCTTTAGCATATCTCTAACGGCAGTAGTCACTGAAGAACTCAATGGGTACTGATTGAATCCTGCCATTGTAAATCGAGACCTCCACTTTGCAAGAAGTTCATGCCGTTCAACCCTCTCAGCTTCCTCGCAAGCGATCATATTGACAATGTCACGAGCCACACAGTGCTGCTCTGCATTAATCCTCTGCTTGTCATCCTTGGGGCGACCAACATCAATTGATTCAAACATAGCTGTATAATAATCTAGAGTCTCAATGAACCTTGGAAAGAATGGTTTGGTGTTGGTGTTGGATTCTTGCTCGATGAGGGTCACAATCCTTGGTGACAAACTCTTCACCATCCTTATCAATCTATCTCTGTGATTCCAAGTGGTCACACTCTCATCTGGCATGTGGTGCAACACATAAGGAAAATTCACAACCACAGCTTCCCCAGGTTGGACCCTGAGATGTTCCAGTTGAACCTCACAACCATCCATGGCAACATCATGGAACTCAAATGGCACATTGCATTCCTCTGCGACTTTTGACAGCCTTTGACCCACAATATCAAGTCCTCCACCACGAGCATGAGCAGATTGAGAATCATCAACACCAGTTATGCGGATTACTGGGGGCCCACCTGGCCGATAAGCAAGCATCTGCATTAGAACACTCCACTGACTTCCCTGTGCAATCTGGAAGTCGATGATATGAATTCTGGGTTCGTATTCCACGGCTTCTTGAATGACAACATTAGCTGAAGTGTATGCAAACTTCCAGTATGGGCAGATCTGATAGAGAATACCCATGTAAGTCATCAGATCTGAGCTAATTGGTGCTTCACACTTCAAGGCTCTGTAGATTTTACTTCCTGAGAGTTCCAACCTTGCCCTAAGGCCTTCCAACATATAAGCACCCAACCGCTGGATCGGCTCTCCAGAGACTGACACCATTTGGTCCAAGACATGCATTAGACCTGCTGCTCTTTGTATATCAGCATTTGATACTGCATCAGCACAGGCAAGAAGCACATGCTTAAGATCTAACCTAGGGATCACTTCCATCATTTGATTCCAGTCCCAACTTGCAGATGATTCTGCTTGGTATCCTCCACTCACAAAGCAAAAACTCCCACTGTCGGTAATATCAGATTCAGGCCCGAGCAATGAAATTTCCAACTCCCTTAATTTCTGCCTCAATATAATGTCCTCATCAGCAGAGGATGATCCACTCAATGGAGATCCATATACAGTGTCAGGGGAATGATGAGGATCAGAAATGCATGAATGAGAACCCTGGGGTGAAAAGGGGCTTCTGTTGGATGAGACGCTGGCAGCAGGAGAATCATAGTTAACGAAACCAGCAGTTGCTGAAGATGATTCCAAGGTAAAGAATTCTCCTTGATCTGTCTGAAAGGAAATTGCAGCTCCTTGGCTGCCACCATCTGAATACATATTGCTGTCTAAAATTTGGATATGAGATAAACCATATGGATCGATCTCTTGCACTGGCTGGTGGTAAAACCTGTGGATACCAGCTGATCGGTGTTTCTGAGAGGTTTGCATCAAGAACTGGCTCGCTGATTGGCTTATAGCTCAGACAAGAGAATGTATAAGTGATAACTAGCCTTTTCTATTAGAATTATCACCTTCACTGGCCAAAGCAACGACTTTTAGAATGCTACATGCTATAATCACTGAAAAATTATAAATAGTGAGGCAGCCGACAAGTCTCTGATTCAATTCACTCGTCACCACAAAATTTAAGTTGTGAACAATAGTTCTGTTATCCTCAGCAATGCATTAAAGGATCACCGAAATCTGTTAAAAGGAAGGACAGACAGTAAGATTATACATAATCAATGAAAATTGGCGTTGGAAAAGCTATTTGAAAAAGAAACAGACAAGGGAGAGCAATTGATGATCACAATAGGTATAAAGACCATCCAAGAAAATAATGAAGGGACCAAATTAACCTAGTATTATGGTAACAATTTATTGGCTAATTTAACAGTAGAATGTTCCACTAGAAAAATCATAGACTTGGCAACAAGGCAGCCTGTATAAGCAGGTAAATGAAAGAAGTGAAAACGTCTTGACTTGGATCGGGGCTGGTAGTCAAGGGTCATTGCATCTCTAGGATGTAAAGAGCCAGGCCAAGGCTTTGCTCTCATACCCTGATGGCCTGATCATCTACTTTTAATAAAAATAATTGAATTAGATCATCAGTAAGGGGAAAATTAATTCCCTGTACCTTTTTTTCTTCCTTTAGACTACTCAAGTAGTTGGAAACAAAGTCACTAAGAAATTTCTAAAAGATACAAAAATAATTGACCATAAAGTCAGTCAATCCGCTAGGAGATGAATGAGCAAGAACCAGATTTAACAAGGGATAGATCTTGACTGTAATTTCATTGGTGGAAACAGCAAAGGGAAAAGATTTCAAGAAGCATCTCTGTGGAAAACATTACATTTTTGTTTCAAAATAAACTTCAGCTTTTGGTTTCGTCCCCAAGAAAAAAAAAGGAGAATTCAGCAATCAATTTTAAAAAAGCTTTTTGTTCAAACTCCATAGAAGAAGAAAAATGGAACAAGATTTGAGAACAAATACAAGGTCTACCATTTAGAGGTAGGACTTGTGAATCCGTTCTCCCCAACCCAGTTTCCGATATCAATCAAACTATGCTCTTGAAACCCACTATTGCAGACTAATTTAAAAGCAGCAACGAAGAAACAAGGTAAACTTGCAAGAATACATTGAGTTTTGCAGAAGCATAGAGCAACTTCATTTAGATCCAGAAGAAAATGCAAACTGGTCTATAAGAACATACTTCTCTGGGTCGGAAAAATAAATAAATGAAGAGGAAAAATTATATTCCATAATGATGATTGATCATCATCAACCATTAAAAGTGACCACCCCTAGAATCAGAAGCTATATCACCAACCAGAAAAACATATTCCATTATCTTACCTAGAATTTACACTATTACTTTTGGTACTAATTCAACTCACTCAACGGAAGCAACAAAAGCAACCAGGTATAAGAGGAAGAAAAGGCACTTAAAGGCCAAAGAGTGCTTGTAGTGGACAAACCGACATGCAAACAAGAAAGAAAATGGAATAAAGGGAATAAAAGAAATTCATTCCCAGATGCTAAAGCATAAAATCTATGTTACACAAACCAAAAATAAAATAAAAAATCAAACTTGCAAAATTCATTAGCCATTAAATTTCCTGTGACAGAAAACAGCCTAAATCCTGCCTGGAACAAATCTGATTAATCTTTCAACGATGCTAACACTAATTTGCAGGCACAATTAAGCAATCAACATCCAAAAACATGCCTTTTCCACTCCTTAAACAGCTAAAATCCATGATAATTAATTCATACCTATAAATAGCTAAAACTTTAAAGGGATGTGTACAAGAACTAAATTAATTCATACCTATAAATAGCTATACTACAAGAACTAAATTTTCAATTCCCCCCGTAAAGATGCTAAATTTCAATTCAAACAAGAAAAGAAAACTCAGTTCCATGAATTCTAACACCAAATCATATCCTTAAACTCATAAAATCTCCAAGAGACATGAACTTGGACCTCAAACTCAGGCCAAAACCTTAGTCAATCAAACACTCAGACCACCCAGAGAAAAAAAAGCAAGGCTCAATTTCAGACAAAACCCATCTAGAAAATCATACTTAATTGTTAAATTTAACGAAGAGTTGATGAGTTACTTTGCATACCTTAAACTCTCCAAAGCTTTCTCAGGTTTTCAGTTTGTGGATGTTCTTTCTTGTACAGCTAACATAGAGCAGCAACCATCGTGTCAAATATGAGGACATCCATTGGTCCTTTTATGGTCCGAACTAGACAACGAATGCCCCTCAAGTTTCACTTTTCTACATCAATACCATCCAAACGTGTATGAAGGAATGACTAGACTTCTAGAAGTCCAAGAGTAACCACTACTTCAATCTTCCAACAAGGAAAAAAATAACCATCACACATCAATCTCTCGAGCTTGTGATTTAATTTTTAAATTGGAATTGGTTTAATAATAACTTTGTTTTATATATATATATATATATATATATAAACAACCTTCAATCACCATATATTATATGTGGCTTGTAGCAATCCAAAATTGCAATATTCATTTTCATGCTTAGGCTTTTTTTAATATAATTCTTAAAATGGTAATTTAATGAGGTTATCATTGTATTCTATATCAAAACCAAAGTTCAGATTGTTTTAAAAAATAATTAATTCAATACAGATATGTCATTAAAAAAAAAAACTAATGATAATTGTATTTGACATCAGAATCAAAGTTTAAATTACTTCACATTTTTAAAAATAACTAATTGAAGATAAATATATTATCTTAAAACAAAAACTAGTGATAAGAGCTTGAGTATAAGATCTTCAAGTTGTTATTTCTTTTACCATTTAGATAATATTTTAAGGATTTCTTTGTTCGTATATTAGCTAAGAGTATAAACAATATGTCCAAAAGTCAACTAATAAATAGCTTAAATATTCATCAAATATAAGATAAGAATATTAATATCATTTGGGGAGTAAAGAATTCAAATGGACTGCCGTGTTTCAGAGACTGAATACTTTGGTATATACAACCTGGTCAAGGGTGAAAATAAATAATTATTTATAACTACATCTTGGATTTAAAAATTGTATTGAATTAGGAATCTTCATTGGTGTTGCTAATGCTACCTTCTTTGTCATAGGTATGTGAATTTTTTATTTTATTTATTTATTGGCATGGGAGTCAGGGAAGTTTGTGGGCATACAACCATTTCTGCCATCAATGTTGACTTGTTGTGCTTAAGGTATGCACCCCCACTTCGACGAGCGCATACTATGATACTCTTGTCTGTGATTAATGTATGATTAAACTAGGCAGATATGTAGTAGATTACATATCTTCACTTAGCTCAAGGAGGGAAGAATATTAATATTATTCCATGCATATAATCTTCTTGTCAGAAGGGCTGCAAGGGCATGGCATTTGTATTTTGTGGGTTGCAAAATGATCAGTGTTCTTGACATGAAGCACCGCGGGATGGAGGTGCTTGTCCGTGTAGCGCATAATAATATATTCTGCCGTCCAAATTTATCAATTTTGATCTATATTTTCCCGTGCACAACACATTCTACACGTTAATATTACTAGCTTACATTATAGAGCTGCTCTAAGTGATAGTTATAAATCTCGACATATAATATAGTAGATTGACTTGATAATTTATTAATTCAAAACGTCATATAAATCTAGTTTTATGTCAAATCTAGATAAAAATTGATTTTATGAGACTCAGTAAACGTATCAATCTAAAATCTAATTTGAACTTGGTTAATTTTATATCGAACCAAGTTGAGAGTCAACCTGATCAAACTCGATCAACCCACAAAATTCCAATGAGACTCGGTTTGACTTTTTAAAAAAATTTAAAACGATATCATTTCAAGTTTTTTTAAAAAAAAAATATTAAAACAACATCAATTTGAATCGATTCAAGGTAATATTCCACCTAACCCGTGTATCGAATCGTGTCATGAAACAGGTCGGATTTTATAACTATATATATGTTTGTACCCCTTCAAAAATAAATAAATAAACCAGAATGATGTTTGAATTCTTGGGACATGTCGTCGTCTTCAGAAGCAAAGGGGAAGCTTCAAAGCTAACTGGTAGGGTGACATGTGAATTAATTTGGAAGGACTCGGCCATGATTTTTTAGACTATATATTATAAATGTTTTCAGCTAAATGTAAAACGTGGTCAAAATTAAGCAAAGCGTTATTGAAGAGATCATGATGAGATAGATTCGTTTTAATTGATTAATGAATTGAGATTCTATCATGTTTATTTTTTTAAAAAAATAATTATTGAATTTAAATTGAATAAACAAGATTATGATGATAAAAATTGAATTCTTTTTAATTTTTATTTAATTTAAATTATTGAATTTAAAATTAGTGATAAGATTTAAAATATGACCAATGATTCTTATTATCTATAATATAGAATCAATTTAATTAACATATTTTTAAATTTATTTTTAGTGAAGCAATGGTTATTTGGAATTATGATAACGATAACGATTTAAAATATTTTTCGTTTAAAAATATATTAAAATGATATTTTTTATTTTTAAAAATTTATTTTAAAAATTAATATATCAAAACATATATAAAAATTTAATTTTTATTAAAAAACAATTAAAAAAAAAAAAGAAAACGCGGTACAAACTCCAAACCGCGTTCCCCAGCCTTGAAAGTATTCAAGTAATCGATATTTTGATAGTAGACGGATGTTCTAACGGTCACCGCCCTCAGTAGCCATCACCGTTATGACCAAAACCAGGGGCGCGTTAGGAGACACGGTGGTGTAGTGGTATTTGCAGTAATGTTTGAAATTCCAAGGGCAATCTATTAAAGGGGGCATCTAGCTGGAAGGTCAACATGGCCTCACGTTCTTCGAAGCTACTTATTTTAAGCGGTTATTTGTTATTTTTTATTTTTCAAGCTTCTTTAATTTATTTATACTTTAACCTCGATTTGCCTTCTTTTTTGTGTCGGTTTACGGAGGTAGTATTTATGATTATAGTTTTAAAAAATAAATTTTTAAAAAAATTATAAATTATATTTTTTTGTAATTAAATTTTTTAAAAATAGTTTTTAATAAAACCTTGTAAAAATATAGTATATGTTAATTAATCAAATATTATTCAAAATTATGATTAAACATAATTTGAACCAAC
>Ga0307510_10007456_pt1 | contig 13028 bp, 8 predicted proteins | sample 12_EM_MG_FD_207224 | JGI IMG/M metagenome (GOLD analysis project Ga0307510, IMG submission 207224) | Populus trichocarpa ectomycorrhiza microbial communities from riparian zone in the Pacific Northwest, United States - 12_EM | ecosystem: Host-associated > Plants > Roots > Unclassified | place... | reverse complement strand
AAGTTAAAATACCAAAAAAAAAAAAAACAACATCATAAATTATTATTGTAACTCACAGTGCTAATAAGCATGGAAAAACATGTTTTCCCCGCATCTAACTTTTTATATATATATATAGAGGTAGTTGTGGATTGATGGGTTTCTTTTGGATCATATATCTACTCCAATATTCAGAACCAGTCCTAACTCTTGCAAAAGTCAAAGGAGGCCATTCTTATAAGCAGTTTAGATTTGCATTCCAAACCATGTTCCATGAAGGTTTTTTAAAATATTTTTTTTTATGTTTTATTATTTTTTAAATTGTTTTAATGTGATAGTATCAAAAATATTTTAAAAAAATACTATTTTAATATATTTTATAAAAAACCAGCACTCGCAGACACCATCTTAATCATGTCTAGTTCACATTTCTTTTCTTGTTCGTGGCGGCCTCTCTTTCTTTTATAATATCTACAGATATATGGATCGAGAGAGATTAAATTAACGACGTGAACTGTACATAAATCAAAGAGGGCAACAGAAATATTCACAACTTAAATATCGGTTACTTTTTTTTTTTAATATCGCAGATAAGTTTTGAAGCCAAGAGGTGCTCAGTTGCATTAAATAAACTGCCATCTTTCAAGTGACTTGCACCCGAATACGATCATGTCATACTTTAAAAAATGCCACGAAGTATCGTGTAATATTTTTAAAGATGATATCCAATGATTCTTTGATGGGACAAAATGGACATTTCACAGGTTAAAAGGGTCAAAAAGAAGAAGATCACAGTCAATGGCCAGGCTTTGTTACCATCCTGTCATGCCTTATGTTCGGGGCCGTGAGCCCTTCGAACAGCCTGCATCAAAGACATTGGCCTGAGAACAGTAGCCCGACCTTGTATTGGGCTCGCAAGTCCAGTGACCAGGTTGCTCGAAGGGCTCAACACCTGGGCAGGAGGGAAGACAATTCCTTCCATTTTCACGTCATAGTATACTCGGTTACAATCCATCACGTGCATAGCTCAGGTCACTAGAATTAAAGACAAGGCGGATCATCTCTCTATAGTTTGTGTATGCGACCTCGTGATATTTACATAATCTCCCTGTGAAACAAAGTAGAATCTGCAGTTACGCAAAAAGCTTACTCGCAGGGGTCAGTCCAAAGGAATGAAAGGTGAAGCGTTCCTCCGCGCTGGATAATGAGGAAGTAATCATCCGAATTCAATTGGACTTCATCTCGATATCTCTACTCTCCTTTGGAATGGCATCGGGCCTATCATTGGGTAGGAGGCCTAGGAGTGGCAAAGGAAGCAATGAGCTGAGATTACAGAGAATAATCAAAAAGGCCAAGTTGTCAAAATTGTCCTTTGTGACTCCAAAAAACTGAGTCAGACCAGCACCGATCAGCCCTCCAAGAACACTCCCTCCATTTGAAATGGACATAAGGGTTGCAAAAAGTGTAGCTTCCATGCCCTCCGGACATAACTTTGCCGCTAGCACAAGAACTGGCATGAAAGAAACCTGCAAAAGTACCAATACGTTTTAGCTGCTTCGGCATACAATTCTTGCTAGATCAACCTTGCACAAGATAAGAGATAAAACAGTTGAGGCGTGAAAATAGGCAGCTAAAAAGAAAATAGCTCATGTTGAGGATATGGATGACTGAACATCCACAATAACACAACAGAATGATCTAAACATCTAACTAGTAACCAAAACCATGCCTTAAAGTGGATATATGAAAGAAGCAATGCAATGCAACCAATTTCAATAGAAAGATAACTTCTCCGGTCCTTTAGGAATACACCTGGTTGAAAAAAATGCTCAAAATCACTGCATACCAGAATGTCAAACCCCAACCCCCCAGCCCACCCCCGCCAAAAAAAAAAAAATTCAACCAGCTGGGACAAGAAAGTTTCCAGACATAAAAAGCTGGTCTTCCAGCATGCCACATGCCGGCGTAACAGAACTAAAAATTTCAACAATGTCAGAGCTGTCATAAAAGATCTGGCAAACATATGTTACCTGACCAAGGACTGTTAGAATCAAAGAATCCCCAATAGCAAACCATTCGTCACTTATCCCAAACTTTCTGTTTAAACCAGTAACAAGGAAAACCTGAGCCAAAATATTAACAAAAATGAATATGTATAATAGACTCCATTAAACACAATTATCCACTGCTAAGCCTGGCTTGAAGTGAATCGTAACACAAACCTGAGTCATCCCAAGAGCTGTACCAGTTACAGTAGTAGCAACAAAGATCTTGCGCAATGGAACATTTTTCAAAAAGCCATTATACAGTCCAACTCCAAGCAGTGATGCAACTGAGGTAACAAGCTTGACACGTCCAAGAAATTCTGGAGTGAAACCAAGTTTATTTGTGCTGAAAACAAAAAAATTTAGATATCACAGTCAATCAAAAATTTTGAGTAGAGATGAAACTAAATTATAAGGACGAGTTAATGCTAATCATTGTCTGCACATACGTGAAAAAAAACATGGCAGAATCTGATTGTGGTGTTGCCTGCCACAGGAAAATAAATAAAGTGGGAAGAAACACATTGGGCTGCTTAACAGCATCCCATAACTGAACAATATGCTGCTTTGAGCTTTCCAGAAAACCAGAACCAGGCAAAGCAAGACTCGGTCCACTTGCCGGACCAAGCACACGCTGTTCTCTCACAAGAACAGCAACTGCTGATGTTATCAAAGGTAGCAACGCCGTAACACCAAAAACAAACCTGAGAATGAAAAATCAGCACTAATTTGATTAATTTGAATGTCATCAGTGCCAAGTTATTACACTTGTCCAAAACCACTTTCGAGTACCTTACACCATAAGCATCCACCAGAGAGCCACTAAAGTAAGAGCTTACAATCCCACCAAAAGCCGACGACCCCCAACATAAAGACTGAAGAGATCCTGACATGCTTTGTGACTCCCCACGAGCCCTCTCCACCACCATAGAATCCACAACCTACACAATAAACCAATTTTGGGGCAAATCACTGTCATGTAATTAGCCACTGCCTTTCAAGAAAGGGTACCCCAAGCCTCTATGTACAGAATTTCTTTTCTTGGCAAGCACACACGAAAAGTTTGTTGTTAAACCCACAGGAGTTGAAAATCAATATCCTTAATATGAAATTTTGACTTCATAAGCAGAGCACCAGCCCTGAGATGAATTTGCTGGTAAAGTTCTGTTAAAAATAAGCCTCCGCAAATTAGTACCTCCTGTATACCACTCTGATGAACAACCCACAATCATATCATGAAAAAAAAAAGGGTAAACCTTAGGGTGACACTGCTAGGTAATTAATAGTTGACATTATGTTAATGCAAAACAAATTAGCTCACAATTAATTCCATATATTTCAAAGCATTAGCATATTTTAATGATTGTTCAACTGATACCGCTAAATTCAGTCATAAACACATCATATTCTCTCAAAAAGTCATAGATTCTTAATCAATCCTTAAATCAATGACTGTTATGCCCAGGCATTTTAATAAATTCATGGCATTGAAGATACTCACAACATCTGAGAAAGCAACAGAAAGCGATCCAAGAAGTATGCAGAAGGCAGCACTGTACTTGCTATCAACAAAGGTAGACATCAAACTCCAAGAAAGCGCACCGAGAAGTCCTGAAAGAACCAAGTATGACCTTCTTCGATAACCAAAGAGTGGAACAGAATCACTGCAACAGCAAAACCATTACTTAAAAGAAATGCAGAAATGAAACAATTTCTTGCACAGCAGGAAGGAAATGTAAAAGATATAGACAAAAAATAAAATCGCACCTAATAAACCCATAAAGAGGTTTGATAAGCCAAGGTAACGCGGAAAAACCGGATATCACAGCTGTCTAGTCAACCATGTACCTTGTCAGTCCTCGAAGATAATAAAAAGAACACATGAACAACAATAAATTTCCTCTTATACCATGCAACCAATTTCAAAAAAAAAAAATCATCAAGATTTTAAGAAAGATGAACCACTATCAAGAAAAAAAAAAATTAACAAGAGGAACATTAACTGGATAAAAACTCAAACATTAACTTTTCTCGTCACCTCATCATCATAAAGAAAACAAGCAGGACAACTTACCTCTGCAGGTTCTAAATGCAAATCATCTTTCAAGTAAAAACTGACAGCGAGCCTAGCAAGGCCCAAGACACCTTGAACAAAATACACCATTGCTACTGCAATATTATCTGGTGACAAGTCCACGCCAAAGCATATTCTGCTAATAAGGTATTTGCTTATACGCATAGCATTTTTACTAGTTGAGCTCATCTCCCCTTCAACATCTGCTGTTAACATTTCTCTTTCACCAGCACCTAGTTCAAACATGAGCACACGTACATACATTATCTGATCTACCCAAAAAAATAAAGCTTCTAGAAATTATAAACTTTTTCCAGTTTATTAAGATTGAAAATCTTTAATTACAGCTCTTGATAAATGCGGATTTTTAAATTTAAATTTATGCTTAATCTCTGAAAAAAGAACCTCTCCCTTAATCTATTAACTTAAGTAGCCATTACTTTTAACGACAGAAGAAGTGGACAAGTGCAGCAGCTAGGGTTGTTTTCTGAGATATCCAAAGAAAAATGAAAACTCACTATAGACATAATCTGATCGTAATTGACGAGTATAAACTTACTGTTTGTTGAATCCAAAACCGAGTCCTGGCTTTTGTCACGCCGGTGAGATGGCGTGGGCATGTTGATTGCAACCGACATATCCTTTCCCCCAGCTAGTTTCCGCCGTGGCCTCCGGCGAGTTCTTCTGTGAGAGACAATGGATAAGCGTTTCCGGTGAATCTGGAAGTGGGGAGACAAGGTGAGAGAGGATAAAATTGGATTTTGATGAGAGGGTAAAATTGAGAATGAGCTCCTAGAGTTTGTTGAAGCCATTATGAATATTATTTTTAGTATTATTAATTGCTGAAAAATAGCAGTACAGGTTTTGAATTTTGATTGCTGCTGCTTCTTGTTCCGGTCAAAATGACTTGAGTATCCTTGTCAATACGATGAAGCATCGTGGGCGATAAATTGACACGTAACCATTTAAAGCCCGTTAATTATATGAGTGGACTATATCGGCGGGTTTCAGTTTTCGCCCATTTATCAAGGCCCATTTCTTGAAAACATGCACGCCCCTTTTTCTCTTCCTTTCTTCTCCTCTCAAACACCAATCACATGCGATTATATTTTTATTGATGTAAGTTATCAAAAACTATATAAAATAATTTTAATTTACATTAATTCTCTATTATTTATTCAATGTTGATTTAATTATATTATAGTATAGAAATACAACCTAAAGGGTTGTAAAAAACATATTGTGTATTAACTCTTAAATCAATCACAATTCACATGCAAACAAAAAGAAATACATAAAAATGTATTATATGTTTTATTTTATGTATAAGACAATTAACAAAAATAAAATGATAAGATTAGTAGAATATTAAAAAATAATAAATAAAGAGAGAGGAAAAAAACTCGTATACTTGGAGTCAAATATAAACGTTTTTTTTATTAATGTAGGTGTCCGAACCAGCTTGCACGAACCTCAACTAACCCCACATGCTTTGAAATCAACAACCATGTAAGCTTTCAGTGGCCATCATATTAACAACCATATAACTCGAACCTGAGACCACGGAGGAAACAAATCCCTTAATCTCAAGTTCTTACCACTGGACCACCTACTAGATGGTTAAACGCTCTTAGTTTTATACAAACTTGATTATACTAAAATTATACACGGATGATATGTCATTATTAGAAATGATGTGTCATTTATATTTTATTTTTTATACCTTACCAAAATTAAAGCATATGTGGTTTTTTATACCTTATCATTGTGATAATCTTTATATTCAAGATGTGGCATTATTGGAGAACTTTGACAGGAAAAAAAAAACAATATAATTTCAAGACATTAATTAGATATTCGAATCTTGAATAGTTAACATGTTTAGATATTTACTTTGTTTACTACACGTGAAGCGTAGCCTTCATCAATTTTCATTAAATCCAACAATTCTGTTGTGTGTACAAACTAGCTCGTTTTTCATTAATAAATGGGTATTAGGTAAGAAAGGCAACAAGAACCAATCATTGAAGGCTTACACATATCAGCGTGTGACGAAGCATAACCGGTACCACAATACTATCACATCTGCAAGAAAATAGAAATTCCTCAAGAGTCGAGACTGAAGAGCCTACGGTCCCGTTTTGATTCCATGTTAGGTCTCTCCACCAGCCACCGGCAGAGAGCACGCAGTCTTGTTGGGCAGGACCGCCTTGTCTGCCAATCGTTTTTTCGTGGAAAAGGCCAACAATTTAAATCCTTGATGGCAAATTTTTGGCACTTGAAAATAATGAAATCCTATCTGTGTCAGGCTGGTGCAAGGCTATAGAGATACCATTAACTTATCCAGCATTATTTAAGGTAGTCCACCAGTGATTCTGCTTTCAGAATACTGATATTTGATTGGGGCAAACGGCGTCGTGGCATGGAAGTTTTGAAGGTGTTCTAACTTTAGTCTGCTTGATCTGTAAAGAATTTCAGTCACAGAGACTATTCCCTCGGAACTGTTCCCTTCAATAATTACAAGTCTTGCTTGCATCATTGGGCCATATAGTAATACAAATAATACAAGGAATTATTATTTCAAGACAGATTGACAACAAGAACATTATTAACAAGAAGATGGAGAGAGGGCGTACCGAAGAAAAGAAAAGGATTCACTACAGTTGAGATTATTGGACCTATGTGCTTAATTAACTATTCTATGATAGCTACTAGCTATTTATTATAAAGAAAAGATAAAGTAAGCTTTAGTCACGAATCATCATCACACCAACTCGAAACCAAACTCTGCGGCCAAACCCAACATCAAGCACCAAAATCATCACTTCAATAAAATCAAATTTACAGATCATATTTTGGCTTCTGGGTCCCTGTCTATTTTCTACAAGGAGAGAGTAACGAAGTGATAAAACAAGGGAGAAAACATGAAAACAGGTTCAAGCATTGCATTGAATTACCTCCTATCTTTGCTTACGCTTTTATCAATTACACCTGTCTTGAATTGAAGCAAGAATTTGGTAATAGTCCTACAAAGCTACCCTTATGATGAGAGAGTAGTTGCCTGGTTGGTTTATTTCTTAGGTTGGTCCAGCTTTCAGGCAAGGAAGACTACTCGAAATTATGAAAACTGGCATCAGGAACAAGTTCACAAGCATTATCTGGATCCACTTCATCTATTCCCTCCTCTAACAGCATCACCTGGTACCGGCATTCATTGCTGCAGAATGCCCTTTCCCCTCTGAAAAAGAATTAAATCATTCGAGGAAAGCTTTAATTTTATCGGTAAGTAATCGGAGATGAAACTAGAAATAAAACAATCTAAGCACTACAAATAAATCATAGCAAGTCAGTCCAATATCAGAGATATTTGTATACTTATCAGTTCAAAATTATTTGGAAATAGTCTGAGATTCCAAGAAAAGAGCACGCAGGTTGATCGATTGAATGTTTGTTGAATTTAAAAAAAATATATTACTATGTATGAGCTGAATCTCCATGTCTAATGTGTAAGTTAACAAGCTTGCATAGCCTTCACATAAATCATGTTGAAAGAAAGCAGAAACATCTCAAAAAAGGAAACTTGAACTAACCTGTAAATGTAGATGTCTTTTCCCTGCTCAAGATTCTTCTTGCAAGAAGAGCAGAAGCTTAAGAAACTATCAGATCGATAAGTTAACCCGTCACCCAAAAATCTATTGTTGTCTTTCCTTGAAGAAGCAGAGAAGCCAACAGCACCACAACAGCTCTCAACAATGCAATTGTCAAAAATATGAGTAGTTTTGGGAACAGGCCCGTGAGTGATTACACAAGTATAATCCTCAGAGAGCTCCATTTCACTAGCAGAAAGACACCCAGTGAAGACCCGGGGAGAATTAGGAGTGTCCATGCCCGAATTAGCCGATCCGAATAATGATTTCTTCACTGGAGAAGGGGATAACCCAGATGAGAAAGAACCGAATTGAGAGTTTCTCGTTTTGATACCAAAATCACCGTTAAGTTTGGGAGATTGATCCGTTGGTGAAAGAAATGGTGGAGGCAAAGGAGGGATTTGGATCTTTAATTGGGACCCAAACAGAACCATTCTGCTTTCTGGTTTTGACAAATTGGAGTCAGTTTCTTCATCGTCAAGAGCATCAACAATGCCAAGACCAATGCCTTTGGAGTCTAGTTTGTCCCAGTGGCGCCTGGTATCAGGTTCCGGGGTTTTAGGACTGGGGCATGCGTCATGCCAGAAGGGGTTTTTGAGGCCTGAGAAGGGCTTGCTATCAAGAATTGAAGTTGGGCTCATAATTGCCTCTGCTGTTTCTGAGAAGTTCTTGAAGGTGAGGCCAGTGAGCAATTTCGGAAATGAAGTCGGTTTTCTGAACTTGTCTGTTGGAGATGGGATTGAGCTATGCTGTGACATTAGAGCTTGCTTGCTTGTTGCAGTTCTTGATCTCTTTTTCATCATCTCAATCAAATACTATATTCCCACACTGAGTACGAATACATAAAAAATTAATGAACGAACTACCAAATTTAATTAAAAAAATGAAGGCTTTGTTAACCAACAAAAAAAATGACAGGAGATTTACCTGGAAGGATTTGTGATTTTACCCAGTAGTATCCATGGATTCCAGGGGCTAAGATCAAGACCAGCTTCGAGCTCAGAAATATGAAAGAAATTCTTGGATACGTGGCTTCCTTGAAGGTTTATGCTAGGGAAAGATAGGCAAAAGACTGGTGCTAGTACAGTCAAAACCGTCATATTCAGTAAACCAAGAAATAGAAGAGCCAATAATAGGATCCATGAACCCCTCTGCTTCCACTATAGCTCTGTGATCACTTCCATTTCGAAGAGCCAACAAGAAAGAAAGAAAGAAAGAGAATCACTTTTTCCCAGAATTTCTCGCTCTTTAAACCTCAATTCATCAGCAGGAATCCCTGAGCTCATAGAACAGACATGCAAAGAGGCCCCCGAGAGTTATGATCAACAGACCAGACGTGCATGCCTCAGACACCACCAATGACAAAAGAAGGTTTTGTATTTTTGTTCTCCTCTCACTTCGCTTTCTTTCTCTCCTCTCTCCTGGCTCCTGGCTCCCTCTCTTGCATCTCTTTATGTTTTTTTTTTATGTGCCTTCAATAGTTTATTTCAACAGGTTTTGTCACCAAAAAAAAAAACCCATCAAATTCAAAGCCTTAGAAACAGACAAGACCCACTAGCACAAACCCTGAAAAAAAAAACACAAATTATAACTCATACATGAATAAGAAAAAAAAAGGACTAGTGACTGGTAAATACAGAGCGGTGTATGATAGCAATCGAACTGTTACTCTCTTTTCCTTTCAGTGGGCTGTCCTTTTGCATTACTTTTTTAACACTTTAAACCCACTATTCCACTCTTTACATCATCAGGACCTGAGACATCGGCCATGAAATAGCAAAGAGGACGGTCAAAATAAGGAAAGAGAGCTCGTGGGATTGAGGGGTGGTTGTTGTGTGGATCTTAAAGGAAGTTATGCATGGAAATCAGTGGTTTTGATAAAACCACTCCCTTGCCTTACAAATGACAATCACGTCGGTTTTTGAATTGCCACGAAGTGCTCTCTCTGTCCCTGTCTGTCTCTCTCTCGACTCTTGATTGGTCAGCAGTGACTTTAATTGAGGTTTAGATATGGGCTTTTTCGTGAAATGGTTTTGTATAATTCAGTAACAGGGATTAAATGAGGTTATTTTTACGAAAGTGTTCAAGTCACTGTAGAAACATCCTCTCCCTGGCTCTTTACCTCAGTAACCTGACAGATTGTGATTATGAAAATACTACACAGAAACACGAAGGCCTAAAATAAAGACATAACCTTACTCTGTTTCGTACTTGTACTAGATTAGTTCTTCATCTCATCAACTCGAGTACCGAAAGTGTCCTGCATTATGCATCATTGCCTTACAAGATCAAGGACGAATTCGACGATGCATATTGTTGTGGGCGTCAATAAAAGTGTAACTGGTCGAGAAATTTAAATTGTTCGAAACTAGAGAAGGGTTAATTTGTTCTAATCAATCAGGGTTGATGGTTTCATCTTCAAGAATTTTCTTCTCTCATTGTGATGAGCATGCATTCTCACACATCTCCTCCTGTGAAGCCTGTGCACAGACATGCTGTAAAATCATAATGGATTTAACATGGAACTCTTATACACAGGAGATATAGCGATCTATATACATATGTAAGAGGTTAATCTTTCATTTAATAAAAATATCTTGCCTTCTGGATGATTACATGATGTGAATAATTCTAACTCTAAATTTACATCCATTTATTTATCTTGTGATTTGATGTGATCAATTTATTCACATATGCCAATCAACTGCGATGTACTGAATCTACGTAAAAGAAATATATTAATAAGCACAAAAACATGATGATATGCTCTGAATCCCATCATCTCAATTCGACTCTTTAACGAGTTCTGTAAAATATCCTTCTGCTTGAAAATGTAAATTATTAATTATTATTTTTACAGGAAAACTCGGCTCGGCTAGGACATGGTAGAAGCGGAGCCTAAAAGCAGGTAAAATATCCAAGTCTGTTAAGAGCATGTTTGACATTGTAAGCTTTTTTCTCAGAATTTAAATTATTTTAAAATAATTGATTTTTTTATCATTTTAATATTTTAATATGTTAATATCAATAATTAATTTAAAAAATATTATTTTAATATATTTTAAAATAAAAAATATTTTAAAATACAGTCTCTATTACATTTTCAAACGTGCACGTCACCACCGTAATCATCAAGATTTTTAACTGGATCCCACTTCAAAAGGCATAGACTTCTGACGACATCCGGCCCCACAAACAAACGTAGGCCCACACTAGTTCTATTCTGCTACAGTAATAGGTCGTGTCATCGTCTCATGCTAGAGCATTTGTTTAGGCAAGTGAGTTAATAATGGTGCCAACTTTAGATGACTGAAACACCCTTTGAAAATGCATGAATGTTCTTGTAAAGCAAGGGCCGATCTGGAAGTTAAGCCGAAAGAAGGAATCTGGAGACGCCCGACTGGAAATGATGGGTCTACACTGTTAATGATGGACATGGTCACAGTTACCAGGCTCGGGCGGATCCCCATCTCTTACTACAGAGAGAGAAGCCTGGAGGTTGGAGATTCTATCTTGTTCGTCTTCTTCTAATTTAACGGAAATTTCATCTTATCTATATATAAAATAACATTCGAGGACAGATTTTAAGAAAGGTTACGTATACAATTCATTCACCTAATCATTCTGCGAAGAAATATCTGTGTAAATGAATTAAAGAAGAGACTATTGTATGTCATGCTTGAGGATGCTGATTAGGATGGAAAACTGATAGAACGGAGAAGCTCTTAAAATTGGGTTTTGTGCATGCATGACTCTGTCTGTATGTGGAAGATTAGTGACGTGAATATTAGAGAATCAATTAACGTTGGAGAAGTCTTGAGATTCGAAAACCACGTTCTTATCAAGAGGGATACTCATATATACTCTGTCCTAAGCACGGAATTTAACAAAATTTAGGTACCTAACACAAACAAGCAAAAGCAAAAGCGAAAAAAAAATACAAATCTTTGCTGTGGAGGAAAATTGCTGCGATCGGTTGTCAAAGATGAGCCAACTAATGTATTGTTCTTTCTGTAATTCATGCATGATTCTGTGTTAGTATAGAATTCATAGTTGTTAGGATATATTTATCATGTGGCAGCACAAAGTTTTTGAAAATAGAGTTGTGATTATTCGGTTTTGGCAATATATTGAAGTAAGTTTTGCACTGGAGAGAGTCTGGCTTATACGATGAATAGTTTATTGTTATTTCAAAAAACACGTAAGAGAATAATATAAATTATATCCTGAAACCTCACCGAACAGCTTAAACTTTGGGGTTGAGATGGTTCTTTAATATGGTATCAGAGCCTTGATGACCAAGTGGTCTCGAGTTCGAATCTCACCATCCTCATTTATTTAATAAAAAAATTAAGCACAAGGTAATGTGGGTCTGTGCAAATTTCAAGCCCAAAGGGCTTTCACTTGAGGGGGTGTGTTAGAGAATAATATAAATTATATCCTAGAACCTCACCTAACAGCTTAAGCTTTGAGGTTGAGATGGTTCTTTGACAAGAATTGTGTTCAAGGAGGTCTAGTGATGAGCACTTAACTCGATGTTTTCGATGTCTCGTATAATTTAATCTAAAATTTTGAAAGAGTGAATTGCTAGACCTGGAAGAACAAATATATTGGATAAAAAAACACACAGCGGACGAGGGTACTGTTGTTTTGTTGCTGCTGTTGATAAGACACTATTAGAAGTATATTATAGCGATATTTACTGACAAAATTTTTTATTATTAAATTCATGTGATTACTGATAAATTACTGATAGTATTCTGTTAGTAATATGCTCTTCATAATGTTTTATAATTTTTTAAAATATTTTATTTATTTATTTTCATCCTTATGTCGATTTTTATTATTGTATGATTAGATCAATCAAAAAACAATGTTATTCAATTCAATAAGTCAAATCGGGTCTAGACCGAGTTGTATTTTGACTATTTAGGTTTACCCGATTATATTGGGTTAAATCTCACCTAATTTGATTTCAAGTATAAAACAAGCAATTAATAAGGTCAAGATGAGTCAAGTTTCACATAATTTTTAAAACCTGCAACATGTGAGCGATGTATTTTTTTTATATTTTTTTTAATATATTCACATCGAATTTATCATGATATTGGTTTTTTAAATTAAAATTTATTTTTATGATTATGATGAGATGTCCAAAAAAACAAGTGTTATGGTAAAAAAATCCAAAATAAATGGAGTATGTTAATAAAATAAAAAAGTTTTAATCAGATAGATTTCTATTTATCCTTATTTTAAATTGTCATTTTTTCTTCTTAATGCTCT
>Ga0307510_10007455_pt1 | contig 13032 bp, 13 predicted proteins | sample 12_EM_MG_FD_207224 | JGI IMG/M metagenome (GOLD analysis project Ga0307510, IMG submission 207224) | Populus trichocarpa ectomycorrhiza microbial communities from riparian zone in the Pacific Northwest, United States - 12_EM | ecosystem: Host-associated > Plants > Roots > Unclassified | place... | reverse complement strand
TCAAGCCCAAGTCAATTCGACCACATCTCCTGAGCCCTTGGACATACCCGACGCGAATGTTATCATTCGATCGTCCGACCTTGTCGACTTCCGTGTACATAAGCCAGTACTGGCCATCGCGTCGCCTTTCTTCAGACACCTACTCTCTCTTCCCCAGTCTTCCGACAGTGAATCTGTCGATGGTCTTCCCGTGGTCCAATTGTCCGAGGATGCAGAACTGCTTCATACTCTTGTGTCGCTGCTTTACCCCATCAGCCCTGTGGCACCCAAGTCTTACGACAAGGTGTTGTATCTGCTTGCTGCTTGTCAGAAATACGACATGGTTCATGTACAGTCCTATATTCGTACCGAGGTCGACCGTGGGAGTTTTCCAGCGCCAGTCGGCACCGAGGTCTTCCGTGCGCACGCCATCGCAAGCAGCAAAGGACTTATTCCAGAAATGGAGAAGGCAGCCCGTCTGACGTTGGATCATCCCATGACGTTTGAAAGTCTAGGGGAGGGATTGCGGTTGTACGATGGTTCTGCATTGCGCGACCTTGCCCGTTTCCGCAAGCGCTGTGCAGAAACCCTTGTCACATGCATCGAGTCATTCCTCGAAGTCCACGCTCCAGGACCCTCGAACATTTGGGTTGGTTGTCCCGATGTCATGCCCAGTAGGCCCTCGTCCCGGAGGCATCAGCCCCAACCGGATGCTCTCCCCAGTTGGTTGTATCAAATTCTCTCGCAGAATAACGACAACTTGAATCTTAAAGTGTTCACGCATCCACTTCCCACACCTTCGAAAATACGTGGGGAGTACTTGTCGGTCATCCAGAGTCATGCTGGCTGCAATTTCTGCTCGCAGGTAAATGCGAAACACGGACCAACGTTCTGCATGGAGCTTGAGAGCAAGTTGGCACAGGCACGGGACAAGGTACGTACCTTTCCTTTCTTGATCTCAAAGTACTTGAAGATTCACACACCTTCCTCCCTGTGTGCGTGGTGACCCGCGGCTAACCTCAGATCCAACTTGCCCAGGTTTTAAGGATCGACAATACCCCCTCCAAGGCCGCTCCCGAGGCCGCCGTTGAGGTTGCCATCGATCCCTCTCCCGAGGCTGTCCCCCAGGCGCCCATTGATCCCGCACCCGAGCCTGCCATTGATCCCGCACCCGAGCCTGCCATTTATCCTGCGCCCGAGCCTGCCATTAATCCCGCACCCGAGCCTGCCATTTATCCTGCACCCGAGCCTGCCATTGACCCCGCACCTGAGCCTGCCATTTATCCTGCGCCCGAGCCTGCCATTGATCCCGCACCCGAGCCTGCCATTTATCCTGCACCCGAGCCTGCCATTGGTCCTGCCCCTCACCCCTCCTTTTATCCTCCGCACGAGGAACCGTGGTAGATTGACCGTTGGCGCAAAAATCCTGGTGGCGTCGGAACAGCGATGGAAAGGTAGAAGTAGTCACACATGCAAAGTGACATTTATTCCTAATTCGTCTGTAGTTTACGGGTCCATCTTTTGTGTACAAGCTCATTTAGCGGAGCAGTGGTGTTTGTCGAGGATCCGCTGTAGTTGCTTCTCCTTTTCATCCCTCCTTTTGTGCCTGCCCCAGGGCATAGAATCCCATGTGTTGCACGGTTCTACTATGACTGGAACCATCGTTGAAATGTATCACCCTATAGCCAGATCATCAGAACACAAGTAGCCAAAGCAAACATTGACTACATGTATTTAAGTAAACCCATTGAGTCGTTACATGAACCGAGTTACCACAAGGTCAGCCGAATCAAATGCCGTTCCCCTTCAGAATACCCGTAATCCCAATACAGCATCAAACACGCCAAGTTGTTCACCTTGCCTCATTCTTCGGATCTGGGGTCTAATTTGATAGTATGCTATAACGAATATGGGGCCCTTATATGTATGAGCGGAAGGGTTCCTGCGGCTAGTTGGTAAGAAGTTTTGGGGTGCGCGCACGAGAGGCTGCTAGGGTTGAGACCGATCCCGTGTCCCCGCGCGGCAGCTGTAGTAAACACAGCACGCAAAGTAGATCGATAAGATATCCCTAGTACTGTACATTCCTTAGCCTTGACAGATTCAGACAGAAGTTTACTTACACGCTCGTTTAGCTCAGTACCCTAGAACCCTAATGTTCGTTTAAAATGCCGTAGGTAGTTGGATTTGTGCCCTCAATTCCCGTGTCTGACCCGCATGCGCATTCTGAGGCCTGACGCATGCAACCTTCTAGCACCTTCGCTTTCTACAGCAGCACATGGCGAAAAGTATTTAGGAAGGGCGACATCGAGAGACCGAATACAAACCTGACCGAGGAGAGAGGGTGAGCTGTCCAGAACGTGCGATGCCCATTGGGCGGGAGGGTGTCAGAAGAAAAGCGGCAGCCTTTCTGACCTACCTGGTTTGTTGTGAAATGATGATTTTGTGCTGTCGGATTGAACATAGCCTAACGCTGTGGCTCGTTGCCGAAGGTCTCACTGGCAGCGGCCTGGGGTTTTCGGGCAGAGAGCTCAATACATGACTGTGCGGACTCTGGGCGGTCATTTGGTCGGTCGGAGTACTGTCGGAACTTTAGCCAAACAGTACTAGTGGTCGTGTGGGATTTGTGAGACACTCGAGTCACCCCCAATGTCACCCCCGCAGAATTTACAGCTGCTGCCAGTGCCAGTACGCTTTGGCCCTCGATTACTGGCTATGACCCGTCCACCATCTAATCTAACATTCCACCCCCCGGTTACCATTGTACGTTTTCTGCCAGTCGAATAATCAGGGACTCGCTTTCACGAGACAGACGATAACCCTGAGTAGTCTCACTACGCTGGGAAGTCTAAATGTTTTGAGGTGGGTGTATCGCGGTCATGATCAAGTGCATTGCAGGTATCGCTTGCCCGTCTTTTTCCAGCTATCTCAGCGTAACATCTAATAGCTGCTCGAGTTCCTGAAGTTTGACCCCCTCAACGAGTCGCAGCTATCCGTCTCTCGCAATCGTCTCGCATTGCTCGCTTTCTCCTGTCACTGTCGCTTTCACGGTCAACGGTATCCGACTCAGCTCCATCAAGTTGATCGTTCCCTCCAAGCGTTCTACACCCTCTCATCTTTAGGCCTGAGGCCGAAGAAGCGATTCCACTTCGAAATGCGCTCGAGGTATATTAAAGCTACATATCTAAAGTCTTGAATAAAAAATACAAAACCCCTACAGTGACGGCCATCTCTCTAACAAACCAACGGTTCCCGACTCCTCTTCACCCCACGTGACTCAACATCGACCCCCATGTCAACGTCCATGTCGCCCCCCATATCGACCTCTATCTCCTCTTCGACCCGCTTCTCCTCTTCGAGATCATTCAAACTCCGAATGGTCTGCTCGAGCCACTCCTGCGTAAGCTGATACTCCGGTAGAGACCATGTCTCCGAGTCTGGCAGCTGGTCCAACGTCAAGGACTCTTCTAGTGTCCACTGTGGCGGCGGCCAGTCAAGTGCTGCTGGCCGAGATGGGGCCTGTGCCTGCACCAGTGTAGGTTCTCCTATCGTCTCCATCTTTTTCGGGCTTTCGGTTGTGCTTGTTAAGCCGGGACTGGGACACGGGGTCGCTGCTGGATTTTGTCGGTTCTCGGTGAGGCGCCGCGCGACCTTCACGTAATGTTGTAATATTGTATCTGGTGAGATCGTTTCCTGTGCATTGCAGGGCGTGGTTTGAGAGTCAGCAGGTTGTGTTTGCCAATTGTCCGAGTGAGTGGATCGGAGGACCGAACTAACCTTTCCTCCTGGGCCTTTAGCGAGTAATAAAGGGCTCTGCGGTGTGGGTGGCGTACTGCTACTGCTGCGGCTACCACTACTTGCACTTGTTGGACGACTTGGAACATAAGTCGATATTGGGCTCGACAGGATGCTTGGAAAGGCGGGGCTCATTGGTCGGCTGTTACTGTTTTCGGTATAGGACATGCCGGCCTGGTGATTGGACGACGATGTTGGCCTTCTAATTCCTGGACAATTGATTGTTGTAGTTGTTGTCTTCCTTGACAAGGGAGGAAAAGTAAGGGATAAGGGATATGAGGCCGAGGGAAAAACTGCGTTCAAGGTAGGGCTTCGTGTTTGAGAAGGGACCAACGGTTCTTTAATACAGGGTGGCGAAACTGGGTCATCGTAAGGGCCTTCCCATAGCCAGCCACGAACATAATTGGAGTTCTGGGCGTTGCTAGGTGTCTGTATAACAAACAAGGACGAACGAGTCACCTGGATCAATTGATGGTATGGAATGGCCACACTGCGCATGCCCTTTGACGGTAATCCCTTTGATTGGCCTCGTGTTTACAACAATGGGACAATGGGCTGCGTACTTACCTAAAACGCAAAGACAATAAGGTTCATGTCCGGGCGTCCCGATTCTTGACGCCCATCCAACAAGTCACGAGGTCTGCGTTTCCGGTCTCAGAATAATGGCTTTGCCTATATTTCAGATGATGGCCATCCCGCGAAGCAGTGGTGAGGAGGGGAAAAAAGAGGGGGGGAGAAAGGGAGAGCACAGATCAAAAATGTCGACAAAAAGCAAGAGAGGGGAGGAAAGAGAGACACAGCCGAGAGCAAGGAAAAGTAAAATTAGGGCAAAACGAACGGAACGAACGGGAAACAGAGAATGAAACACAAATCGGGACGGTGAGTGATCGAGTGATGAGACGTTGATACAGTAGGATAAAGTGTGGATGCTAAAGAGTATCGACGCGTGCCTGCCAGTGGTGTGTACTGTAAAATATGTGGGTGTCGTGTAAGTGGGATTGCGTGGGTACAGATGAGATGTGTAGGGCTTGGGGAAGAAGTCTGACATTGGATATTGCAGTGCCCAGAACAAAGATGCGTTGGGTATGAAAGGGGTCAGAACGGTAAAGATCCACAAGACGAGAAAAGGAACAAAGAGCGGCAGGCCATGACAGAGGTCAAAGGTCCACGCAAGTCGCGATGTGTCATCGGATGAGCCGACCATAGTCAAGTCGGCTCTCGCGACGTGCCTCGCCGCTCTCACGTTTGGGAAACGCATTCCAGAAGCGGAGGGTCTCATCCCCTGCACCTGTGACAATTGTCTCGCCATCAGGGCTCATCGCGAGGTAGAGGACGCGACTCGTGTGGCCGGTCAGCGACGCTACCATGTCAAGCGTCGGGTACTTCCAGATGCAGATCTGGTTCTGGGCTGCAATGGAGGAGTAGCCATGGGTCGAGACGATCTCATGTGAGGTGTGAGACCATGTGAGGTTACAGACCTGTATTGACGGGCCACGCACGTCTTAGCATTTTCAGGGCGTCCATGAAGCTTGTAACAACGCACCTGACTGCCCGTGTCCAGCTCACTAAGCATATTCCCGAATTGCACGTTCCAAAATCGGATATGCTTGTCCTGCGTTCCTCCACCAGTCGCGAGGACACCCGCCACATGCGGATCCCACGCGAGTGCCTTGACAGCTGCCGTATGCTCATGGAATTTCCACAGCGGGGAGTCACCTGAAGGCAGTGGTGTGGCAGCAGTCGTACTGCTCCCACCTTCCTCGGCATTCCCAGCACCGCTCCGCGTTGCCGGACGCCGCGAACTTCGCAAGTCCCATATACACACCTTATTATCGTTACCACCGCTCGCAAGTAAGCCCCCTTGTGCGGCGCCGTCTGCGTTCCAGCGCAAGCCGCACACTTCCTGGCGGTGGCCTGCACTTTTCCGAAATGGTCGCGTACCTGGTTCGCGTACGTCTCGGTGGTGTACCATACGGTCGCGAGAACCGGAACTCAGTACGTGTGAATTCCACGCCAATGCACCTATTCGTTGTGTATGCGCTTGTTGGTAAGTCCGTTGCAGCTGCAATGTATGCGCGTCGTATATGTGGAGCCGTCCAGTGAGAGTACCAACAGCGAGGGTTGAGCCTTTTTGTACCCACGAGACAGAAGAGACGGTGTCACTTGTACTCGCCAAGTCACAAAGTTTCGACACTGCGGCCGTGTGGGCGGTCCAGAGGTAGACGGAAGAACCAAGACCGACGCCAAGGACATTTGTGCTTGACCAGTCGACTAGGTTGAGATAAAAGTCATCGGCCAACTCGGGCGCGTCCAGCACCCGGTACGGCGTCTTGGAGACGTGGCGTAGTTGTCGTCGCGGACTCTCGAGTATTTGTCGACTTTCCTCACGCACGGGGCTCATAGAATAAGCTTCGTCGGTGGGCATATCCAGACGACGCGTTGGCGTTGAAGGGTTGGAACCGGAAGGGGAGTTGTAGGAAAATAGTCGCCGCCGGCTCGGCGTGGAAGGGGCGGTGGTTGCATTGGACGAAGAGGCACTTGGACGGACTGGGGAGACTGGGCGGCGGGGGGAGGGAGGTGTGACCTCTGTATGAAGGATGGATGTGAATATCGCGTTTGCTTGTTCTGTCGTGATGAAGCATTAGTAAATGAGGCAGACCGCATAGAGGTGGAAAAGGTTATCTGCGGTGGTGAAAACAAAACAAAAATTACGGGCGCACGGTTCGGCTTGGATAGCGCGCAATCAAGGTTCTGAAAATGAAATTGACGGCCACAAGGGAGGTGATTAACCCGGCCCGTCATTCCCGGCAGGACGACGAAACTGAGTGCCAATCGAGAAGATCGAGGCGTAACAGGAAGTAGAAGGGTATTGATAGAAGGTAGGGTATAAGATGGAGTGCAGAACGACGCAATGCAGAGCCAACCCTACCAGTCTATGTAGGGATAGACCCTTCGAATGGATTAGGGAACAAAGAGGGAACAGAACGCTCACCTTTGGCGGCATCTGACTCGGTAGGAATGACCCTGTTTCGTGAAGGGGTCGATGGCCCACTCTCCTCCATGAGATTGTAAGATGTTCGTAGGTCTCCCGCATCGCGAGACGGCACGAAACGGTCACCGTAATCCTTGTTCAGTCGGTGGAGCTCTGTTGGAGACTCCGGACCGCCGCTCTCGCTCGTACTGGGTCTGGAGGAGTCTAGGGAAGGGGTCGACGCGGGCGCGACACCAAAGACAGGGTTGGTCCGTGGGCGACTGCGACGAGGGCCTTCTTCGTCGGGATCTTGCTGAGTTGCCCGGAGTCGCTTGCCAAAGGGCGAGTTCTTGAGACCGGACATTTTCTGCCGTGCAGGATGCAGAAAAAATGGTCGAGTGATGTAGATTGGGGATAGGAATCAAGGAAACAGGCTGTTTTGTTAGAGCGATATTGAGAAAACAAGATAGGCCTATTTATCTGCTGGCATAGATGAAGTGTAACCCGACAAGCGTAAATATTGCGGGCTGGGCAAGTCCAATCCAAGACGATAACGCGATTTGACCTTGGCTTTGGGAGTCGGAAGGGGCGCGAGTTGAACGAAACGAACAAACGACAGAAATCGACGCGACGACACGCGACGAGACGCGGCTGCTGATGTATTACGTCAGCAATTGTATTTTGTCTCCGCTTGGAACGACAAAGACAAAAGAAAAAAAAATCGATTCACTTTCACTTTCAAAATTTAAACATTTGACAGTACTGAGTGACGTGAAGTGTTTTTGAGCGAACGGGGACGGTGGAACGATGTCTGGTTGTCTGATTTGTTTTCACTATCGAGGACGGCGAGGACAGCGGCATTTTGCGAGACAGTTGAGTCGGAGATTGAAAGCAGTGAGAACCCACGGATAACGCGTTGGCCGCTCGAAACCAGTGCGGATGCTCACCGAGCTATGAACGTAAGTTAAACTCTGCCATCCACCGCTAATATGTGCGCTCAGACGTCGTTCAGAACCTCTTGAGGACCCTGGCCAGCAGCCAGGCAAAGTTGTCCATTCCTGACGCTGATCTCAAGCGTCTCTTTCAAGTGGTTAAGGACTGCCGCGTGAGTCGAATCCAATCGTACCTGACGCCATCACCGCTTACACTTGCCGCCTCTCAGCAGAAGCAACCCCATGACGCAAAGCTAGCAGATCCATTCTACGATGCTCTCGAAGACTTACTGCACGACCTCCGTACCGTCACAATGGTTCATCCTGTTGTTCCGAATTACCAACGCCGCTCTTTGACCTCGTCCGTTTATCCAGGATAACCATGATGCTGACGCCTTCATCAAGCCCGTATCCCGGGCGGATGTCCCAGATTACTATGATTGTACGTATCCGTTCGTTTGAAGCTCCCAATTATCACCATAACCTCCACCACCGCGCACTAGACATCACGAATCCAATGGACTTCCAGACGATGCTGAAGAAAGTCAAGCAGAAACAATACAAGTCCAAGAAGGAATTCAAAGATGACCTTGATCTCATCTGGTCGAATTGCTTCCAATACAATGCTGCCGAGGTGTGTCACTTGTCGAATCACCCGTCCCCGCTACAGCGACGCCAATACTCAGAATCATCCCCTCCGCCTCTGCGCCACACGCCTCAAAGCTAAGGCTGAACACCTCCTCAAATATATAACCGATCGGAGAGAGCGCGCTGATCCTAGCGTTCCTCTTGACCTCTCTGTCCCGATGTCTGGTCGGCGCGCTCCTTCTCATCCACCAACTAGGATCAATGGCATAAATGGTCATGTTCATACATTGTCGTTATTACCTTCTCGCCCTCCGAGTAGCAACGACTCGAGGACAGGTCGCCGACTCACTCCCGCTCTGACCCCCCCACGACGCGTGCGTGGCCAATCTTTCGGAGAATCCCCTGCTATCATGCGCACAGCCAAAGGGATGGCTGCTATTCTTAAACTTGAGCAATCCCTTGACGCTGTACTCTCGGCACCTGGACTATCTAGTCATGCAGAGGCTCTCAATGCCCTGTTGCGCTCCCACATCGGCGAATCAGATTCTGAGGCAGATGGCGAGGCCAACAGCGACGCTGAGGAAATCGCCTTAGATGGTCCGACAGGTGACAAACGCAAGCTGTTAGTACTTACTCGAGGATACATGGCTACACATCTGATGCTGACAATCCCATCGCAGAAACGGTGTGCATGACTCCCACATGCGTAAACGTGCGCGTATCTCCGTGCCCCACGCCTTAGATACCATCGAGCTCTGGTGGGAAGCACAATTATCCGATACATTCATCGCGAATTCTCTTCCACCCCTTCCGTCTCTCGCAGCCTCTGGTCCCGCTCCCCCACCCTCCCCGCCGAAATCGCGAGATCAACCCACCAGTTCCACAAAGACAAAGAAGCGCAAAAAGCGACCACCAAAGCCTGCCCCGCCGCGCCCGCGTTCGCTGTTGGCGAAAATGAATGCGAATATTCACATTCAGCGTCGAATGCGGCGCACACACGCCAAGTTTGTCGCAATCAGTGCTGCAGCTGCAGCAGCTAACAGCGCGGGTGGCGAGGATGGTGACGGTGGCGATGTACCTTCTGCTGGACCACCGGCAGGGTTGTCAGGCGATGTCGACGTCACTGACGACGTAGAGGCTGACATAGTAGACGAGCGACCATGGCCTGTCCCGCGACTGAGCCGGAAATCGGCACTAGAGGGGTCAGTTGATACCAAGCCAGATATTGATGAATTGGCGGCGGAGAAGTGCATCCAATGGGTGAACCGGAAAGTTTTGGAACACATTGGGTTCCAAGGTACGTTCATCCTTCTGAGCCATATAGACCATAGCCATAGAGACATGAATGCACAGGGTCATCACAGTTGTCATTGGACATGTTGTCAGGGATCACAGCGGAGTACCTGTCGAATGTTGGGCGGACATTCCGCTTTTATCTCGACAAGTATTCTAATATGATGACCTCTGAGGTATGTTTACACGCCGGCTTCTCCAAACCACCCAAAGGAATGTACTCACTCTGTCCATAGGAAATAATCTTGCATTCCCTGTTCGAGAGCGGCGTATCCCGAATACAAGGTTTGGAGAAGTATATCACTGACGACGTCGAGCGACACGGGAAACGCTTGAGCGAGCTCGAGAAGAAGATCACCAATGTATACCAGGAGTTTACGAATAGTGATGCTATTGACGATGACACGCTCTTTGCGAACGAAGATGACGAGGAAGAGGAAAGCGCATTTGTCATGTACGCTCTACACCTCTCAGCTCCTGGCAGATGTAATGCTGACATCGTTGTCCGTGTAGGGGCCAATTCACGGATGACATTGGAGAGGATTTCTTGGGCCTGCGCGAACTTGGTATTGCTGCCGAGTTCGGCCTTTCCTCTCTCTCGATCCCCAAACGACTCCTCAAGGGCAAGAGGAATGCCAAAGGCCCAAATGCGGCGTATGAACCAGCTTTCCCCTGCTCTGCTCTTGATTTCGTACTCACTCGTATTCTCACAGTTCAAAGTCCGCCGAGCCCCCTCCGCCATATCCCCCACCACCCCTGTTTATTCCACTTACCGTGGAGAGCGCGAAGAGCCAGGTCGGCTTGCTTCGTGGTTACTTTGAGCACCGCCTCGCAGGTGCAGGACTCGACACACTCTCAGACGATCCACCAAACCCGGCGCAGGCGAAGCTCGGCCCCTTGGGACAGGTGATCCGCCCAAGCGGTGCAGCTATTGCCGCAGCAGCGGGCTCAAAAAAGAAGGCCAAGCCAAAAGACGCTGCTGCCCCCGCAGCAGCAGCAACGGTAACGGTAACAACAGCGCTGGCGCCAACCGTAGGAGCTGCAGCTCCAACTGTGGGTTCAACGGTCCCAGGGGTAACAGTGGGGGTAATACCCGGAGTAGTTGCAGGCGTGGTCAAACCAACAACGCCCGTGTTAAGCAGCCCCAGCCTGCTGAGTCAGCTGGGGGGTTCGGCGACGATGATCCCGCCAGCTACAGTTGCGACGGCCGCTGGCGATCCCCAACCGCAATCGCAAACACCGAAGAAGAAGAAGGCTACGCCCGGGGCGGGTGCTGGTGCTGGCGGCGCGGGAGGCACGGGGGCTGGGACTGTTGGGGGTCCCGGTGGTGGCAGCACGAACAAGAAGCGGGGACGGCCGCCAGAGGGTCTGCCGCCTGTCGTCTTAGCGAGCGCATGAGGAGGGAGGGTGAGAGGTCATTTTGTGCAGTAACTTATCACTGTCAATTCTTTTTGTATATACTTGACACCCTAGTGTAGAGGCGCTTTAGCGCTGTGGATCCATCCATGTACATAATCGCACTGCGAGGGCCATGATTTCCGAGTTGGCCGATTCTGGCCTGGGCGCATCATGATGTCACAAGTGTTTCTGGATTAGATGCATTGCGCAGTTCCGTCGCTTGCACTTGCGTGTGCGATCGGCTCGAGATTGCGCTGTGACTAAGAAAAAGTCTCGGGCATGGGAAGCATACGCCGCGTGGCCATCATATTTTTGGATGGACCGTAGGACTCGGACTTGAGAACGTACGGAGGAACAGGAATGCTACGGCTCGAGGCGCCTTATGAAAACCGGCAGTCGTTGAAGTAAGCTTCTGGCGGCATTGGAGCAAGTCCAGCGTGGTAACGAAGAGATTGTAAAGACTTATTCGTGGCCGGTTGAATTGAATAGAACGACGAATGAATGACAGCATTTGAGCGCTTACAGTCAGCTGAACCTCTGGCAGCTGCGGAAGCGAAGGCAAGTGGCAGTGGCAGTGCGCCCATGGCTGTACCCGGAAGAAGCCGTGGCAAGTGGCGCAGGGCATTCTTCCAAAAGATACCTTCTTTGCCCAGATGCCACACCCGTGCGCAAGAGAGCAATATTAATCGCCCCCGAGTCCGGTAGTAATAACGAGTCTGGGCTGTGGCCGTTCTCGAGCAGATGGAACTTGAAAGGGTTGTGGACGGCTTCCGTGGAGGTAGGGTGTAGAAGTGCGGACAGACTCGGAGCGATACGGTTACCACCAGCAGCGGGATCCAAGACGAATTGAGAGATGGGAACTGATATAGTTAGAGGCTGTATGCAAATTATACACTGCCGTCGTGTGTTCCTCCATCGGGCGCCTAACAATAACCCGTCAATAGGGGCGGTGTGGATCCCGGGTCCATTGGCACTCCGGTCCCTGCACCCAGGGCTGTCCACAGTCCACATCTCTCATCCCATATTTAAGGGCTTTTCACACCCCTAAGCGCATTGTTTTTCCACCTCATCTCCTCATCCGACTCCAAGAGATCAGACCTCGTCAATTGCACACGTGACATTTAGGACATCCACAACCCTCAAAACTCGATCCCCCTAAATCTCACTAGCAGCACAGAAGTATGTCTTACGGCGGTTCGGTATGTAACCTCCCCTCCCTCCCCACCTTTTTATTTTGGCCGTGCATGCCATCGATGTCGCTCACGCTCACCACCGGTCATAGTACGGGTACGGCGGTCCCCCCGCCTATCCGAGTCATGGTAGTGCCGGAGGTTTCTCCTCCCAGCAATCCCTCCAACCTCCCCACGGTGCAGATCCCCAGTGCGTCGGCTATATCATTGTCTCTCCGTCTGCTAGGTGACGTTCTCTCTGACAAACTGTTTCCGGATCTTCAGGCTCTGGTCGTGGTTCGTCGCAGTCGACAAGGATCGATCGGGGGCCATAAGTGCCCATGAGCTCCGTGAGTACCCTGAGTGCTTCATAAATCTTTTAGTTCCACTTACCATGTATCAGAGAAGGCACTGATCAATGGAGATTGGACCCGTACGTCCCCACGTATTTGGCGAGAGATGTGTCAGGTCACTGACTGGCGATGTGTACCATAGCTTTCGACCTTGATACCGTTAAGCTCCTTATGAGCATTTTCGTATGTCATGACATTTTTCACCCGCATCTGACCTTTGTCTGAGTTATCTTATGCATCCAGGACATAGACCGAAGCGGCACGATCGGTTTCAACGAGGTGAATATTTCATAGTTCCTTGCCCATTTATCTGATATCAATATCTAATCTACCCTCAGTTTTCTGGTCTATGGAAGTATATCAAGGTTTGTGGTTCAGACGTCTCGTATCACTCGCAAAGACAGGCGCATCTTACCAACGCAAACTCAGGACTGGCAGGGCGTGTTCCTCCATTTCGATCGCGACAGATCTGGCACCATCGACGGCAACGAACTGCAGGCGGCGCTGAATCAGTTTGGCTACAGGCTCTCTCCGGGTCTCCTAACCCTATTGCAACG
>Ga0307510_10007454_pt1 | contig 13033 bp, 11 predicted proteins | sample 12_EM_MG_FD_207224 | JGI IMG/M metagenome (GOLD analysis project Ga0307510, IMG submission 207224) | Populus trichocarpa ectomycorrhiza microbial communities from riparian zone in the Pacific Northwest, United States - 12_EM | ecosystem: Host-associated > Plants > Roots > Unclassified | place... | reverse complement strand
ACTGCATGGAAGATGTGCTAGGCGTCGTGCGCTCCTCGCTCACCGCGCCACCGCCGGCATCGTCGCCCACCACTGCCCCCGACACTGAATTGGCGCTCCCCACCCAGCTGCCCCTCGAGATCGTCGACGAGACGCCAGCCATAGCCCATGATGACATGGATCTGGATGCACCTCTATGGGAACATGACGCCAACGATGATGAGTACGTCGATACTGGCGAGGGAATGGGGATCGAGGGCGATCTGGACGTCGAAGACGATTGAAGCCATCACCTTCTGTGCGTAGCAGCATATATTCTTTTCGTGTCAAACTGACTCGGGTCTAGAATCAATTGACGCTCGCAAAAGAAAAATCTGCGCCAGAGTACCAGCGCGCACACCCTGCTTGTGTCTGGATGTCGTATGGTCCTGAGATGCCCAACAGTCGCCTCTGGATCCAATCGCTGCTCTTCGCTCTTCGGTGGATAGACGATCGAGTAATTGGGTGACACCCTTAGTATGGTGCCATCCCGACAAGCTACAGTGTTCTACGGTACTCCTAACCATCGAATAAACGCGGTCTCACTCCTAGGCCACACACAATACTCATCTCCGTCGAGTACATTGTTTGTATTTTTGGTCACTCACAACTCGAGAACGCTTCGATTGTATCTATCCACGACGCAAATCGTTTTATACCAATTAGAATGAAAATTTTCCTGGCATAGGCCGATCATGTTTCGTCACCAAGATCGCTACAGAGGTTGAACGCCCCTACTGTTGATTTGACGTAGTAAATGGACGCTTTTCAATCTTCAGTTAACCCCCAGTTCCGATCCATGATTGACCTGGTCGCTAACAACAAACTGCCGAGGTATGTTGAGCCCTCGTCACACAGACACACACCTACGTGAACCATCGGGAGTAACGCCACGGGCCAGTTCACTTCCAACGGGCGTCGCTGTATTGGACCCTGTGCCCGTTCTGCCCCTTTGGACAGATGGCGACGCTCAAAGTACCTCCAATTCTGGGAAGTATTTATCGCTTCGTCGCCGGCGCTTCAACGTATACCAAACCGCATCTAGGTGAATACCAGTTCTTTAATTTCGTACGACTATCAGTCTTGTGCGTTGCTGGGGATCCTTACCACTAAACACTTCCGAGACTCCGGGTAGGAGGTTAGAATGGCGTTGCTTCTCTCTCTGTTGGCATATCGGGTGATACCTGATCGTAAAAAAAATTCGACCCGGGAGATGAACCGATGGCGGGAACACGTCCGATCATAGATAGCAGACATTTCGTCGCTAGAGCGAACACAGTACTGTAATATTGGGCTTCAGTAAATAATGCGTCTGACAATTTCCTCCTCCTCCACGATGCCTGTAATGGGCAATCACTTAAACCGGCGCTGAGGGATTTGCTCGGCGGCGATAGGCTCGGCACAAGTAAAGGCCGGGCCGACTATGTTCTCACGACGCGAGGAGGCCTCAGGCTGTTCTTGATTTCCATATCGTTATCAAACCCCTTGTCCTCGAGGCTGGGTTTGTTGGTTGGCCCTCTCCATTCGAAACATCTCACCCTCACGGACTTGAACTCTTTTCTACCGCCGATTTTCCCTGCCAGTGCTCTCCCGATGTCTACAGCTATACAAACTACGGGCGCTTTGCAATTGACGGATAAGTTTACAGAAATCTTCGAAGCTGCCCAGAGCGAGTACCAGAGGATCACAAAAAAATCTCTGAACACTCATCCATTCGCCAAATAACTTCAAAACTGTAACAACCCTGAGGCTGTCTCGAATGTATTTCGAACCCAAGCTGGAGTTTTCAGCGAATCTTGTAAGGGCGATGAGAAAGTGATGGCATTGTTGGATCCGACCATCCATATCCTATCTACGTTTTCAGAAACGCTCGGAGAAGGGATCGGACTAGTCAGACATTCTATCCGTTCTACGGGATCCTTTCTCAACGCTTGGTTTTCAGCTATTCTCACCGGCAAAAACTATTTTCACCGGTATCGGTGTTCTCCTCACCGTAAGGCCCTGTCCCAGTTTTTTGGGTGCGCATGTGTGTAATATTCAAACTCACAGGCAGCAAGGGGTGTTATGGGCGACAATGAGACACTCATTCACCTCTTCGAGCGCATTCAATTCTTCCTTCAACGTCTCACAACGTACATTAAGATGCCACTCACAAATGACTTAACGGAGTTGCTTGGGAAGATCATGGCTCAGATCCTTCATATCCCCGCACTTTCGACGAAGGCGATGACGGAGAGCCGGACGAGTAAGTTGTCCCTTAACCTATGCACCTCCTTGGCTGAATACGGCTCAGAAACTTTTTCAAAGAAGTTATTGGGGAGGACAGATGTTGATGATGCACTACTACGACTTGACAAGCTTACGAAAGAAGAGAGCATTGACCAAGCTGTAAAAGCGCTCAAAGAACGTACGCACTGGTTTCTGACCGCCTTTGTGCACATACCGATCCTATCGCCTATTGTATCCCAAAACAGGAGCAGATGACCTTCAATGTTTGTTTCCTTGACGGCACCATTATTAGCCGTCAACGCTGATAGACACTCACAGGGGACCAGTTGCAAGAGAAGCTTCAAACATGGCTCTCTCCTCCAGATCCTTCCATCAATCAGAATAATGCGTGCAAAATCCATCATGATGGAACCGCAAATTGGTTTATTCGAAGCAGTGCATACAGAGAATGGAAGGAGAATGGCTCTCTACTGTGGATTCGTGGCAACCGTACGCTTTTTCTGCTTGTTCTGCCTTGATGGCTATCAATTCCTCTCCATTTTCCCCAGCCGGTGCTGGAAAGAGCATTCTTTCGTATGTGATTTTCGTCTGTGCCTGTTACCAGATATTCATACTGTTGAACAGCTCTGCCATTATCGAGGACATCAAGAACATGCGAGAAGATAGGTCGGCCTTAGTCGCCTACTACTACTTCGATTATAAGGATGTCTCCAAACGCTATGTCCGTGGCTTGTTGGCGTCTCTTCTCTTCCAACTCTGTTTCGACTCCGATCGTTGCCAAGATATCCTTCATCAATTGTTTAACACGTGCCGCAAAGGCTCTGAACGACCCAGTGACGCTGCCCTTGCTAAATGTCTGAAAACCATACTCGAACTCCCAGGACAACTTCCGATTTTCATCACCATCGACGCCTTGGATGAGTGTCCAAGCACCACTGGCACACCGTCTGCTCGTGAGGAGGTGTTGAACTTTGTAGAGGATCTTGCCGAGTCAAACTATTCCAAACTGTTCATTTGCGTCACTAGTCGCCCCGAGCAAGACATATGCACAGTCCTGGACCCTCTGACGTCCCCGTCATGCCGTGTTTCTCTTCATGAAGAAGGAGGTCAAAGGGAGGATATTAACAACTATATCCGCTCTTTTGTTCACACAGACAGAGAAATGCGGAAGTGGAGAGAAGAGGACAAGGAACTTGCCATAAAGATGCTGTCGGAACGAGCTGGTGGGATGTGAGACACCTCTGTCCTGTTGCGTAATTATTACTGACATCCGACAGGTTTCGGTGGGTGTATTGCCAACTGGACACTCTACGTCGATGCTTTCCTTCGAGCATTCGCAAGACCCTGGACGAATTACCGACCACTCTGGATGAGACGTACGAACGTACGTTAAACGAAATCCCGAAAGAGCAGAGGCAGCATGCACATAGACTCTTTCAATGTCTTGTCGCAGCTATTCGGCCGCTTCGCGTTGGGGAGCTCGCAGAGATATTCGCGATCGGGTTCGACCAAGATGGGGCATATGACCTCATGGAGGGATGGCGCCCTGAACATCCTGAGGAAGCCTTACTCTCCGCATGTACCACTTTGATCACCGTGGTCGACAACAAGGGCCCAAAATTTGTTCAATTCTCTCACTTTTCAGTGAAAGAATTCTTGATTTCCGAACGCCTCCGGACGTTCGAGGTGCGAAACATCAGGGACTTCCACATTCACCTGGATGCCGCTCACACAATTCTCGCGCAAGCATGCCTCACGGTGCTGCTGCAGTTGGACGAAAAAATCGACAAAAAGCGCGTCGCGACGTATGTTCTAGCGTTGTATGCTGCTCAACACTGGCTCGATCATGCCAAGTACGGGGACGTGGCATCGCAAGTCCAAGTTGCCATGGAGCAGCTATTCAATCCAACCGGGCCATATCTTGCCGCATGGATTTGGATACACGATGTGGATGGGGGTCCGGTTCGCGGATCCATCGATGCCCTTTCAGACCTCCCGTCTCCTCCCAAGGTGACTGCGTTGTACTATGCCACGTCATATGGACTCAGTGGGCTGATGGAGTATCTGATCTCCACGCATGGTGAGGACGTCAATGCTAAGTGTGGTGTTTACGGAAGTCCGTTACACGCGGCATCGAGGAACGGTCATCTCGATGCCGTCTCTCTATTACTCGATCATGGGGCCGACTTGAATATAACCGACATTAGGAAGAGGACCGCTCTATGTGCAGCATATAATGGTGGACATCTGGAGGTTATGCAGCTATTGCTGAACCGTGGAGCAGCTGCAGACGTCCGGTACGATCGTTTTCTACTGCTGACCCACGATGCATCATTCCGTGGACGCGTTGACGCAATGCGCTTGCTTCTACAACACAATGCTGATGTGAAACCCACCTCGTTTGACAATCGTACGCCTCTACACGAGGCCGCTGAATATGGACAAGCGAACGTCGCGCAGGTCCTCTTAGAACACGGGGCAGACATCAACGCCCTTTGCGACTTCGGGACTCCCTTGGGAAGAGCGTCGTCCCGTGGACATCTCGAGGTCGCGCGGATCCTGCTAGAACACGGAGCTGACGTGCACATTCGGAATCCGAGTGGTCAGACCCCGTTCCAGGTGGCTACACGGCGGGGACGCGTCCAGATTGCGCAGCTGTTGTTGCAGTACTGTAACGCGTGCACGCGCACAGGGCTTGGAACGCCCACATTCGACCTTCGCCGACACGTCCTCGCTCGCCTGACAGGACCAACACCACAGGGCAGCGTGTGCGCGCTCCTATCATCACTCCTTTTCTTTCTGTTTCACCATCTTTTCGTAGTCATGGACAAGTAGTCTAGTCTGTAAGTAGCTACCAGCCATAATATAAAGACCTGTGCGCAGCACCGTGAGGAAGGAGGTGAGTAGTGCCTCAGCCTTGCCACAGCTTGCGTCGCATTTCCCCTTCTTTCAGCTTTCTGTGTTTGCGTTTCCCTGTCCCTTTCCAGCAGTCGAGCGATTAACAACCGCCATCCCGCTTTACCTCTTGCTCCATCGCACGATCTCGGATCGATGTGCTTTGGTTCTATCCGTTATCTCACCTTCCTATTCCCCGAACTCGCGCGTGGACTTTCCGTCTACGTAAAGTACGGTGCGAAAAAAGAATAGGTGGTGTGTGGCTGCTGTGGCAAGCTCAGACGATGGATGCGAATGACTATCAGTCATACAGTAGTATTTTAGTCTTTACATCATCTAGAATGGCCATGTCCAATCGTCGGGAAAACCATCCCGTGTTAACGAGATATGTCAACGCAGCAGGCATCTTCGTGTCAGGGAACTTTGAGCTCTGAGCGCCAGTGACTTACCTCGTGAAGGCGCTCAACTTACCTTTTTTGGTCACCAACTCACCACGCCCTACACAAGCGTTTACTGGTTACCACCCACTCTTCTTATCTTCTACAGGTATATTGAACTACAATTCAGCCTTTCCTTCAAACCATGAAATCCTACGACTCCTCAGACGGCAGAGACTTACCACATCACTTGCTCGCAAACGCACCGCTCAGCGTCTCAACAGAAAGGAAGATGACAATGCGGCATTGCGGCTAGTAGTGGCCGGCGGCTACCACTGGCCATCCCGCTCGTCTGAGCGCCGATCCTAGCGATATACACCTCACAGTTTCGGGGAATTTGGGCACAATAAAGGCCGAGGTGCGTTGAACCCCTCTTCTACGATGAAGTCCTTTCTAAGGCTCCCATGTGCTGCAACCAAGACCATCCACTCAAGTTCATACCGACCAGGGAACCAAACAGCTCAAAAAAACCGGTTTTTCGGCCTCATCAAGGCTGACATACTTGTCGGCTTGATCCCCGTCTATCCCATAGAGCTTTACATCGTGCGTGCCACATCGCATCCTTCCGCCTTTAATACATTCGGTTCATGCACGTTTTCGTTTCCCTTATAGATCGTCGGCGGGCTGTAATATCGTTCCAGAACTGCATGGAAGAAGTGCTACGGGTCGAGTAGTCGTCGCTTCCCGCGCTGCCGCACCCATCGTTTCCCGCCGCTGCCGTTGATACCGAATTGGCGCCCTTCGCCCAGCCGTCACCCGAGACTGTCGACGAGCTGCCCACCAGGGGACATTATGATATGGACCTAGACGCACCGCTGTGAGAACAAGGCGCCAACGAGAGAAGAGTATGTAGATGCGGGCGAGGAAGGGGGGAGGGAAGGGATCTATACATTGAAGACGACGAGTGAAAGCGTTACGTTGTATGCGTATTGACGATACTCTCTTCTCGCGTTAAACTGACCATGATATAGAACTGACCGACCCACGCACGAGGGAATCCCACATCGACGAAGGGGTGCCTACAGTGCGGTCTGTATGGATGTTCCATGGCTCCGAGATGCTCAATATTCATCTCTAAAACCAATCGCTGCTCTTCGCGCCTCGGTAAATGGATAATCGAACAAATGTATGGCGTCCCGAGTCTGGCGCCCTCCCAACACACTGTAGTGTCTAGTGTCTGATGGTACCTCCGATTTCCGAATCACCGTGGTTATGCATATGGCCCGTGTGGGGTTCACGGAACTCCATTACATGCTGCATCTTGAAATGGCTGTCTCGATGCTGTGTCTCTATTACTTGATCATGGGGCCGACGTGAATTTCACAAATGAACACGGGAGGACTCCTCTATCCGAAGCATATCGTGGCCAACATCTGGAGGTTATGCGACTATTGTTGGACCGTGGACCAGCTGTCGACGTTCTATACGACGACTTCGGACTCCTAACCCATGACGCAGCATACATGGGAGAAGCCGAAGCGATACGCTTGCTGCTACGCACAATGTCGGTGTAAATGCCACTTTGTACCAAAACTACACGCCACTACACTGCACTGGGCACCGTCAAGGGGACATGCGAATGTCGCTCAGGTCCTCCTAGAAAATGGAGCTGACCTTAACACCCTATCCGCCGTCGGAACTCCCTTATACCGAGCGTCGGTCGAAGAACAATCTCGAGGTGACCAGGTTGCTACTTGGGCATGGGGCGGACGTGCACTTCCGGGCACCATGTAGTGAGACCCCATTGCGGATCGCCACACGGAAGGGACGCGCCCAAGTTGTGCGGCTGTTGTCAGAACATGGCGCGGGAAAAGAATAGGGGATGGCGGCAGCACTGACAATGGGCTCCGAGTAGAGTACAGTACTCATATTGTTTTACAATCAAAAAAAACCCCTGAAGTTATGATGCAACTTATTCCGGTATAAGTAAAAAATAAGTGGATTTAAGCGGTTATAAGTGTGGATTGTTTTTGATGTCGGAAGGTAAGTTACTGACTTTCCGCTGATCTTCTTATGGGAGTCGACCTCACTCCCCGGGCAAGGGACGAGGTATGGCAGTAGTGTGGTCCATTTGTGAGAGTGGGTAGTCATTTGACCGTTTTTGGCTATCGACCGACGCATTAAGCGCCTCAATCATCTTTCGACCCTCCACAGGTTTTGAACCCCAGAGTAGCCTCCGCAACCTTTTCAGCTGTGAAGTCTTACAACTTCTCAAGGGGCTCAAGGTTGACCACATCGCTTGCACGCGTATTCCTCGGCGTCTCAAAAAGGAGGAAGAGAACCAATGCGACTACGACTAACCATTCTTCTCCGAGTCCCGATCCACCCTTCACAGCCTCGGAGAATCCGCGTATGATAGAGATCGAGGTGCGTTTTGCATCTCGTACTCCTATGACTAAACCGTTTCTAACACTCTAACGTGTTGCAAACTAAGCCATACAGTACCTCACGGCCAACTATCAGCCCACGCGCTTGCAGACAGCCCAGGGAATCCCATGGCTCACGAAAAACCTTGCCCCCTTCGGTCTCACCAAGGCCGAAAAGCTCCAAATCGTCAACTTGACCCCTGTCAAGCCCATTGAGCCCAGTCGTGAGTGCTACGTCATGCATTCCACCACCCCTCTACCTGAGTTCGTTCGTTTATTCGCATTTTCGGTTCTCTTACAGATCGTCGAGGGGCTGGGGGATCGTTTCTGGAACTGCATCTAAGACGTGCTAGGCATCATGCGGTCATGGCTCACTGCTCCATATCCGTCGTTATCGCCCGCCGCTGGTATAGACGCTAAACTGGCGCTTCTAGTCCAGCCTCCCCCCGAGATGGTCGATGGGACGCCCACTAGGGCGTTCGATGACATGGACCTGGATGTACCACTGTGGGAACACGATGCAAACGGAGACGAGTAGATTGATGCGGGCGAAGGAGTTGGGATCGAAGGGATCTGGATGTCGAAGACGATTGAAACCGTCACTTTGTGTGCGTAGAAACACACTCTTTTCTATTGTCAACCTGACCGTGATTTAGAATCGACCCACCCACCGCGAAGGAGTCCTGCGCCTGGTCATGACCGCCTGCGGCGCCCTTATTGCACGATTTCAAGACACTCGATCTTCATTTCTGCGTCCAATCGCTGCTCATCTCTCTTCATTGAGTGGATGATCGAGCAGTTGTATGGCGCCCTGGGTCTGGTGCCTTCCCGACAAACCATGACGCCTATGACTTACAACCGTCCATCCGACTTTCGAACACCTTGTGTCTCGAATATCTATCATACAATACTCATCTTACCTGGCTCTATTGTTTGTTTCGAGAGTCACACACAATTCAAGTATTTTCTTCAATTATCGCTGTATCCTTCATGACGATCCAACTATAATACAATCCGCTTTTATAGCAACTACAATCAAAACTGTTTATGAGGCTGATTAGGAAATCATTTCGTCACCAAGGAGTCACCAAGGTCGCCTGAGGAGCCTACTTTTCTATGGTCAATCTCACAAAATAGGCACACCGTTCGACCGCTAACCATTGCCCCGTTCCGATCCCAACTGTTTCTCCTCTGTTTCGTGCATACTATCTGGGCATTGTGGAGAGCCAGGAGGTGGCTTGCCTTTACGTATGCCTTTCTCAGCGATACTGCTCACCAGCGTGCAACAGGGCCATGTTGTCCAACAGCGGTACTGTAAACACTGCCGTGGATGACCCTGGAGGAAGTCCCTGGTCGAATTCGAGGATGCAATTAGCTTTCACTTACCCCTTGGCGAGGCAGGGGATGTCATCGTTATTATCTTGTTCTATTGGGAAAATGGGCTTGGTTGACTGATTCAGGAGTAATGTGAGATTGGGAAGGTGTTCTCTGTCTGCTCCGTGTCGAGTAATAGTTCATTGTAGAGATTTGACCCCGGGGGTGTATGTGTATTTATATCATGATAGTCAGTTGGACAAGTAAAGTAGTAGATGGAGGACAACTCGTTGACTCGGGTGTGTGGAAAATTGAATCAGATGCCTGATCTCAACCAGCCTGAGAAACTCGAGTTCGGTTATGCCTGTGGTGACACCTGCGTGAACCAAATGGTGCACCGTCTCTGAGACCGATTGGCACTGTCTCAGCCGCTTGCGCCACCCAAAGGGCCAGAGATACTCAGACCGTTCAAACTGTCCTCGGCCCGATGTTCCATATCGGGCTAAATCAGTCACTTTGCCGTGGGGCTGTGTTTGTTCGTTGATCTCTCCCCCGGGTTCACCTAAGTCTTCCGGCCTGTATCTTTTCCTATCTCTTTGCCAGTACTCTCCACATGTCTACAACAAACCTAACAGCGGGCTCTTCGCAATCAAACGATAAGTTTACAGCGATATTTCAAGCTGCCTTGAACGAGTACCAGAGGTCCACGGGAAAACCTCTAGACACCCACCCCTTTGCCACCCAGCTCGACGGCTGTAACAGTCCCGAGGCCACCTTGAACGTATTTCTAACCCAGGCTCAGACTTTTAGCAAATTTCGCCAAAGCGATGAGAAATTGATGAAATTGTTGGATCCGATGGTTCACATCATATTCACCTTTTCGGAGACACTTGGAGAAGGGATAGGGCTGGTACGTCGCTGTATTCGCCCTATTTTATCGTTCTCCAACGTCCCTCCCTCAGACATTTTCACCCGCGAAAACGATCTTCACCGGTATAGGCGTTCTTCTCGCGGTGTGTCTCTTCCTTAAGTCCCTTGTCGCGCGTATGTGTAACGCTCGAGCTCATAGGCAGCGAGGGACGTCGTTGCGGACAATGACACACTCACCCACCTTTTCGAGCGCATCCACTTCTTCCTCCAACGTCTGAACAAATATGTCAGGATGCCGCTTGCAAATGAATGGACGGAGTTGCTTGGGAAGATCATGGCACAGATTCTTTCCATCCTCGCGCTTTCGACAAAGGCAATGTCTGAGAGTCGGATCAGTGAGTTCCTCGATCCAGGCTCTATTCTCCTTTGACTGATTACGACTCAGAAAAGTTTTTCAAGAAGCTGGGAGGACGGAGGGATGTTGACGATGCGTTTTCACGGCTCGACTCGCTTACGAGGGACGAGACCCTAATTGGTGTGGCGGAGATTTTGGACGTTGCATTTGATGTCAATGGCAACGTCCAAGGCCTCAAGGTACTCGCCAAAGACATCAAGGAACGTACGTAATGATTTCTGTCCATCTTTCGCACATGCTGACCCTATATCCCGTCGTGCCCAAAAACAGGGATGGACGAGCACCAACGTTTGTCACCTCTTGGCGGTATCACTGTTAACCATCAGACTTGACACATACTCACAGGGAAACATTTAAAAGAGATCATTCAAACATGGCTCTCCCCTCCAGATCCTTCGATCAACCATAATAATGCGTGCAAAGCCCAACATCGTGGAACCGCGAGTTGGTTTATTCAAAGTAGCACATTTCGAGAATGGAAAGAAAACGGTCCTCTATTGTGGATTGGGGGCAATCGTACGCTTTTCCTACCCGCTCTGCCTTGATGGGTCTTGATACCTTTCCCGATTTCTTAGCTGGTGCCGGGAAAAGTATCCTTTGGTACGCGGGTCTTCGTCCGTTATTATGATGAGAAACTCATGTTGTCGATCAGTTCTGCCATTATCGAGGATATCAAAAATACTCTAGAAGAGAGATCGGCGCTGGTCGCTTATCATTACTTCGACTTCAAGGACGCCTCCAAGCGCCATGTCCATGGCTTGTTGGCGTCCATTCTGTTCCAACTCTGTGACAAGTACGATCCCTTCCAGGATCTTCTTCATGAACTGTACAAAATGTGTCGCGACGGTTCCGAACGACCTAGCGACGCCGCCCTTATAAATTGTCTCAAAACTATGGTCGAACTCCCAGGACGACTTCCGATTTTCATGATCATCGACGCTTTAGACGAGTGTCCGAATACCACTGGCACCCCATCCGCTCGTGACGAGGTCTTGGACTTTGTGGAGGATCTTGTTGTGTCAAACCATTCCCATCTGTTTCTTTGCGTAACTAGTCGACCTGAGCAAGATATCCAGACAGTTATCAACGCTCTTACGTCTACATCGTGCCGCGTGGCCCTTCACGACGAATCCGGTCAAAAGGAGGATATATACAACTATGTCCGCTCTTTTGTTTCTACAGACAGAGCAATGCGGAGATGGAGAGAAGAGGACAAGGAACTTGTGATCAAAACACTCTCGGAGCGAGCTGGTGGGATGTGAGATGTCTCTGCCACAGCACCCAATTATTTATTGCTCACAGCCTCGGACAGGTTTCGTTGGGTGTTTTGCCAACTGGACAACCTGCGTCGATGCTTTCCCCCAAGCATTCGCAAGACTCTAAACGAACTACCAACGACCCTTGATGAGACATACGCAAGGACGTTAGAAGGAATCCCGAAACAGAAAAGTCAGCATGCGCATCGACTCTTCCAATGCTTGGTCGCAGCTATTCGGCCGCTTCACATTGAAGAACTCGCGGAGGTATTCGCGATCGGATTTGACCTGGGTACAACAGGCAATTTCATGGAGGGCTGGCGGCCGGAAAATCCAGAAGAGGCCATACTTTCCGCATGCTCCACTTTGATCGCCGTCATCGACGATGAAGAGGGATCGAAAATTGTTCAATTTTCCCATTTTTCTGTGAAAGAATTCCTGGTTTCTGAACGGCTCCGGACGTTCGAGTTAGGAAACATCCGGGACTTCCACATTCAGCTGGATGCCGCTCACACAATTCTCGCGCAAGCATGCCTCACAGTGCTGCTGCAGTTGGACGAAAAAATAGACAAACAGCGCATCGCGATGTACCCTCTGGCGTTGTATGCCGCTCAACACTGGTTCAATCATGCCAAGCACGAGGACGTGGCATCGCAAGTCCAAGATGCCATGGAGCAGTTATTCGATTTAAGCAAGCCATATCTTGCCTCATGGGTTTGGCTACACGATGTGGATGAGGGTCTACCTTGCCGATTCATCGACGAACTTTCAGACCACCCTTCCCCTCCCAAGGCAACTGCGTTGTACTACGCCATGTCATGTGGACTCAGTGGGCCGATGGAGTATCTGATCTCCACGCATGGTGAGGATGTCAATGCCAAGTGTGGTTTTCGCGGAAGTCCGTTACACGCGGCATCGAGGAACGGTCATCTCAATACCGTCTCTCTATTACTCGACCATGGGGCCAACTTGAATATGACCGACAATAATGAGCGGACTGCTCTATGTGCAGCATATGATGGTGGACATCTGGAGGTTATGCGGCTATTGCTTGACCGTGGAGCAGCTGCAGACGTCCAGTACGATTATTTTGGACCTCTGACCCTTGACGCATCATACGGAGGACGCGTTGACGCAATACGCTTGCTCCTACAACACAATGCTAATGTGAATGCTACTTCGACCAGGAATCGTACGCCACTACACTGGGCAGCTCAATATAGACACGCGAAC
>Ga0307510_10007453_pt1 | contig 13035 bp, 13 predicted proteins | sample 12_EM_MG_FD_207224 | JGI IMG/M metagenome (GOLD analysis project Ga0307510, IMG submission 207224) | Populus trichocarpa ectomycorrhiza microbial communities from riparian zone in the Pacific Northwest, United States - 12_EM | ecosystem: Host-associated > Plants > Roots > Unclassified | place... | reverse complement strand
CAACACAAAAACTCCTTCTCGATATGCTTGTGCCACATCGTAGCAGCATTTACGTCATTAGCTACCCTGCCTATATCGTGGATGAGTTCTTGGTATTACTAGGCAATATTCTTCAAGGACAGACAGGCCCACATATCGACGACGTTGTGCAGCAGCTAACTCGTGAGATTCCCCACTATACAGGTTGCGCTGGTCACTCTCATTTTGTCAACGCGTTAGTTATCATCACCCTAGCGCAGGGATCGTCTTCGTAGCTCTCCCAATTGTTACCCAACGTTCTGTATACCCCACTGCAGGAGGTTCTAACCATATAGCGGCCTATGTGCCAGTAGTTTCCTCATTGCGTCATCCAGAACAACTGACTTATTCCTTCTCATCGCATGACGCCTTAGTCGGGTTTCGTTCCTGCCGGGCTCCCGCTAGCGTGACATTCTTACTTTTGGTTGTGTGGGAGAATGTGTCCGTGGTGGCGTGGTGGTCATTGATGGATTCCCTGACGTCAAGTGGCAAGTATAAATCGACGGATAGCTCTTTCGAGCTCAAAATGAAACCTATTGTGTCGTTTTCTATTAGAAACCTCGTTTTCGCCAAGTACAGCTACGTTCTTTTAAATTAGTTATGTGGTCACCACCCTCCTAGCGTTGTTCCATCCCATCCGACTCCACCGGCAGAGTCGCCCATGCATATTATGTAACTAATGGTGTTGGACTTCCTTTCTGTTGTAAGAACACAGCCTGACCTACTGGCTCAGACCGGCTGGCATGTACAGACCACAGCTCAGGAGGTCGAAGGGAATGTAACCTCATGAGAAAACGTCAGGTTTGCGGTAAGCGTTGTCAACAATGAAATTTTTGAAAGTGAGACCCGGCCCGAATACGGCGGAACGCCATAGGAACGGAGCCAAATATCCGAGTTGGTGGTCAACGTTGAAACCCCGCTCCCGGAGAACCATTATGACACTACAGCTTTGCGTGCTGTCATTCCAACGGGGCGACACCGGGAGCGGTCGAGTTATTTTAGATTCCCGCGGGCGATAAAATAAGCACCGACCAATTTAAAGGACGGCTTGGGAGGAGTTAAATATGACGTTAATCAGCAAGAGACTATTATCACGCACTTGATATCGCCATCAATTCCTTATGGTACGATGCCAACACCTATGAAAACACCGTTCCCCTGAAACTGGATCAAAGGACGAGTTTATCACTTCATTCACATGATGGATGGATGATGTGATATCAAGGCGGTTAAAGTGCCACATTGAGCCCGAGAGAGACAAAGTCAAACGGACCCATGGCAGAACCCATGTCGACGCATGTCGTAAATCGGATTGTAGATTCATCAAGAGCAGTATCGATCGCTTCAAGAAACCTATCAGAGTCCCCATCGAGGGTGGGAATCTGGCGTAACACCAAACGATCATTCACTGCATGACGCGCTGCAGGAAAGTGCAATGGTAACGTACGGGAGGGTGGACTAATCACCTAAGGATCTGCCCCCCGGATGCTATAACAAATCGATAAAAATACAAGTCAGAAGAGTCTTAAGAGTGAAGACAAACACGTACCAGACAGCCAATCACCCTGAAACTCATTCCGTCTGTGGTCTCAGGTGCCATCTCCATACCGTCCTCTCGGATTTGACATTTGATGACTTTCACGAGCGCTGTCACATGATGACATGTACCGCCGGAGTCCCGGATGCGAGATCCATTGATGCGACGACGCTCATGTGCCATTGACAACTCGATGAAGACGAAAGTGGAATAACTGAGGCTCCTTCCTTCCAATCAGTCCCTACGTCCCACAGCCGTGCCGCATGAACACATGTGTCAAGCGCGACGTTGTCCTAGTCAATAATGACACGTGGCCCGATTTTGGAGGCGGAGGGAGTGAGTGATGTTAGGAATACTGATAGAAGACGGACAGTGAGATCATGATTCCGTCAAATCACGACGAGGGAGGTGGAAGGTTGGACAACACAAGGGGCGGAAAGTGGAAGGTCTGCATGATACGGTTTGTCTTGAAAGTGCAGAGGGGTCTCGGAAAGGGATGAATGTGAGATCACTGCGGGCATCTGGGACTCCACCCGGACAGGTATCGCCGAGAGTACGCAGCTTTTGTATATTGGGCGTGCAGTTCTAGAGTTGATACAAACAACGTCAGAAGATAGACCGACGGTGGCCCCGTGGCTCATGAGTACTATAACCCGGGGAAACGCCGTTAGAACAAGGTCAGTTCGTACCTACAACCTGTCGTGGCTCGTAAGTGTGTGCAGAGTCTAAGACTGCCAGTGAGTCAGATACCAGTAAATGCTAAGCTGGTGCGTTCAATTCAATTGTGCCTGGTTTGTATCACAGTAGCGGACAAAAGCGAAGCAAGTTCGCACGCTCTTCCGAGTTGCTTAGTGGCTGACATCCGTCTACACCCCAAATTGGAGCTTCAAATTCAAACATCACCCCGATGGCAAGGCAAATCGAACTAGAAGGGCACGAACTCGTAATTTTCACAACAACATAACACAATGGATTACAGCGCGGCAACTCCAACATTACCTGTTTCTATATCGAATGCAGCTCTCAGGGAAGCCGAAATGGAAAGTAATCATTTATCATTTCCAAGGTGAGTCTCGGGCTCGCAATGACTGCATTAGGGAGTCATGCATTGATCGTGCTTATTTCTCGGCCATAAGACTTGTCAACTCTCACAATCTGTCGTTACGTGGCCCTCCATAAACTGTAAGAATTCGCTGACAATGACGGTTACGGTGGAGAACACTTGGAAAACTAGCAGCCAGGGGGACAATCCTTGTACTGATACGGGAACTGAAGGTGTTTATGTCTGACGGTCTATTGCCAGTGTCAGACTACCTTCGATGTGGTCTACAGTTTGACGTTGGTTCAAACTGTTCTACCCGGGGGCCCTTTCGGGGGTGGCGAAGCTTCTGCACAACTAATACCAACAGACTTAGAATATAGCGCGCCGGGGGGTAAACCGGCAGAGCTCGGAATCTAATTACCACAGCAGTGGCTGCCACTAACTGGGCTGGCCAAGTCATGGCATGATGAGCCGATCGTAGACCAGATATAGCTCTTGTATCTGGGTTTGGTTCTGTTTCTTATTGGAGGCGAGGTGCTGCAAGCCGTCTATTGATGCAGTGTGGTACACAGAAGGCCATAAAACATTCTAAAGGGATTCTCGGCACAGACATCGGAGAACGCTGATCCACAACTTTAGCCGTCCTTTTTGCTGTACATTCCTTGCAGCCAGAGGACTCCATTGTCGGCACTACCCCCCCATTGCGAGCATCCTCATAGACGTTCGAGTTACCCATAGGCATCATCACCACCAACCATGTCCTGACGCTTCTCCGCTGGCTCGCTGGGAATTCTCAAAAAACTCTGAAGTGCAGTCTGATTCTACCATTGTACAACTCCTTTCTAACAGTGCCCTCCTGGACTGGTGGGACATGTAGGGTCGGTGAATAGGCCCACTCAGGCCCGTCTCGCCCAAGTTTCCTGACTGGCACACTCACCCATGTCGAGATAACTCACATGTACTCACAGGAAAAAAACCCACTCTTGTTCATGCACGGAGTAATAGAAACAGCCCAACAGTTGAGATATATGGGGCCCGCTGGGGACAGAAATGATAAGATGCTTGGCAAGCTCAAGCCAACAGATGGTAACCAAACGAAAGTAAGTATGCTCAAGGGTTCACACGAATCAACTTAAAGCAGAAGGCGGGAGTTAAGTGGGATCAAGATGTACGCATTGTCCTGTTGTCCGTAAGCTCAAACTATACTAGCTAATGTCCAGGTTAAGAGAGAAAATGAAGCGAAGATTTACTAATATTGGGCTCTCCACATGCACGAGCTGCGCGGACTCATTCCTTCGTTTCAACAGCATCGATATAGCGCATGGTGAATTTCGTGACTTCAGAGTGAACCACCTTCGAACCCTATATACACGAAGTCAATAACAGCCATGACAAAATCGTTAGGCCATGTGGACTTACAGTATTGTGTAGCATACTTGACAGAGATCGGATCTGACCCTGGGGTGCACTACGAAGAAGATCACACGATTTAACAAAGAGGTCAAAGTAGAGACAAACGGAACTCACGCTGGCAGGTGGCTGGCCTCCCCTCGTCTCTACACGATATACCTTGTCTGCATACTTACCCTCCACCGCATTGAGCTCAACCCAATCAATATCACGTTCACTATAAGGCGCAGGGATACCCGCAACTCTGGTTCCAACAACAAATGCATCCGGGTTTCCAGCAGTCGGCCCATAAGAGGTGAAGTCAAACTTGGGGAGGATGGTATCGTTGTAATTGATGAAATAATGGGTGCCAACAAGGGGGATGTTGAAATCGTCGAGGAACTCATATATCAGGTCCCATGTGTCGAGGTCCTTGTACTCCTCCCAAACATTGTAGACATTGTCCTGACTTTCTGCAAACTCTGCTGTGCCATAAAGACAAGCGATGTCGATCAAGCCGGCAATGGCACCAGCGGAACTATCCAACCAACGTTAATAGTTGCGCGCAAAACTATGGTCAAGTTGCACTCACGTATATTTCCCTGAGGGATCGCAGGTGTAGTTCTTTACGCCGAATCCCACAACGACAGAGCGAGGCGGGGAGTATAGTTGAGTGAATGGGGGCTGTAGATTGAGGGCTGTGGCAGGGACACTACAAGTATCCTCTCTGTCCAACGGTGCGGCGAGAGTTGACGAGACTAGGAGAAGAGAAAGAAAGAATTGGGCAATCATGGCTAGGGGTGTTCAGGAATCGAAGGAAAAGATTTGAAGAGGGAAGTAAAGAAGCTATGGGTTGAGATCAGGGAGTTACTTGCCCTATTTTATAGGTTCAGGTATCCGGGAGAGTAGTTAGTAATAGTAAAGTGTCAAACTACCTGAAACGCTCAGCAGGGAAATAAAACACGGAGAGACCAATCAACTTCGACTGAGCCACCGTGCATGACCGATCGAAGTGCCATCGAAATGCAGTACAAAGTATCCTCGGGGACAGCATAGTATGCCCCAGAAGTATCAGGCTCGAGAGTGCTCATTGGGGGTAATGAAATTTTCACAAACTGGAGCAGTGTAACTCTCAGTTACCCTTGGCATCACGGTATGGCTCAATCGACTTACGAGTCACCGCTTCATGGGGCGATGTGTCCACACCACCCCTCTGAAATGTGTCGGGTATCAAGGCCACATGTGGGCGCTTCCAATTGAGTTTGACGGAGGAAATGAGAGCAGCGGAAGAGAATAAAACCACAATTGATTCCGCTAACAACAGGCGAGCCACTTCTATATTTTACTACATAAAGCAGCCACCGCAATAATTAGAAAGTCGAAAGGAACGTTATATAAATGTCTGCATCGCCGTAGAAGGCTTTCCGCAGCTAACTTACCGCATAGATGTGCTGCACTACCAAGCGGTGCGTCTGTTTGTGGGCGGGCCTGTTCCTTACCCGATTTAGAATGGCTGAGGCGGCGCGAGACTTGGCGCAAGATTCGGCTCCCCGCAATGTCCGATGTCCGAGCCCCTGTCCGAGGCCTCCAAGAGTTTGCAAGACTGCTGTATACTCGCCCCCTCATGTGCGTTCCAGAAACTCGTGGCGTGAAGGCCATGCCATCACAGTTTCCCTATGTTCGCTTACATTTTTCGGCACTGCCCTCATCGACAAGTTGACCTTTGGTGATTGTCGCGGGTCACGGGGAAGTCATACAGTATCTGCACTCTAAGTTCCACATCTCTCACAGTCGTCCAACGGAGCATTCACTTTATACGAAGGCATAAGCGTTAGATAGACATGAATAGATGGCGATCTTGTTGACGCCACCTCTAAGATCTGCGTCGGCTCAAAGGCCCCATCATGGACCTGGTGTACGTGGTCTTCCTGTTAACATTCTCGAACTGGGCCAGCGCTCCGTAGATGGCCGATGACGTCAATCTGATGTTGCGGGTTAGTGAGCCCAGCGACTTGTGCGGTCGTCCCTCATCAGGGCCTTAGATCCCTTCAATGTCGAACAACTTGTACTCACGCGTACTCACGACAGACTACTCAGATGTGACAATCACCTGCCGTACCCCCTCCACCCTCACCGACAGACGCTGACACTCGGACAATTTCTGCCGGAATTCTGGTAAGACCTGATCTCAGGACGGCCTACAGTATGCTGACCCACGGGCACATCCTTGGGCGCATCGCTTAAAGCACACCCACCATCGACTGAGAACGAACTAAGCGCCAGACCCACGTAAGAATTTTGAGGAATGGCACCTGCAACGACATACTCGGACCTTTTAACTCTCCTACTGCCATGCACAGAACAACTTTCAAGATTTCTGGGCATCGTAGACATTGTATCGACTTGGCAGCACATATAAACTGGCACAAGGGCAGACATTGAGGACGCCACGCAATGTGATCGCCGAAAACCGTGGGCATCTTCCTGCCAGCCTGCCAGATAATTTAAGGCGCGTTGGATGCTGTACTTTACTGCACATTGGGGACAGAGACAAAATATGCAGGACTGGAAATGGGAGATTTGGATAACGGAAAAGTCAGAAAGTGGTTCGAGTTCAGGTACGTACGTACGGGTACGGCAGTAACACCCAATCCCGGGCCGGAATGTCGGATAATCGCGGTACCAATTCTGGTGATTTGCTTCCAACCAACCAAACCTCGAGTCCGAGTCCGTGTGTCTGTGAAGTTCTATCGTGCCTATCCCCCCACTACACAATTGACCACTGTCCTCTGCGCTGCGTAAAATCGATGGCGTCTGAATCTACAGATCGTGATATCGACCTCGAGGCTCAACAAAACCTCTCGCAGCCTTGCGGTGTGCCGTCCATATTTCTCGTTCCATCCCGTGTGGTGAGAATCGCTAATAGATATCAAAGAAGATTTGGGAGGGAGCGAGATACATGAGACGAATTCCCTTCCGGGTCAGTCGGATACGAGACGCAACGACAATCGTCCATTATCTTTGTCTACCGACCGAGACGCCGACCCCGTGTCAGCTACCTCGCAGGATGACGGTGCGATCTCAGTTTCCTAGTCAAAACATTATATCTCAAGTCAAAATAACTTTCTTTTCTAGTAAACGGAAGAAGTTCAACTGACCAAATCAGTGTCCACCAGACCGAGGACGACGGTGCAATCGGCCATCCGCCCACACAAGCGGGACAAGAAGAGAGTCAGGCCGAGGCCCAAACACAGTCAGAACTACCAAGAAGTCAAGGTGTGTGTTTCTACCTGGTATCGGGGAGGTTCTGATGATCCAATTCGTTCAAAACCGTGTAGTGCCCGACGAACCACCTGTCCATTTTACGCTCGGCAATATTTCAGGCAGAGGGCCCGAAGAAAAGCGCATGATAGGCGACTTTGATGGTAGCGCCAACACTCTCTGGTCTCTTTACGGAAAGGAAGCCAAGAGGCCCGAATTCAGACACTGAAAGAAGACATGGACGGTGTCCTCATATTCGTTCGTTTATATTTTGTCCACCCCTGCGAACTCAGTCGTGCTAATCCGTAGCCCGACAGGCTGGTCTATTTTCCGCAGCCCTTACCGCGTTCATCATTGACACCAAGCAGAACTTGAAAGTCAGTCCCACAGACCAAATGGTCTATTACCTCAAACAGAACGTCGCAATGCTCGATCAGATTTCTCATCAAATCGCTTCAATCTCTCCACAGGTCTCCATCCCATCCACTCCGCCGCCCTCGTTCCCTTCTTTCAATCCGTTGTCATCCGACATCCGCGTGAACGTCTTCTGGTTCATGGCCCTCGTCTTCAGTCTCACTGCAGCACTTCTTGCGATCCTCGTCCAGCAGTGGGTTCGCGATTACATGCACGTCTTCCAACGGTACAGCGACCCCCTGAAGAGTGCGCGACTTCGACAATATTTAAATGAAGGATCGGACGGGTGGTACATGCCCGTTGTGGCAGAGGCTGTACCTGGTCTTCTACACGTGGCTCTCTTCCTTTTCTTCGTGGGACTTTGCGACTTTACATTAAACACCAATACGACGGTTGGTCTGAGTACCACCATTCCCATCGGCATTAGTGGATTTCTCTACATCTTCACAATCTTCGCGCCTGTCATCTATCCGCAGTCGCCATATCAGAGTTCGTTCTCTGGCGTTATCTGGTATCTGATTCAGAAAATTAGCGCCCGTCGATACAAGGACCGGGGTTCCGGTGGAGCGTTGAAATCCGTGGACTCGAACATGGCTGATGGACAGATGCAACTTGCGATGGAAGAAACGGATGATCGAAAGGGACGAGATGAACGGGCAATTCGGTGGTTGGTCTCAAACATGACAGAGGATGCAGAAATGGAATCGTTCGTGATGGCAATCCCTGGCTCATTTAATGGTGAATGGGGTGTAGAGGTGTGGAAGAGGGTTTCGGGCGCGATAGAAGACAAGAACAAGATTGGAGGTCGGAACCAACGTTCACGCATCCAGAACGTCTTCGGCTCGATCATTCATCCGGTCAGAACTCGCACTATCAGTAGTTCTCATGCCAATACAATGGCTCCTCTCCCTGCCCTATCTCTCCTTAATGTCCACCCACACCTCACCTCTACACATATCGCAGGAGAGAACACGATGCGTGAGCTTAGCGCGCGCGTTGCCCATATGCTAGAGACATGCAAGAATCGTAATCTTTTTGCAAGCGACGACCTATGGCGGAGGCGGACGCGTTCATGCGTTGAGACCACTGCATCGCTTGTGTGCTGCGCGGGTGCCGAGCTCGGTCAATTCGGGGACATGGTTAAGCTGCTAGGAGATATTGCCGGTGACCAAAAGATACGGGAATCGTCGTTGGTGGGAAAGGACCAATCGTTTTTAATGCGGTGGACTTGCCTGTCACTAGTGGCCATTCGACCGATACTGAGATCCTACAGGTTGGTGACGTACCAAGCGAGATCCGCCTGGATATTACTCCAAAGGACGACCAACGATGAAACCAGCGATGCACAAGCCTTGACGCGTGTTCCAAAGATCATCGAGACTTTCGACAGAGCGTCGAGGTGCCTGAACGAGATATTATGTGAATTGATCTGGGACCGGACAGAAGAGCGGGTAAAAGAAATCCTGCATAACCACGAATCTCGGATCTCAGAGTTGGAGCGCATCAATACAGAAGATTACATGTATCAAATGGTCGATCTCGAGATTAGATATGTCCAACGTGACATCGACAGAAGAACTCATGGAATAATAACTCGTCAATTGCCGGGCGTCAAATCCGACGACTTCGATGCAGAGCCCGCCCACTTTAGTCAACTTGCCGAATTGTTCTGCGATCCTCATAAACTCCAATTCATATTCCCCGTTCTCAAGAGAATTTGCTCCGTTGCCCATACATTCCGGAATATTCTTGAAGGACAATTGGACCCCGACGCCTTTCAGGAGACGCTCGACAACCTGCAAGAATCCATCTTCCTGTCCAAGCGGTATGCAAATATGCTGCATCGACAGGTGTGGCGTCTACAGGACCTCGGTGATGGTGGTGGGCTTGGCTTCACCGTCCAACTCTTTTTTGTCACCCTCAAGCAGCTGTTATCCACTTCCTCACCGAATGAATCACACTCTGCGCTTTATATTGGAACGCTCCGGGCCATTACATCTGACTGGAGCAAGTACAAACGCTCACTCGGAACACAAAAGCTCCTTCTTGATCTGACTGTGCCAGATCGTGGCATCTTTTCCGACTTCGACTACCCTGCCTATATCGTAGACGAGTTCTTGGTATTACTAGGCAACATCCTTGATGGACAAAGAGGGCCACACATCGATGATGTCGAGCAGCTTCTTTCCCGTCGCTCTCGCGCAGTATTTGGCTCACTTCGAGGATTTTATACCAAGACATTGAGGGTTATCACACGCGTGCGGGCGCCGTCTTCGTAGCATTCCCATTTCACACCTGGAATTCTGTACACTCTGGGCATTTCCTACTAACATACTTTTCCCTGATCACGTGCAGAAATGGCGATCTTTATCACATCATGCCCATCATATGACACCTTTGTTGAGATCCCGGAGGAGATCATTTTACTTTCTCGGTCTAGGATATACCCAACATGGCTTTATCTGATGTTGCGTTGGGGGGTGTACCGTCATCAAGCGGAAAGTAGGAATTAATTGGCGGGCGCGTCCCAAACTGAAATCCATCATCTCAACTACCATAGGAACTCTACGACGTTATCACTAAGTACATCTGTGCGCGTTCGATAGGACACGTGGACACCCTACTGAGGGTACCCCACTAGACTCGAGAGTTGCCTATTTTATGTATTAATGTGAGCATTCTTTCATTTATAAGATGTCAGTCCTGACGTGGTCTAGGCTGGGGAATTGGCATGGTTAATAGAGGTTGGTACTCTTTCCGAATGATCACTACAGTTCCTGAAATCAACTCTTCAGTACCAAAATATGATGCGTGACTTATCGTGAGGGGTCCAATGCAGACAACGAAGCAGGTTCACGGCGCCGCGCAAGCAAGACCGTGCGACTATTAACGATGAAGCTACATCATCTGGGGGGTTCAGAAAGCTCGGAAACATCGCTGACATTGGCACGTTACCATTGAGGACTTATCGTGTTATTTCGGACATGGACATACGAACAAACACACTGTGTCGAAACCACTTTCCGTGGAGTGATACAGATATGGGTGACCGGCAGTGTGTGTGTCCTCTGTTGGTCACAGGTAGAGAATGTCCGCTTCGTGCCCCTGAAGGAGCCGCTAGCTCTGATGAAGGGGACAGCGACGAACTGACGGTGGTATCAGTGGTCTTCAGCTCTTGGCATGTCGAGGGCATAAATATCGACTCTAGCTCCGAAATGAACACCATGATACCGACGCCATGTTCATGGTCGAAAGGCAGTGCGAGCAAGGGCCAAGCCAAAATCGAAACTCACTACCGAGCAGATGATAAGGAGAAGGACGACACCCTCCCAGCTTTAAGTGCCTCGCACCAACCAAAGATGCAACAGAACAAGGGAGCGCAGACGGGCTGCCGCCGAGTTTTGTGGTGCGGCTCTATTGCGAGACAAGCGAGGGAGGCCGGTGCGGTTCCGTCACTTCCGTGATCTCGCCCGCCTGATGGTCTGTCAGCAGACGCTACGGGTGAGCAGGTGTTCCAGCCTATGACTCTGCGCAAGGGATAATGCACGCACACACACACACACAGTTTCTCACGTGGCTGGAACTGCTCTCCTTGTAGCGACCTTTTCGCAGTCACCCCTAACGTCTCCGAACGTCCGCCCTGGTTCGAGACCAGCACGCCTAACGCCCTGCTCCTCCAGCTCCGTCTTGCGGTAGAGTCGCTCTCCACGCGCTGGACTGGCCATCGACCAGTCTCCATATATTCGTGAGGTTCGATCTGACAGGCCTCCAATCAAGTCGGATATTTACTACCCCTTTCATCAGGCAGTGCGAGAAGCAGAGACGTCACATAAAGGAGACAATAGTTGAGGAGAGCCAGTCATTCGGTTAGAAGTGCAGCCTTTTGAGAATTGTAATCGTCCGAAAAAAAAAGTTCGAAGTTGAAAGGGCGTCAAGGGCCTGCGGCCCGCCGAGCTCACGTGGCGCGGGTTTGGCTTCTGCCCAGGCAGCTGTTTTCGTCATCTCACCAATTGAATCCTACATATCCGTCGCCACGTTCCAGGCCATTATTTCTGAATTGAGAAAGTACAAACACTCAGCTGGAACAAAAAAAACGCCTGCTTCATCTGCTTTTGACGGGTCTCACTAACGGTGATCGGTGACAACCGTCTTGCCCTTGTAACTTATTATACCTGCAAGATCCCATGAGCTCCAATAGGGGGGGACTTTCTTGACACTGTCCGCACCTTTTGCTCTTACATTGCTTCCCGCCATTGGACTGCCGTTAATTAAAGGCTTTGCGTCGGTGTCGTTTCGGTGCCGCATGCCTGATGTTTGGTTCGGCCATCTGGTTCAACAGCAAAAGGGCGGCAGGCACTCTAACGTCAAATACTTACCGTATGTTATGTGTTCTCTCTCCTGGTCGTAAAACTAAAGTTTGTCCCCCGCTACAGAAGAGCACACCCCCGAAATTGACGTGGCCAGTTATATTATGTCATCCAACGCCTAGTCCCACCCGGTGACCGTGGTCTAGCTGTGTTCAACCTTACCAGCAGAAATTCACTCGCTGAATGCGCTCAGCTGTCATGGGCGCCCCGATTACTTTGTCAAAATTGTGGCTGTTCCCTCGAGGTGGCAGTGGTCCTGCGGCCTTTCTGGACCATGTAATACCTGATGCACATCAATAATACACAGCGTAGAAGAAGACCAGATTTCAGGGTGCGTCTTCTAGTAATTCTATCTTGTCATATTTATTGTCGACCGGGTCATCTCAGTAGTACGAGAGGAAAAAAAATTCCAACTAAATTGTGTGGGTACAACTTCGCGAACCCACACCTGGTGGGTGATGACTCGGGGACAAACATTCACACGCTGGGCACTACCTGATGGTATGCCCTCATGAAAGTATGATGCGACTTCTCTATCTCTCCTCCTCTTTTCTCGTCTCATTGGGACAGGCACGTATGGGCCACTTTGATACACTTTAATGACCTGCTCGGGATAGACATCGAGGGTTCTGTTTAGGACGCTAAGGGAATTCCTTGTGGTGGACAAGCCGAGAAGCTCGTTCGCCCTCGAACACAGCGCCACTAATTCGCTGTGCAGGTGTGACGAGAGTTGCGCGCATGGGACGACTACACCAACTCTGAGGTCCATCTCTGACTCGCATCAATGAACTGGGGGCGGTGCCGATATGGCGGCCGTTCTGGATGATGCTGGACACCGTGACCATGAGTTCGGCGTATGGGATAAGGCACTGGCTGGGGCAGACAGTCGGCGCTCTATTTAGCTTCCTTATCTGGAACTCTAAAACAAGGTGATAAGATTCGGTGGCGCTAAGTCGAGTTTGCTTCGCTTCGCAACGCGCCTGTCTTTCGTCTGTTGGTCGCGGAGG
>Ga0307510_10007452_pt1 | contig 13039 bp, 15 predicted proteins | sample 12_EM_MG_FD_207224 | JGI IMG/M metagenome (GOLD analysis project Ga0307510, IMG submission 207224) | Populus trichocarpa ectomycorrhiza microbial communities from riparian zone in the Pacific Northwest, United States - 12_EM | ecosystem: Host-associated > Plants > Roots > Unclassified | place... | reverse complement strand
TGTTCCCCTCGCGCCCGCTGCGCTCACTCGTTCGATCCCTCAGCAAGCTCATAGCCTCTCTACATACCTCTCGCCAAGAAGGTACTTGACGAAACATAAGGACATCTCTTGTGGATGCGCCGCCTCGGTCGCCCCACTAGACTGGGCATCCGACATAGTTGGGGAAGTCGGGTTATCCTCGAAATAGAGAACGTTTCCCGGACTGATGTCCCGATGAAGGATAGAGCGCTCGAAGCGCAAATACCGCAATACTGCAAAAGTGTGGGCACACAAAATGTGATCAGTAGCAGAGATAACTACCTTCCAGAATGTCGAAGATAATCTCCAACATCTGCTGCAAAGATGGGACAGCTATGAGCCGTATGCCCATCTGGCGCAGTCCCATGCGGTGTTTTCTTCGCAAGTCGCAATGTGGGACTTTGACGACGTCGTGGTAAACCGCTTCTACTACCCCAGGGACCTTCTCTGGGTGGTGAATCTGTCTGAGGATGGTGAATTCATCAAACCTAGTCCCAACCCGGCACAACTGGTCTTTGATAACCGTCAAAGGTTCGCCGTTAACGTTGACTTGGGAATCAGGGTTTGACAGAACCTGGGTGCGGGTCCCAAACGGACTGCTGCCGTACACAGGACAGAAATCGGGACAAAAGATTTCTTGGCCATTGGCCGTGATCTGCACGGTATATGTAACGAGATGGTTCTCGAAATTTGGTTCCATCTTGATATATGAAGGATCTGCGAAGTACCCTGGGTCGTAAAGGCGGTAAATAAATGCCTGCATCAGTTTAAGGGAAACTTTTTCCCAGGGAACTGTATAGCTGCGTATACCGAGCCCGCCAATTCCAAAGAGAAATGTGATCGCAGTTTCGGAGGTGAGAAGCCCTTGTGCGATATGGAGGTCTGGCCTTGCTAGCAAAAGATAATGCAAGTACGAGATGGCTTGCTCTTCCTGGTACTCGCGGGACTTGCCTTTTGATGCCGCTTCTCCGACGAGCCGGATGCATGGCCAAGGCGTCGTATTCGTTTTCCAATGATTTTCGAAGGCGGCAGTATAATCGGGTTTGCATTCCGTGCCCGTGATGTGGCTACGGTGAATGTTGCTTCCAGTAGACTTGAAGACCAGAAGGTCAGCATCGGTAAAATCTACATGTTCGAATTAAACATCAGTGAGAAAAGCCAGGTACAGAGGACGAATGGGATTCACGTTTATCCTTGATAGATTTGGCCACGACGTTGGCCGCCTCAACCAAACCAGTAAATGCAAACTCAATACGATCCGCCGTCGCCGTCGAAGTATTCGATAGGAGATTTGGGGCTCCCAAGAGCTTGAGAAAGTCCTCTTCTTTCTCTATCGGTGTTAATTTATGGATATTTTCGTCGTATCCGAACGCTTGCACTTCGTTGCGTTTGTGTTCGGCCATATGTTTTCCTACCATCCTGACCAGGGACGAAGAGAGCGGCGGAGAGAGTGTGGTCTCGGCCTGGGTATCGGATATCTCCGTCAGGGGCGATGGCGGGGGTGTCGTCATTTGGGTGTGGAGTGGGTCGGAGCGGAGGCAAACGTGTACGGGTGCGCGATCCCTATCCCTATCAGACGCGACCGTGTCATGTGACCTTTGAGCAGTGTCAAGTGACCACTAGGGCACCCGAAAAATAGCGTCATCGTCGTCTGTCATGCTGCTGTGTGCTTACTAATAGCAACTGAGGTCGCGTTGCAGAGAAAACGGTATATCTGAAGTCAAATCTAGGTGGTATACCCGTGCCAAAGCAGGTGCCGCACCTTGCCCTAAATAAGTTAAAAAGTCTCTAAAATCAAAGGAAGTGAGGTGCGTATATCTCTATGCTTTGCATGTCAGCTCCCCTCCCACCATGGCAATCGCAGCGCCCAAAGCCCAGCCCAACTCTGTCCCATCAATCTGCTTGCCGATCTCGATCGTACGCGAGTCCTCAAACTCGTAGCCCAGTCGGAGCAGCGCGTGCATGTAGGTCAGATCGAGGCAGTACTCGGGCCTGTCTGCGAGCTCCTCCATCGCCACTTGGTTGCCCTCCCAGCGCTTCTCCCATGCTGAGCGCCCGAGGCAGACGTCCGTCGCAAGGTCCGCGAGGGACGAAACCGTGAGAGGTGGTGGTGGAGAAGAAGGGTCGGACGGTGGGAGCAGCGGGTGGATGCGGTCGTAGAAGTACGAGAGTAAGAGGACCTTGCCGTTCGGGAACGTCTCCAGGAGGGATGGCTGATACACGCCATCAAAGGAACACGGCTTGAGTTTACATACGCTGTGATAAGAGAGAAAGCGTACTTGTCAGTACACCATATCGCACGTGAACGACGGGGAACTCACTCATCCTTGGCCATCACGAGTTGGACGACGCGGTCGCACGCTTCGAAGCTACCGACGTCACCGCCAAACATGGTGACTTTCTTAGTAGTCGTGGAGTCCGCAGAGCCGCCAACCTCGACTTCTACTTCCCTCCTCGTCCCTCGAGCCAAGCAAGGGTTGGCAACTTCCACGCCAGCGCCCGTGGTAGTTCGTCGAGACGCCATAAAGTCGACCAGACGATGCACGCTCTTCCTCGCCCTCATGAGTCCATATCCCAAATACGAATGCTGATACAAGACATGCTCCTTCCCGCCAAACGCAAGCTCGTACTTGTGCTCGCCGTCTTCCAGCGCAGCGTCGCGCGCCGCCTCAAACACGGGCTCAAAAACGATCTGCGTCGATGCCCCGCCGAGGTCGAGCACGGCGTAGGGTACCGCGGTCCTGGGCGAGTCGGCGCGGATGGTGTCCATGAGGTAATTGGCCGTCACCCACGCAAACACGCCCTCGTCCCGCCCGTCCATGATCACGACAGGGTCCTGCGACGCCAACGGGAACGGGTACTCAGCGCCCAAGTGCCTCCGCACCGCCTCAAGAATCTCGGCGGACTGCGACGCGCCCAGCAGGCGCAACCCTGCCGTCGCCTTGACCGCGACGGGCGTGCAGCGGCGCAGCGCCTCGGGTACCGTGCGCATCGCGACGTCCAGCAGCGAATCGATGCTGCGTGCCGCTTCGTCTGGCCGCCCCGCGTACGCCGACAGGCCAGGCTGCTTCTGCACGAACGTTTCGTACTCGTATCCCGGAGACGGTCCGCAATTGTGGAACTTGTAGATGTGGATGCGCGAGCCGGTCGAGCCGGCGTCGATCATAAGAGCGTATTGTACGAGCGGCGAGGAAGGGTCGTGCGGGGTAGTGCAGAAGACTGTCTTGCTTGGGTCTGGGTCGGACTCGTACGACGACGGCCGGGGAATTTTGGGGGCGTTGGACGCAGGTGTGGAGGGCGGCGGCATTTCGTCCATTTCGGGCTTGTACGGCTCAATCATAGGGTTAGAAGGATGGGATTGGGTATAGTCGGTATCGATATTCGGGGGTGCTTTCCCTTCTGCAAAGCGTAGGGATATCAGTTCATCTCAATAATCCTCGACATGACAAAATTGGTCGGGGGCTACGACAGAAGTACCAACAAAGTGTAGGAAGCTCACCGGGTGCTTTGATATTCCATATCCTTTTCTCCGCAGGTCTTAAGAGCCACAGAAACCCGACTGTGAGGGCGAGATAGAGAGCAATCCTCTTCCAGACAACATTGCGCGTCCCCAACCGACTTGTCCACAGGCCACCTTCGAGTCTGTCGTAAGTACTAGTCCGTGGTGAGATCATCGAGTTTCCTGGTTGGCTGCCTGTTCTAGTCGTGGGATGGGAAGAGGTGGTAGAATGGAGGGGCGTGGACTGATGGGCGGCGGGGAGAGAGCGCCGGCGACGACGGTGGAAAAGTGTAGGACCGTTGTCCCGGCCGAGTGGCATAATGGAGACGCCACACAAACACTCAGCAACCCTTTTATTTTTCATCAAACAAATTCATCAGAATCGACCTTGGCATTCAGCGCTATTCAGCATTTGGTAAACAAAATAGTACTCTTGTACGGTACATCAAAACATATCCAAGGTATAAATGGGTCACGAGGCAAAAGCCCACTACTATTGAGAAAAAATTAACCAGAATACATGTGCTTTTACCCCGCGAAGAAAATGAGGGGGATACGACGGTACTCCTAACCAGTGGAGGGGTGATTCATGATAGGAATGGGGAGGGATAGACATATCGTTAGTAAAGTAAAATACACGGAGTACCGAAGGGCCACAAAAACATTGGGCCGGAAATCAATGGTCAGTCCGAAACAAAAGAAAAAAAAACCCCCGACAGATACGACAAGAATTGGATGAGGATTACACCTCACTCATCCGAGGTACTTCGTGACCCTTATCATGCAGAAGTGCCTCCAAGACAAGCGCACGAGCTCGCCACATCTCCTTCTCCTTGCGTTCGCCCTCTATGGCATCCTCTAACTCACGCTGATACTCCAACTTCCGCTTACGACTTCTCCGTGCAGCGAGGGTATTTTGGAGACGCTTATTCTTGATTGCATCCTCCTCCGAAAGACTAGGACCAGGCTCGCCATCATCCTCGCCAGGATCTTGAGTCCGCGCACGTTTCCGGGCGAAGGTCGCAGGCAACTCTTTGCGGGAAGTCGTCGATGGTAAGCGGTATTTGCGTGATTGGATGGGGGCGTCGAAGGGGACAAGAGACTGCGGTGTGATGTTCTTACGAGTCCCGGTCGGTACGTTCTTCCGACTTGTATGAAGGACAGAAGGGTCGTCTATGTGAAGGGGAGACGCCTGCAGGGATAGTGAATCAATCGCGGGCGTTCCCGGCGATATTGTGTACATGTCCATGTCGGGGAGGGGAAGATCGGAGGGGGGAAGAGAGCTGCCTTCGGCCGGCTTGGTATCGTAGCCATCGTATGCTGTGCTGCCAAAGAGTGACGGCATATTATCGAAGTCATCGCCAAAACTCATGAGAGCGGGGCTCGTAAAGATATCTGGCGTCATGCCCGCATCAGCGTCCAGGGCAGGCGTTGTGAGCAACTCGTCCCAAGGCGACACCGGTGAAGTAAGGAAGTCGCTGGGATTGAACATGTCGGGCGAGACTGAAGACGTATGCTCGGTTAGGGACGAATTCGAGACATCGCTACAATCAGAATTACCTGACAGCGCAGAGGCAATGGCATGCGCAGCGGCCTCGTCGTCCGCAGACATATGAGGTGCGCTGTGGTGATCTTCGTGCATCGGCGATTGCTCGGAGGATTTATTCGACGCTAACATTGTTAAATAGTTTGAGCAGAGTGACGAGAGGCTGAAATCTGGTATTGGTTCTGGTTCAGATGAGCGTCGAGGGGTTGTACGAGGTGGTGGAGGAAGAGATTGGGGTATCCCATGATGGGCGGCGAGATCCGAAGATGAGTGGAAAACCTGATTATACGTCCGGGGACGGTGCGTCGGTGGGTTTAACGAGTCATGGTGGGAAGACGAGATCGATGAAAGTTCTGTACTTTCATGCGGCGGTTGCGGAGCACCAGAATAACCTGTTGATATCTCTGAAACGGGGGCCTGCTGGAAGCCGTTTAGAGGGAGATGCCGATCATGTTGGGCAGTGTCGAATTTGTAGTTGTACTGATCTGGTGAAATAGCTGAGAGAGGTGATGACACAAGGCCCCTGGGCTGCGTTGGCTGCAATGTGGGCAACCGATGGATTCTGGGTGAGGACGACTGAATCAGCTCGCTGCTCTCGACTCGGGATTCGGGATGATTAGCGACGACGGCCATTGTGACCGTATGGTATGGGGTTGAATCCCCGGGACCCATGTCGCATTGACGTTGGACGTGAGCCCATGTTGCACGCGGAGACCGCTGCTGCATATCGGAAACAATCGCGCCGCTCGGCTGTGGAGACGACGGTGTAGCAGCTAATGTCACAGACTGCATGGATCGCCGATAGCGATGGGGGGGTAATCGACAAAATAGGGACGAGACGAAGGCGACTAAATAGTATTCGCAAGCGGGCTACTCCGCGAGAACGATGGGGATGGACACGCCTCAAACAGAGAATGCAAACTCACGGATTCCTGGAGAGGAACGGGTACAAAACTTCAGACAATGTGGGGGAGGAGAAAGTTAAGGGGATGGAAGATGGTGGGTAAGAGGAGGGATGGAGGATCCAATACGTGACTCGTTCAGCCCATTAAGAGGAAATTTTCGATTCCCAATTCAAGCTCAGCTGGACGGCAGGGTGAGTAATCGCCTTCCCTTTTTGCATCGCCTCGCTGCTCCTTTTCACATTTTCTCCTGCCCTTGGATCTCCGATCACGTCGCATAGCGCCAAAAATATACCAAATCGGTCCAAAATCGGGCAACCGCACTGGTTCGCCCACACGCGCCAGAGTGACTCATCTCTTCTATTAGCGCCACATCCTCCCGTAATTCCCATGAATCTATCACAACCAATTGATTCCCTCCTGACACGACTCCCCCGCTGAATTGCAGCCATGCACCCGCAGAAAGTGGGCCACGTATGCCCCTTCGGCCTCCTTGCCGCGTCCGTGTGGGCTGCGCAGCACCACAGGAACGCACAGCACAGTCCACACAGCTGTATCGCCATCGTCCTAATTTGGTAATATCTACCGGTTCCATCCCAGGAAACCTGACAGCTATCGGCACCGAATATGAGTCGTTTCCACGCGGCCCACATGCAGAAGTCGGCATTATTCGCCCAAACGAGCGCCCTACGTCCTTCTTCAACGACCGCGGGATGCGCCCAATGATTGCACAATGGCACTTCTCGAGAACAATGCTTGGCCGACATCAAAAGTGATCAAAACACAGCATTATCAATTGGCCACTGACCAATGAAGTGATGTCAGGGTTCCATGGATCCCATGACCAGATGATTAATGCCTAGCCCCACCGTAAACCCACATTCGAGCGCGGTCCGTATTCTCCGTGTGGGAATGGCTGCTACTGCTGCAATAATACCGTGACCAGTACCAGAGGAGCAAGGTCGATTCATAACAATGTTAATTGGCCGTCCTCCAGAATCCAGAGCAGAGAAACGTCGTTTCATGCAGTTGCACAGTTCCGGTGTACGGCAACGCGGGGCTATTGTGGATTAGATTGGCAGCGCAGCATGAATAAGCCCGTGATTCCGGTGCCTGATACCCGAATCGGCCATCAAAGGAGTGGGTCACTTTGAACCGCAGCGCCACACGGCAACATACCATAAAAACAGGGACAACGACAACGGTCATGGTTCCGCAAGCATAACAAAATGAACGTCCAGCCCAGTCCAGCAGAGATTTGGGGTGCATCCCCCAGAAATGTGAACAATGAACCCTGTAGGATCCTTCCGAGAGAATTTCAAAAGAGAAGCAAAACGCACAGCCTCGAATCTCAAAAGAGCGCTTGGAAGTTCTCCGACGTTGGAGGGCGGGCGGTAAGACCTCCTATACGCTGAGGCAGGAGCCTCGATGTCGCTGTGTCGACGACAGGTCAGCAAAAAACCCTCGGCCCTGAGTTTTTGCCCTGTGCCCACCGGAGCGCCCGGAAATCTCGCCACGCACCACGGGACCTGAAAACTTGGGGGCAGCGATTACGCGTCCCCTCTGAAGGGACCAGGATGAAATGTGATTGGTGAATACCAAAATCGAGGCCAAATCCAAAGCGTCTGGGGGGAAGGGTGTTTGTGGGGAGTTATTCGGTTTGAAAGGAGGGTAGCAGTATGATCGGAGAAGAGAAGTGGGGGGTTGAGGAAGGGGGTTATTGTTGGCGGGATCGCGCGTTTTTAAAAGAGGGCATAGGAGGAAGTCAGGATGAGTCGAGGTTCATCGCGACTCGGACGTGACTCGCCTCGCCCGATCAACGCGTCAAATCACGTGCCGTGTTTCAGTATTTTTACTAACAAGTATTTACGTATGTGGACTCGTGAGCATGTAACTTATGTCCGTAACTCCAGTAGCACACAGCAACAAAAAATAGATACGCAATATAGTAAGTCCAAAAGAACTCTCGTGTCTCGTACGCAACCGCTCCATTCCCTCCGGCTCCGAAGGTCACTCCTTTTGGCGAAACCCTCAGTGCCACCCAAACGACTAACCACTCTCACTCTCGCCACCCTCTGAGGGTAATGGCGGAACCGGTGGCGAAAAGAAACCAGAGGCAGTTACACCTATAGCCTCGACACCGGCCCCAGTCGCCTTGCGCACCGTCCCTCGTCCGATTGAGATTGTCCCCTTGCCACGTATGGTGCCGCCAGCCTTCTCAATGCTGATGGTCGATCTTGAGCGATGCGCTTGTCCAGCTCCTGCGGCTCCCGCTGGATTATTCGGCGCATGCGATGAGCGTAGAGACGAGAACCCCTGTGCGCCGCCGCCACCTGACAGAGAGCGCGGGCGTGCACGGGCTGTCCCAGGTCCAGCGGTGGAGCCCCAGGCGCTCGGTGGTGCACCCGGTGTTGAGTCCACCGGCATCACGAGCATGGTGTCATCGATGCTCTCGTCATCGTCGAAGCCGCGGCTATCTCGGTTAGACGAACCGCGGGACAATGCAGACAAGCGCTTGGCCGCGTTGCCCGAGTTTGCCCCGTTGACGCGTCGACTTGATGAGTCAGAAGAGCCAACGTCATCTTCTGCGAATGAGCGCGCGGGTGGTCGTGCCTCGCTCCGATCCTGAACTTCGTCGAAAATCTCATAATACCTTTGAATGCAGAGCTTGACTACCATGCCTAATGTCGTATGGCTTTGTGTTGGCGGTGGGGAGGTGTTAGAAAGGCCGGGATGGAGCGTAGGTCCCCCAGGTAGACTACATATCACTATGTCTCTTGCTGGGGAAGAACCTGATACAAGATTGGGGCATAAGACGATAGCTAGATTATGTGCATCCATTAAATTTGTCGATGAGCGCAAGGACACGTCGTGCATTAAGTCTAATACCACGGGTTAGTGTCGTTGTATGGGTATGATATACGACGCACGAAGGATGTAGCTGAGCAGGATATAGTTGCATCGAGGAAGAGCCGGGAATAAGCTCTCCCGAATGTACAAGACGGCGGACCAATCGCTTGGGTCTTCTGTTGGCACAGGGCATTGTTGGATCACGGGGTATAAGGGTTCTGGGAACAGCGCCTCAGGGAGGTCTCGGAGATACATCTTGAGAAGGACGGCAGCGAGATGAGGGTCGTCGAAACTATCTAAAGATACCACCTGCCCTCGGTCGTAAGCCTCCTTTACTTGCCGCAAAGTGGCAGAATTCGGGGAACGTCGAAATAAACCCTCATCGGTGAGGCCTTGCGAGACATGGTGAGATGAGGGATTGGGCGAAAGGCTGACGGACGCACCAGTCTGGCGCAGATACTGTGCGCAGTCCTTTACTACACGCGGGACTCCACCCTTCTCGCCATCATATCCCATGAGTTCTTCAAGGTGAATACCGAATAAATTAGATCGTGTCTGAATGGGTAAGGTAATTCGTTGTTCGTGCTTTGAATTCTCCCTGCGCTGGTCACTAACGAATAGACGGAAACCTGAACGACAGCTTACTGATATACGGCAGGTGGGACGTCGATTTGCGTTAATGGGACTTGGAAGGCCAGCTCGCTCAAAGTACCGATATACGTAATCTTGCGGAAGAATTTCGGGCTGAAAGGAGATTGATGCCCACCGCATTGGATTATAGATGAGATGCATACCTAATGAAAGCACCGGCGAGAGAAAAGAGCACTTTATCGTAATCAGAAGACAATCTGGCAATGCCAGGAGAAGCACTCACTTTTAGAGAAGAAATTAGAGTGCACAATATACTGGAAATAGGAAGAGCTAATCAATCTCCTTTCTAGTGAAATGGGGGGCCCACATACCAATCGTTTGAGATTCTTACGATATTTCCTACTGAGACTTCGGTAAGCCTTCCACATCCAGTTCCAGCCGGGGGTATATTTGCTTCCAGCAGCAAAAAAGATAACGGTGTAGTCGGATTCCACTGAGCCAAAACAGTCAGGTGAAGGGCTTGTTGAAAAGGTGACGACGCACCGTAAAGGTCAAGATATGAGAGTATGCGACTATAGTTATATCAGGCGACAAATACTGGGAGGGGGAAAAAGAGATGGGACAGACGAGAGAAGCAGATCGTAGTCGACTTCACGGGGGTCCGGGAGTGCGGACGCATTGAGGACTACCCTACATGGAGGGAAATTAAGCAATAAGTTGGCGCACTACGAATTCTAGCAAATGGCGTTACATCGGGCGCGTCCTGTCATGTCACAAAAAAATCAGAGGGTGCAGAGCGCCAATACGTGGGAGAGACGCACTCATAATCTACGCCGGCCTGGTAAATCATCTTTGTGATGATGAATTGCAGTCTGTCTTCTCCGATAAACTCATTATGGTGATGACCATTCTGAGCGGGTGGCCGCCTGACCCAAGGGGCATTGAATCTTCGCTTTGTGGTGGGTGAACGGGGAGAAGGGTCGAGAGGAGATTGGGGGGATGACGGGGATTGAGTGAGAGCGGCGAGGCGCTGTTTCAGGGTGAGGGTTCTCGTCCCTTTTGGGAGCATCGCGATTGGTACGACGGAGCCCTTTCAAGCTTCCAGTCGAAACGCCAAAATCCAGACGGCTTGGAAGTCGGAAGCACGAGCAGCAGCCGATTTGAACCCAAGTGGCAGGGGCAGCATGCAGGATTAGAAGCACTTTTCATCACGTGATCCGGATGTCCTTGTTTTCGTCATTCAATATTCAATTTCCAATTTCGTCCAATTCTGATATCAACCAATCTGGCGCCATCTTGACGACCGATGCTTTGCCGCGTATGCACTGGCAGTATATTAATGGTGATGGGCCATCCCGTGTTCTCTTTCATGAATGCGACCTATGTCTCTGAAGCAAACACCGAATATGGACTCAGAGAAATGTCTGCCCGAGGACAAACTTGGAGCCAGTCACGAGGTCACATACAACGAATCCGACACACTTCAGGATAAGAAGCTTTTGAGAAAAGTGGACCTACGGTAGCGCTGCGAATCCATCCTATAGCTTGGTATCAAACGATTCTCACACCACATGTCTAGACTTTTGCCCATACTCACTTTGCTGTTCTTACTTAGTTTCTTGGATCGGTATGTATACTCCTCTCGTTGAGATATCAATTAACTTCAGATACAGCACAAACATAGGCAACGCCAAGTGGGTACTCAGGGTCACCGTCCGACGTTGATGTGACTAACGTGACACTTGCGCAGAATCGATGGTCTCACAACGGTACTGGCCTCACCTCTCCCACAATCTTGAGACTGTTTTTATATCGCCTTTCAAGGATTTACACGTATCGCCCCCAGCATATAATACCGCCCTTGCTCTTTATTTTGTCGCATATGTCATTTTCGAAGTTCCCGCAAACGTGAGCAGCTCATGTCCCATCGGTCTTTGCCGACGTCCCTTATCTACATCAACCCCGTAGATTGTGTAAGTTACTGTTTATCGGGTCAACTAACTCTGACCATATTTGACGTCTGCACAAGCTTGAAACGATTTGATCCCCAAATTTGGTTGCCTACACTCGCCTTTGCCTGGGGTGTGACATCTGTTGCTCAAGGTCTTGTGACAAACCAGGCTGGCCTGTTCGGCATTCGTGTTCGTAAGTAGCGCTGGTTTGCTCCAGGCGTGTCTGACACAACTCTCAGTACTCGGCATGACTGAAGCTGGCTTATTTCCTGGCGTGGTGTTCATATTCTCCGTTTACTACCTGCGGTAAAGGCGTTCACCCTTCTCGCTTGTTGGTCATTTACAGGTGTCTATGTGTAGTCGAGAACGTCATTGGCGTGTCGCCATTTTCTTTGGTGGGACAGCTTTGGCTGGAGCCTTTGGTGGTATGCCATCTCGTCTTGGGGTCACCATCTAGTACCCAGACCGTTATGCGCAGGTGTTCTTGCCTACGCCATCGGGAAGATGGATGGCGTAGGAGGTAAACGCGGATGGCAATGGTGCGTGTTCCGCGCTACACGCTCTCATTCGCTCCCATGGACTCCCATTTAGGATCTTCATCATCGAGGGGCTGGTAACCATCGCCGTCTCAACTGTGGCCTTTTTCGTCGTCCCGACATGGTCACAGAAAGCCAAATGGGTAACGCAAGAATACCTCTTCTTCACAATAACCGTCCTGACCTGCGCCACTGACCGTCTCAGTTGACCGACGCAGAGCGCTCTCGTCTTTTGACTCGCTTGGCCGAAGACTCCGACGCCGCGGAGAAAGAGAAATTCGCTTGGAAATACGTTCGTCAGGCATTCCTGGATCCCTTGGTTTGGGGATATGCCTTTTTGTTCCACGGCTTTGCGTTTGTGCTCTACACTTTGAGCCTTTTCTTGGTACTGTTTGAAGCTCTTCCATCCACCATTTGTAAAATTGAACTTGCATAGCCGACGATTATCGCCAACCTAGGACTCGCAACTTGGAGAGCGCAGTTGTATGTCGACGTCCCCGTAACCATCTCATCCTTTAAATCATAGCACATTCAGGATGACTGTCCCACCAAACATGTTGGCAAGCATGGGCATCGCTTTTGCTGCTTGGTTAGCAGCGCACACCGGCCGACGTGCCCCCCTCATCATCGGTTCAGCCCTCACTGCTATTCTTGGTATGTGTAACTCGTTAGGCTATTTCTTTCTCCGTCCGAACCCTTAACAGGTTACGTCGTCCTCATCACGACAACAACACGTGCGTTATCTTTACGGCTGCGAGCTAACATAACACCGAAGCTTAAGACAATACAGCTGGGGCGCAGTACGTGGGTATCCACTTTGCCGCACTGGGTGTCTACGCCGGCAACGCTCTACTGCTAAGGTATGGTCAGCCTTCTCTCCCTTTCATCGACCCTTTTCACTTACGTGACACATAGCTGGCCATCGGAGAACATATCCAGTCAGACTAAGCGTGCAGTGGGCGTGGCCATGCAGATCACCATTGGCGATCTGGGCGCCATCGCGGGCGTGCTCATCTACCGTCCTACCTTCTCCGCACATCGCTTCCGCCGGCCACACATGATCGCTATAGGTTATCTCACCTTCTCCATCGCGGTTTGCAGTGCCCTGTGGTATTCGATGGCGAGCGAGAATCGTAGGCGCGCCC
>Ga0307510_10007451_pt1 | contig 13039 bp, 13 predicted proteins | sample 12_EM_MG_FD_207224 | JGI IMG/M metagenome (GOLD analysis project Ga0307510, IMG submission 207224) | Populus trichocarpa ectomycorrhiza microbial communities from riparian zone in the Pacific Northwest, United States - 12_EM | ecosystem: Host-associated > Plants > Roots > Unclassified | place... | reverse complement strand
TCGGCATGCGGAACATCGTCATGCCCGGTGCGCGCATGCAGATGATCGTGGTGATGAAGTTGACCGCACCGAGGATCGTGCCGAAGCCGGAGAAGGCCAGACCCATGATCCACATGTCGGCGCCGATACCCGGCGAACGGACCGCGTCCGACAGCGGGCTGTAGGCGAACCAGCCGAAGTCGGCCGCGCCCTGCGGGGTGAGGAAACCCCCGACGGCGATGGTCGAGCCGAAGAGGTACAGCCAGTAGGCGAACATGTTCAGCCGCGGGAACGCCACGTCGGGCGCGCCGATCTGGAGCGGCATGATCCAGTTCGTGAAACCAGCGAACAGGGGCGTCGCGAACATCAGCAGCATGATCGTGCCGTGCATCGTGAACGCCTGGTTGAACTGCTCGTTCGACATCAACTGTAGGCCGGGTCTGGCGAGTTCGGCGCGCATGAGGAGCGCCATCACGCCGCCGACGCAGAAGAATCCGAACGCCGTGACCAGGTACAGCGTGCCGATCGTCTTGTGATCCGTGGTCGTCAGCCACTTGATGCTCTTGAGGTCTCTCACGCCCCGCCTGTGTCCGCGCCCCGCCCGCACGTCACACTCGACGGACGCGAGGAGAATCACGAAACCGGGTGTGACGATCGCCCCGGTGCCGGACACGAACGGGACATGAGCGACGACGAGAACTTCGCCGCTGCCTATCGCGAGCACTACTGGGCGGTCAGCCGCTACGTTGCGCGGCGACTGGACGGGCGGAGCAGCGAGGTCGAGGAAGTGGTGGCGGAGGTCTTCACCGTCGCCTGGCGCCGCCGCGCGGATCTGCCGTCGACCCCGTTGCCCTGGCTGTACGGCGTGGCCCGTAACTGCCTGGCCAACGCGGTACGCGGGTACGGGCGGCGGCGTCGGCTCGTCGATCGGTTGGGCAACGACGATCGCGCCCACGGGCGGCAGGTTGTGGCCGGGCCCGATGCGGATGCCCCCGGCGGCTGGGTGCACGAGGCGTTGGCGCGGTTGTCTCCGGCCGATCAGGAGGTACTGCGGTTGACGGCGTGGGAGGAACTGGGGGTGGACGAGGTTGCCGTCGTCCTCGGGTGCGGTTCGCGGGCAGCGGCGATGCGGTTGCATCGGGCGCGGCGGAGGTTGAGAGCGGAGATCGATCGGCTCATGGTGCTTGGAGGGGCGGGGTGTTGATCGAGTATTCTGCGGCGCCGTTGTGGCTGGTCGCGCAGTTCCCCGCGCCCCTTGGGGGCGCCTCAGTCACCCTGAAGGAACATGGCCATGGCTGATGAACTTGAACTCCTGCGTAGCGCAAACCCGTTCACTGGCGACGGGCCCCGCTACGGCGACGGACCGCTCGACCATCGCGCCGAGCGCGGGCTCAACCGGCTGCTGCACGAACGGCGTTCACGGCGCCGCCGACTGCTCTGGAGCCTCGCGGCCGCAACTGCCGTAGCCGCGACCGTGCTCACTCTGGTGCTGAGCGGGCCGAGCAGTACCCCGGCGGTGGCGGCTCCCCGTGCCCTGGTCGTGCAGGCGCACTCCACGCCCGTATCCCTGAAGCAGCTCGCCGCCCTCGCCGCGGCGGTCGCCGTCGACGGAACTCCCGCTCTGCGCAGGGGAACCCACGTGCAGTCCTGGAGCCTCGGCATGTCGGACGACAAGCCACCCGTCACCGTCCCCGAGGAACGCATCGTGCGCTGGAACGCGGACGACAGTCACACGGAGCGTGATGTCGAGAACGGGCATGTCCTCAAGGACACGACGTATCCGCCGAGTTGGAGCGATGTCCCGCCCGATGCCCGGCCGCCGCACGACGTGGCGGGACTGCGGGCGTACCTCCAGGAGACGACGTACAGCAAGACGCCGTTGACCACGCCCGAACTCCTGTCGGCCGTAGGAGAGTTGCTGGACCACTGGACGCTTGGGGCGCGTGAGTCGGCCGCGTTGGCGCGGCTGCTCGCGGGGGCGGACGGACTGCGGCCGGTGGGGGAGGTGACCGACCGCCTCGGGCGGCACGGGCAGGCGTATGTGTATCGGCAGTCGGGCAGCCGCCTGATGCTGATCATGGACCCGGCCACCGGCGCCGTCCTCGGGCTGGAGACCACTTTCACGAAGGACCAGCCCGAGTACGGCGTCAAGGCCGGGGACGTCATGGACTACAGCGCCTGGACGCGCTGATCACACCCCGAGCTGCCGGGCGGCGGCCGTCACGGTCTGTTCCAGGAGCGTGGCGATCGTCATCGGGCCGACACCGCCCGGCACCGGCGTGATCAGCGAGGCGCGCTCGGCGGCGGACTCGAAGTCGACGTCGCCGACGTTGCCCGCGTTGTATCCGGCGTCGATGACGACCGCGCCGGGCTTGATGTCCTCGCCGCGGATCAGCCGGGGGCGTCCGACGGCGGCGACCACGATGTCCGCCTCGCGGACCACGGCGGACAGGTCCCGGGTGCGGGAGTGGCAGTAGGTGACCGTCGCGTCGCGGGCCAGGAGCAGCATGCCGGCCGGCTTGCCGAGGATCGCGCTGCGGCCGACCACGACGGCCCGCTTGCCGGACGGGTCGACGTCGTACTCGTCGAGCAGCCGCATGATGCCGCCGGGCGTGCAGGACACGAAGCCCGGCAGACCGAAGCTCATCGTCGCGAAGGACGCGAAGGTGACGCCGTCCACGTCCTTCTCCGCCGCGATGGCCTCGAACGCGGCCCGCTCGTCGATGTGTTCACCCATCGGGTGCTGGAGCAGGATGCCGTGCACGGTGGGGTCGGTGGAGAGCGCGGTGAGGGTGCCGACCAGTTCGGCGGTGGTCGTGGTGGCGGGCAGTTCGACGTGCCGGGACTCGATACCGGCCTTGCGTGAACGGTTCTGCTTCATCCGGACGTACGTGACGGACGCGGGGTCCGCGCCGACCAGGACCGTCGCCAGACAGGGCGCCGTACCGGTGCGCTCCGTGAGGTCGGCGGCCTTCTTCGCGGTGTCCTCGACGATGCGCCGGGCGAGCGCGGCGCCATCCATGATCCGTGCCTGGGACATGATCCACTCCTGAGCTGGTTGACCAATCGCCCAGGCGCACGGCATCTACTCCGCGTGGGCCGCTCCACGGTGGTGCTCCACCTCAGCGCCAGTCACGACCCACGAACAGCCTAACGGACGGTCCTACGACCGTCCGAGGCACGCTCACCGACGCCGGACGCGCCGGGTCCGACCGGCGGGCGGCGGCGGAAGCGGGTGGGATCGCGCAGCCCGCAGCGCCGACCCCAGGAGAGCGGCGGACGCGCGCAGACCCGCTGCGGCAACCGTTGCTCGGCGTCGCGTACCGACGGAACGCGCGGGTGCGGTGCTCGCCGAGAAGGTCCAGGTCAGACGGGTGCTGATCCGGACCCTCGGTACCAGCCCCGCTAGCCGTCCCATGCCTGGATCATGGTCTGCCGGGTGATCTTGCCGTCGTGCAGCAGGAGCATCGACTCGGCGAGGACCCTGGCCCCGTCCGGGTACTGACACGACTCGCTGTAGGCGACCCGGTCCCCTTGCACGACGCACTCCTCCAGCTTGTGCGTCATGTCGCGGCTGTAGACGTCGGCGAGCATCGCGCCGATCTCGTCCCGGCCGTGCAGGACCTTGGGGTGACTGGGCTGGGTCTGGTGGTCGACGACGTGGATCTCGGCGTCGTCCGCGTAGAGCGACAGAAGTGTCGCCGCTGTGTGATCCTCGATGCCCCGGCGCAGGGCTTCGGTGTCGAAGCCGGGGCGTGCCGCAGTGCCCATGGTGACCTCCTCGGAGGGCCGCGGCCCGAACAGGAGCGAGCCGCGGAGGGCCTCTCCTACGAGACTCCTCCGTCACGCCCGGGTCGGCAAACCGGGCGGCACACTCCGCCTGACGGGTGAGCGGCCACCGGTGCCCGTGACCGCGCGGGGACCGGGCGCGTTGCTGAGGGCATGATCTCAACACGACGTATTGCCGCCGCCGTTGGTCTCGCGGTCGGGGTCACCGGCCTCGTCGCGCCGATGGCGAACGCCGCCGACGCGCCCGCCTTCAAGGACGGCAAGGTCAGCCCGGTCGCCCTGCTGGACTCGCTCGCGGTGAGCGAGATCCCCGCCGAGCACCGGGCCGAGGTCCCGCGGGTCGCCAGTCAGCTCCAGGGGCTGAACCACCTGAACGACCTCCAGCAGCTGCACCAGGTCACCGACCTCGCCGCGCCGGTCACGGGGCTCCTCCCCAGCATCGAGCCGTGAGCCCGCAGCACTGATCCCGCGGAGCACGCAGTCCTTGAGGGCCGTCCGGAAACGGGCGGCCCTCAGCCGTTCTGCGAGGTCAGCCCGTCGTCGCCAGGAACTGCGTCGCCGCCAGTTCCGCGTACAGCGGGTCCGCGCTCACCAGTTCCCGGTGCGTGCCCACCGCGCGGACCCGGCCCGCGTCCATGACGACGATCCGGTCGGCCATCGTCACCGTGGACAGCCGGTGCGCCACGACCAGGACCGTCGTCGTACGGGCCACATCGGCGACGGTGTCGCGCAGGGCCGCCTCGTTCACCGCGTCCAGCTGCGAGGTCGCCTCGTCGAGGAGCAGCAGCCGGGGCCGGCGCAGCAGCGCGCGGGCGATGGCGACGCGCTGGCGTTCGCCACCCGAGAGACGGGTGCCGCGGTGGCCGACGAGAGTGTCGGCGCCCTTCGGGAGGCGGGCGACCAGGCCGTCGAGGCGGGTCGTCCTCAGGACGCGGGTGACGGCGTCGTCGTCCGCGTCCGGGTTGCCGAGCAGCAGGTTGTCGCGCAGGGAGCCCGACAGGACCGGGGCGTCCTGCTCCACGTACCCGATGGCGGACCGGAGTTGGGAGAGTTCCCACTCCGCGAGGTCCCGGCCGTCGAGGGTGATGGCGCCGGACTCGGGGTCGTAGAAGCGCTCGATGAGGGAGAACACGGTGGTCTTGCCCGCGCCGGACGGGCCGACGAACGCCGTCATGCCCTGGGCCGGTACCTCGAAGGTCACGCCGTGGTGGACGTAGGGGAGGTCGTCGCCGTAGCGGAAGCGGACGTCGTCGAAGGTGAGGGACGCGGGTTCGGCGCCGGGGGAGGGCAACTGGGCGGGCAGGGACGGGGGTTCGGCGGGGAGCTGGAGCGCCTCCTGGATGCGGGAGAGGGCCGCGGCGCCCGTCTGGTACTGGGTGATCGCGCCGACGACCTGCTGGATCGGCATCATCAGATAGAAGACGTAGAGGAGGAACGCGACCAGCGTGCCGACGTCGATCGCGCCCGTCGCCACCCGCGCCCCGCCCACCGCGAGGACCGTGATGAACGCGATCTGCATCGACAGGCCGGCCGTATTGCCCGCAGCCGCCGCCCACTTGGCCGCGCGGATGCTCTGCCGCCACGACTCCTCGGCCGCCGCGTGCAGGGTGTGCTCCTCGCGGTCCTCGGCGCCGGACGCCTTCACCGTGCGCAGCGCGCCGAGGATCCGCTCCAGCGACGCGCCCATCACACCGATCGCGTCCTGTGCCCGCCGGCTGGCCCGGTTGATACGCGGCACGATCACGCTGAGCACGACGCCCGCACCCACGATCACACCGAGGGTGACGGCCAGCAGCACAGGGTCGACCAGCCCCATCATCACCACCGTCGCGACGAGGATGAGCCCCTCGGTGCCGAGCCCGACCAGGGAGTCGGTGGTGACCTCGCGCAGCAGTGTGGTGTCCGAGGTGATGCGGGCCATCAGGTCACCGGGCTCGCTGCGGTCCACGGCGGAGATCCGCAGCCGCAGCAGATACGACGACAGGGCGCGCCGGGCGCCGAGCACCACCGACTCCGCGGTACGCCGCAGAACGTATGAACCCAGCGCGCCCAGCGCCGCGTTGGCGACCACGAGCGCCGACATCGCGAGCAGAGCCCCGGTGATCGTCCGGTCGTGCGACAGGTCGTCGATCAGACCCCGTGCCACCAGCGGCAGCAACAGCCCGGTACCCCCGGTGACCAGCGAGAGCAGCGCGCCCGCCAACAGGGCCCAGCGGTGCGGCCGTACGTAGTCGAGGAGCAGCCGCCAGGTCGGCGGGGCGCTCTGAGTCCCTGCGATGCCCACGGCGCCCACGGTGCTCCTTGCGAGTCGGTCGGAGCATTCAGGCTACGTCGGTGACCGACCGGGGTGAGAGGGACGGTGGCGGTGACGGCCGTGGCGGTACGCGTGGGCCTTACCGATCAGTCACGCGTAGGGTCGTAGGCAGGGACAACGGCCGACGAAAGGGTTCAGGACTATGGCGCAGGAAGTACGCGGCGTGATCGCACCGGGCAAGGACGAGCCGGTCCGGGTCGAGACGATCGTCGTGCCCGATCCCGGACCCGGTGAGGCCGTGGTGAAGGTGCAGGCCTGCGGGGTCTGTCATACCGACCTGCACTACAAACAGGGCGGCATCAGCGACGACTTCCCCTTCCTGCTCGGCCACGAGGCATCCGGGGTCGTGGAGTCGGTCGGCGAAGGCGTCACCGACATCGCCCCCGGCGACTTCGTGATCCTCAACTGGCGTGCCGTGTGCGGGAATTGCCGGGCCTGTCTGCGCGGTCGCCCCTGGTACTGCTTCAACACCCACAACGCCAAGCAGAAGATGACCCTCGCCTCGACCGGCCAGGAACTCTCCCCTGCCCTCGGTATCGGCGCTTTCGCCGACAAGACGCTCGTCGCCGCCGGACAGTGCACCAAGGTCGATCCGTCCGTCTCGCCGGCGGTCGCCGGACTGCTCGGCTGCGGGGTCATGGCCGGCATTGGGGCGGCCATCAACACCGGCAACGTCGGGCGCGGTGACACCGTCGCTGTTATTGGCTGTGGTGGGGTCGGTGACGCTGCGATCGCCGGGGCCCGGCTCGCGGGTGCGGCGCGGATCATCGCGGTGGACATCGACGACCGGAAGCTGGAGAAGGCCCGTTCCATGGGGGCCACGCACACCGTCAACTCCAAGGCCACCGACCCCGTCGAGGCGATCCGCGAGTTGACCGGTGGCTTCGGTGCCGATGTCGTCATCGAGGCGGTCGGCCGCCCGGAGACGTACAAGCAGGCTTTCTACGCCCGCGACTTGGCGGGCACGGTCGTGCTCGTCGGGGTGCCGACCCCGGAGATGAAGCTCGAACTCCCGCTGCTGGACGTCTTCGGGCGGGGCGGTTCGCTCAAGTCCTCGTGGTACGGCGACTGTCTGCCCTCCCGTGATTTCCCGATGCTGATCGATCTGCATCAGCAAGGGCGCCTGGACCTGGCCGCGTTCGTGACGGAGACCATCCAACTCGACGAGGTGGAGAAGGCGTTCGAGCGGATGCACGGCGGCGACGTGCTGCGTTCGGTGGTGGTGCTGTGATGGGCGCTCGCATCGAACACCTCGTCACCTCCGGGCAGTTCAGCCTCGACGGCGGCACCTGGGACGTCGACAACAACGTGTGGATCGTGGGCGACGACCACGAGGTCGTCGTCATCGACGCCGCCCACGACGCCGACGCCATTCTCGCCGCGATCGGCGACCGCACGCTGACCGCCATCATCTGCACCCACGCCCACAACGACCACATCGACGCCGCGCCGGAACTCGCCGACCGCACCGGCGCCACGATCTGGCTGCACCCCGACGACCTGCCGCTGTGGAAGCAGACCCACCCCGACCGCGACCCCGACTCCCACCTCGCCGACGGTCAGGTGATCGAGACCGCGGGCGCCGACCTGAAGGTCCTGCACACGCCAGGGCACGCGCCCGGAGCGGTCTGCCTGTACGACCCCGGGCTCGGCACGGTCTTCACCGGCGACACCCTCTTCCACGGCGGACCGGGGGCGACGGGACGGTCGTACTCCCACTTCCCGACGATCATCGACTCCATCCGTGACCGCCTGCTGACCCTTCCGGCCGAGACCAAGGTGCTCACCGGGCACGGCGACTCGACGACCGTCGGGGCGGAGGCCGCGCATCTGGAGGAGTGGATCGCGCGGGGGCACTGAGACACCGGCCAATACCCGACAGAAGGTGTCCGGCTTCTCCTGCACGATCGGCATGACAGCACGTCGAACGAGCACGGGAGGTCGGACATGCCGGGCCCACTGGAAGGCAAGGTCGCGCTGGTCGCGGGGGCGACGCGCGGAGCGGGACGCGGGATCGCCGTGGAACTGGGCGCGGCCGGCGCCACCGTCTACGTCACGGGGCGCAGTACCCGCGCCAAGCGCTCCGAATACGACCGTCCAGAGACCATCGAGGACACCGCCGATCTCGTCACCGCGGCCGGCGGCCGGGGCATCGCCGTACCCACCGACCACCTGGAACCCTCGGCCGTACGGGGCCTCGTCGACCGCATCGACGACGAACAGGGCCGCCTCGACATCCTCGTCAACGACATCTGGGGCGGCGAGCACCTCTTCGCCTGGGACACCCCCGTCTGGGAACACGACCTCGACAAGGGGCTCCGCATCCTCAGGCTGGCGGTCGAGACGCACGCGATCACCAGCCACCACGCGCTGCCCCTGCTGTTGCGCCGGCCCGGCGGCCTGGTCGTCGAGATGACCGACGGGACCGCCGAGTACAACCGTGACACCTACCGCGTCTCGTTCTTCTACGACCTCGCCAAGTCGTCCGTCCTGCGCATGGCCTTCGCCCTCGGCCACGAACTCGGCCCGCGCGGCGCCACCGCCCTCGCGCTGACCCCGGGCTGGCTGCGCTCGGAGATCATGCTCGATCAGTTCGGCGTCCGCGAGGAGAACTGGCGCGACGCCCTGGAACGCGTCCCCCACTTCGCCATCTCGGAGACCCCGCGCTACGTCGGCCGGGCCGTCGCAGCCCTCGCCGCCGACCCCGAAGTGGCCCGCTGGAACGGGCAGTCGCTGTCCAGCGGCGGACTCGCCCCGGTGTACGGCTTCACGGACCTCGACGGCAGCCGCCCGGACGCGTGGCGGTACCTGGTGGAGGTGCAGGACGTGGGGAAACCGGCGGACGTGACCGGGTACCGGTGAGGCGAAAGATCAGTCCTGGGTTATCGGCCAGCGCGCCGAGTGGCCCGGCGGGAGCGCCAGATCGTCCCGTACGGCCGCGTAGTAGCCCTCGCGACCGGCACGCTGACGCTCCATCAACTCCCGCCAGGCGTCCGGGTCGTGGGTCTCCGCGCGCATGAAACGCTCCATCTCCATCACCGCGCCCACCCACGCCCGGGCCTTGTCCACCACCAACGGGCTCCCCAGCAGGATCAGGGCCTCACCTGACGGATCGCGGTCCACGGTCGCCTCGGCCAGCAGCGGTGCGGCCTCCGTCGGGGACAGCGGGTGCGGATGCGGGTCGTTGCCGAGATGGGACGCGACCCGGTAGGTCAGGGTCACGGACCTCTTCAGCGTCCGGGCGTACTCGGCGTACACCTCCAGCCGCCGTTCCTCCCAGCGGGCCGCCCGCTCGCGGTGGAACCTCGCCTGATCGCCCCGCACGATCGCGACGTACGAGCCGAGGGCGCCGATCACGACACCGATCAGCGCGGGCAGTTGCTGTATGAACACGTGCATGTCCGCACGCTATCTGCCGAGTTGATCGCTCCGGCAGTACGTTCGGGCCCATGACTGACACAACGCGCTTCGAGGGATACGGAGTTCTCGTCACCGGTGCGGCCCGCGGCATCGGCGCGGCCATCTCGCGGCGGCTCGCGGAGGAGGGGGCGCGGGTGCTGGTGACCGACGTCGATCTGCCCGAGGCGGAGAAGACCGCGGCGGCACTGCGCGAACTCGGGCTGGCGGCAGAGGCGTTGGGCTGTGACGTGGGAGACCAGGGGGCGGTCGAGCGGGCCGTCGCGCACGCTGTCGACACCTTCGGGTCGCTCGACGTCCTGGTCAACTGCGCCGCGCACTGCACACCCGACGTCCCGCTCTTCGAGGACGAACCGGACGGCGAGTGGGCGCGTGACCTCGACATCACGCTGACGGGAACGTTCCGCTGCTGCCGCGCCGCACTCCCGCACCTGGTCGCCTCGGGACGCGGGGCCGTCGTCAACATCGGTTCTGTGAACGGGGCTCAGGACTTCGGCAACCACGCCTACAGCGCGGCCAAGGCCGGACTCGTCTCCCTGACCCGCACCCTCGCCGGACACGCCGGCCGGCGGGGTGTGCGCGTCAATCTGGTGATGCCGGGCACGGTACGGACCTCCGCGTGGGAGGGCCGGGACGCCGAACTGAACCTGTTGAGCGGGCTGTACCCGCTCGGCCGGGTCGGTGAGCCCGAGGACATCGCCGCGGCTGTCGCGTTCCTGGCCTCGCGTGACGCCTCCTGGATCACCGGCACCACGCTCACCGTCGACGGAGGGGTCACCGCGGTGGCCACCGGGTTCCGCAGGGCTCTTTCAGAGCAGGCGGGCGAGGGGCGGTGAGGCAAGCGCCGCCAGTACCCGGTCCGTATCCGCCTCGGACGTACGCCAGTTGCTGAACGCGGCGCGCAGCGCGGGTGTCCCGTCGTAGACCGTCGGGGTCAGGAACGCCTCGCCGGTGGCGGACACGGCCTCCGCCACTGCCGCTACCCGCTCCTGCGCGGGGTTCTCGGCGAGGGTGAAGCAGACGACGTTCAGCCGGACCGGCGCCGACAGCCGCAGGCCGGGGTGCGCGGCGATGCCCTCGCCGAGACGGTGGGCGAGGGCGACGTTGCGCTCGACGATCTCGCGGTGCCCCGAACTGCCGTATGCCTGAAGGGAGAACCAGGCGGGGAGGGCGCGCAGTCGGCGGGAGTTCTCGGGGGTGAGGTGGAGGAAGTCCGGGTCGCCGGTGGGCAGGCCCAGGTACGGGGACGCGTTGTGGAACACCCTGGTCTGGAGGTCGCGGCGGCGGGTGAACTGGACGGCCGCGTCATAGGGCACGTTGAGCCACTTGTGGAGGTCGACGCAGACCGAGTCGGCCGCGTCCAGGCCGTCGACGAGGTGGGCGTGGGCGGGGGAGAGCGCGGCGAAGCCGCCGAACGCGGCGTCCACGTGCAGCCAGAAGTCGTGCCGTTCCTTGAGGGCGGCGATTGCCCGCAGGTCGTCGAAGTCGACGGTGTTCACGGTGCCGGCGTTCGCGACGACGATCGCCGGGCGGCCGTCCAACTCGGCCAGAGCAGCGTCCAGTTGGTTCACGTCGACGGCCTCGCGGTTCCCGGCGAGCACGGGCACGTGCCGCAGCCGGTCCCGGCCGATGCCCAGCACGGACAGGGCCTTGGTCACGCTGGAGTGCGGGCTGCCGGAGAGCACGTCGACCGGACCGAGCGCGGCGAGCCCGTCCCGGGACACGTCCACACCCAGGCGCTCGCCCAGCCACTCGCGGGCGATCGCCAGCCCCACGGTGTTGGAGACGGTCGCGCCGGTGACGAAGGCCCCGGAGTGCGCCTCGCCCAGCCCGAACAGCTCGCGCAGCCAGTCGACCGTCTCCCGCTCAAGGGCCGCCGCCCAGGAACCGGCCGCCCCGGACACGTTCTGGTCGTACGCACTGGTCAGCCAGTCCCCGGCGACCGACGCGGGCGTCGCACCACCGGTCACGAAGCCGAGGTAGCGCGGGCCCGCCGAGCCCGAGAGCCCGGGTGCCCACCGCTCGGCGAACCGGGCGAGCGCCGCCTCGCCACCGGCCCCCTCGACCGGCAGCGGCTCCCCGTCGGGCGCCTTGTCGAGCCGGACGACCGGCCGCTCGGCGACCCCGTCCAGCTCGCGCGCGGCGAGGTCACGGGCGGACTGGAGGAGCGCGGGGAGCCGGGAGAGGTCGTCGGCGAGTGTGCGGTGCATGAGCGGCAGCGTAGGCGGAGGCCGCGGGTGGGGTATCGGGCCACTTCCGGGGAACTGGACTGCTGAGTGGAGTACGGCCACCGGTGCGCACGCCGACCGTCGCGCGAGGAATGTCACCGTTTCGTCGCAGCGTGACCCGGGCTACAACCTCGGCCGCCATACTCCGGTCTAGGTGGCAGAGATCGCAGTTCTTGCCGACGGGGAGGGTCCGACATGGGGGACATACGCAGACGAGGTGCCGTGGTGCTCGGTATCACCGGGCTGGTGGCACCGCTCACGCTCGCGCTGGGCAGCACGCCGGCGATGGCGGCGAGCTGTACGACGCAGGCGGGGCCGTACCAGAAGCAGGTGGAGAAGTTCCTCGGGCGGCCGGTCGACGGGAAGCAGTCCGCCGCCGACTGCAAGGCCATCCGGTCCTTCCAGACCAAGCACGGCATCACGCCGAACATCGGCTACGCGGGTTCCGTCACCTGGGGCGTGATGGACCTCATGAACAAGCAGAAGGCCGTGGGCAACAAGCCCAACGCGGCCGGCAAGTGCCCGACGAACAAGGGCCGCATCGCCTGCGTCAACCTCACGCTCCAGATCAGCTGGATCCAGGACGGCAGCAGGCTCGTCTACGGCCCGGTCCCGGTGCGCACCGGCCGCGACGGCTACGAGACCCGCACCGGTCTGAAGAAGATCTACTGGCGGGACATCGACCACGTCTCGAGCATCTACAACGTGCCGATGCCCTATAGCCAGTTCTTCGACGGCGGCCAGGCCTTCCACTCGGTCGGCCTCAGCATGTGGAACCCGCCGGGCTCGCACGGCTGCGTCAACATGACCAAGACCACCGCCAAGAAGTACTGGTCGCTGCTGAAGAACGGTGACGACGTCTTCGTGTACGGCCGCAAGCCGGGGACCTGACAGACTGTCACCCGGCTTGCGCCTCAGCCGTGTTACTCGGGCGCGTCCCCGAAGTCCGGGATCTCCAGCCTCGCCCCGCCCTGCCGTGCCGAGTCGTGCGCGACGATGCCCGGCAGGGTGTAGCGGGCCGCGACCCACGCGTTCACGGACGGCAGGGTGCGGGAGTTGACCGCGGTCACGAAGTCGTCCGCCAGGAAGTGGTGGCTGCCCTCGTGGCCGTTGTGCAGGTTGTCGAACTCCCGCGGCAGCCGCGACCGGTCGTGCACCGGCGCCGAGCCCGAGGTGAAGGCGGCCCGGAGATCCGGCGCGATGTGCTGAAGTGACGGATCGTCAGGAGACATGGTGGGCTTGGGCTCCAGCAGCTCGCTGATGTCCTGCACCCCCTTCTTGTCCTGCCAGAAGGCCACCGTCGCGAGCTGCT
>Ga0307510_10007450_pt1 | contig 13043 bp, 14 predicted proteins | sample 12_EM_MG_FD_207224 | JGI IMG/M metagenome (GOLD analysis project Ga0307510, IMG submission 207224) | Populus trichocarpa ectomycorrhiza microbial communities from riparian zone in the Pacific Northwest, United States - 12_EM | ecosystem: Host-associated > Plants > Roots > Unclassified | place... | reverse complement strand
CTTTGGACCGCTCTGGACCGGTCCAAATCGGTCCGGTCTCGGTCTATACCATTCTAGGAACGGTCTAGACCGGTCCAGGTCCAGGTCCATGCCCAAAATAGTCAAAAGACCGGACTGGACCAGACTTTTAAACACTACCATCAACGCCTGCACCCTTTGTGCCATTACGCACCGCCTCTTCTCCAAAGCACCGGAGTGCATGCTACCAAAGGTTTGCAGTCGAGGCCCAGTCTTTGGAATCCTGAAAGCGGCGCATGCCCCCAACCACTGTCTTGCAACTCTGGGCGGCACAGGGGAAGAAGTGGTACAGCTGGCCATTATGATACTGAACCGAGACATTGTCTACCTTGAAGAATGTGTAGATAGCCGAGCGCCAAGTCTGCTTGAGAGCCTCTAAACAAGATCGTTCAACAAGATATAAAAATATTCTGAGTTGGAGGGCTTACACAGGTCCGCATCAGGGTCAACGTCCTCATTATCTGAATTGCCATCTACCAGATCTTCACCCAGGTCAACCAATATGATCGATGGTGACTTGGAGGCGGAACCTTTATCTACTACTAGTGATTAGCGAGCAGAAATGATGATAAAGCCAGATCAAATACCTGAGCGACCATGGGTGCTTGAAGGCAACGCCGAACGGATGCTCCCAACAGTGGAAGACACCTTGGAAGATAATGCTGACGGTGAGGTTTGCGCTTGCTTGCATGACTGAACGGAAGTGCTAGAAAACTTGGCAGACTTGCTAGACGATGTGGCGGAAGTCTTCATCATAATGGTTGAAGAGAGAAGTTGCGAAGAATCCACCACGTAAACGCCAAACATTTTAAGTACCCAGCACAGACCCAAAATATCGAATGAATGAAGATATGAGCATGCCGGTTAAAACAGAGAAAGACAAAATACATGTACCTGCAAAGACCTCGAGCAGCCAAGAATCCATGGTGAAGCCGGTACAATGATGAGATAAAAGCACTGAAGTAATCAATGGCCAAAGAGCGAGTCCATTCTGTGGAGACCAGAAAACATGGCTGTATCCTTTTGAAGTTAGCATAGATATGGGACAGGAGACAGCGGAAGAAAAGCCCACCTGCTGGAAAAGGTGCTAGTAAAGGGAAAAGCGGCGTTCTGCACTCCTACTCTATGGTGGCATGTGCAACGGTGACGGCCTAACAACCTCCATGTGCGCAAGAGCGAGAAAAAGACAAGGGGGCAGCAAGCGGCACAAAGACGAAAAAGGTCCCCTGAGAGCCATCGCAAAAGAGAGAGACATGAGCTCGATACTTCCAAAGAGTACTGAGGAGCGCAATGAGAAGGCAATGGGGAAGACGACAAGATGGATGAAAACGACAGATAACAAATGGTAAGGAGATGATGGAGTAGCAAGCGGTACGAGGCGGTGACGGGGGTAACGATGGCAAAGGGCATGAAGGGCGGATGCAATAGAAGAATATTGCCCATCTTGACAGAAGTAGTCCTGCTCCCTCATCTGGGGTCAGTGGCACAAGCATCGACAAGTTCGATGACTGCATGAGAATTGATGCATCAAGCTGATGACATTCTGGTGTATCCTGGTACCATATCAAATCACCTTCCTTGGTAAGCAACCTATCGCAAATTTCGTATGGTGAAAGCACAAAGATAGTGAGGGGCATAAAAGGCGAGGGGCACGAAGACAGTGAGTAGCGCAAAGATGACGAGGAGGCGAGGGGTACACAGATTCTGAGGAGGCAAGGGGTGTGGAGATGATGAGGCCGTGAGCGACACCAAGGCAAGGAGATGGTAAGGCACTTGGGACTGAAAAGGAAACTGTGTTGATGAGAAGGTGCGTGATGTCGATGATAAGGTGCATGATGTTGACGATAAGGAGTGCAATGTCAATGATAAGGGATACAATGATGACAAGGTGATGAGAGGCACAATGCACAGTTCGATGAGGTGACAATGGTTGCAATGACAGGGCGATAAAGGGAGCAGGTACGACAAGGAGCCTGAAGATGACAGACCAAAGCTGCAGAAAACGATCCATGAGAATAATATCTGCACAATTGGAATGAAAAAAACTCAGTGGTAAATATCCCGGTGATGGTGTTGGATGGTTGTATGACTTGATTGGGGTGTATGCCTGAAGAATGAAGACAGTGAATGAGGAAGGTAACAAATGTCGAGGTGGCAATGATGAACCGAATTGAGCCTGGTGTAGGGGCAACAATTTCTTGAGGGGAGGAAGGGGTCGGCACGGCATGAATTGTGTGAGGCTTGGGATGCTGACAATGATGTCGACAAGTTGTTGGCGATGACGAAAATGTCAAGAAAAAACAAATATACCCATGGATCACAACATACCGTGGGTGACAGTGATGGTCTGTCATGGTGTGGTGGATACCATGGATAACCATATACCGCAGGTGACGGTGATGGTCTGTCATGGTATGGCGAAGTCAGACACTGTGACCGTAACTGTCACAACCATGACAAAAATACCGCAGTGTCACCCACACCTGGGATACACCCTAGTGACGGGTTCAATGGTAATGGTCGCTTAGGCATGGGTAGGGTGACAAGGAGGGGGTCCAATGAGGATGAGAAAAATTGGGGTGGATCATAACATAGTGTGCAACTTGCATGTGCAGCCAGAAAAGCACAAGAGCATGTGCAACACATGGGTAGCTGCCATGAATGCCATCCCTATCCCACATGCAGCTGGGGCATTCCCACCTCAGACCATACAAAGCTACTTGGCATGTCATTGCCACACTCACCAAACTCTCTGAAAAATGTTATGTCACAAAGGCAAGTCAGCTTTAGGGGTAGAAAGTGGAATTGTAAAGACCCATTCACAGGCAAAGCACATACAGTATGTATCTATCCTCGAAGTGCTACATGGGGCCCTGCACCCCAAAGCACACAACAATGGACTTGGAAAAAAAAAAAAGCATGATAGATACTACTATCTCCAGAGTGCAAGCAACCCAGATCAGACATCTTCATGGTCTGTAGCACACACTTGGAGCTGACACACCATCTCATTCTTGTTGGACCATGGCCCCTTCGAGTTGGTGAGCATGACTGTGCAGAGCAGACACAGCTGAGTTCTCCTATTCCTGGAACACCCTGTGCAGCACGGAGACCCCACGCCGCAGGGTTGGGTTCATTCCCTTGAGCTTCTGCCAGTGGTCTTGGCACCAGAAGGTGGCATGCTGGGTGTTAAGGGAATTGCCTGTTCTGTGAAGGGCCTGGAACTGATTAGCACCAGAGAGCAGTGGATCAAGCTGTCAGGTAAGGTCCAAAACAAAATTGAAGGCATTTTGGGATCACTGCTGGGCCAGTGGCAACGCTACACACCTTGATACTGGCAATCAGATTGTGTTCGCAAATCACAATGAGTGAGGACATAAGATAGTGGCTGGCAATGCACAACACTGAGGGGAACCACATGTGAATAGTTTACTAGTACTGTTCGTTTTTTATTTCCCAAATAATACTCTATAGCCTTCACCGTGATGCCAAGGAGTAAATGCAACTTGAAGGAACTTGAATGTCACAATTGATTTGACATGGCTTGGACATTGTCTAGACCCATTCAATTGTGAAACTTTTGCCCATCCATGCGCTTGTGGAGTGACAATGTTACTAGTAGTACCTGACCATTTTGATGGAGCATTCTATGACATTTTGGGGTGGCAGGTCTTGCAACTCAAAGCAGCTAAAGGAGCCCTTACCTTAAAAACAGTGGAGGAGAGTTGGCAACACACCCCCAACACACTCTTGCTTCTCTCCACTCATGCCACGATGAACAAGGAAGTCAGGCGTCACCAAAGAACAGGCCCACCACAAGCTCGGAGTCTTACAGGCAACAGAGCAGCCAGAATGCCAACATGGGTCACCCAGTGTGGCAGAAACCATAGACCTAACCTCACAGCCCTCACCATGGTAAGCCAAACTTGACACCAACAGAGAGACATTGACCAATTGAAGTACCAGTGGTGACACAGACCTGCAGTACCCTGAATCCCAGGCCAAGGCCTTGGGCAAAAGTGCAGCCGATACCAACTCTGATTACCAAGGCAATCCCTATGACTTTGACAAGGTCACTGATGTCAACGCTTATAAGAGCACCTTCCAAGAATTATGCTGGCCCGCACCAGTGTCACAACACAGTCAGATTGAAGTTGGTCACCCTAATTCCAATAGCAGTGCAGGCGTGCCCAGCTTGAATAGCCTGGAACTTAGACAGGTCATACCAATCTGATGCCAGGTAAAATTCAGTGACTGTAATGCGATCAAAAGCATTTACCCTCTTTCACAGAAACAGAAAGAGAACCAGGACTCTCTGAAACATGCAGTGCCCCCTGGGCCAGACAAGTAGGTGCACCTTCATTAGCACCAGTTATTGCATACTAATGCCACCTACATCACATTGTCTCCACCCTCCCAGTGCAAGCGCAGTCTCAAAACACTTGAAGCGCTCTCATGCATAGGGTGGGTCAGACCCACAATGGGGAGAGAATGGTCCGTTGATTTGATTTTTGCTCCACACAACACCCCTCCTGATAGATGCACTACATTTATTGCAACAATCTTCAGAAATGCCAACCGATATTGACAGTGTCGACTTGGATGATGCTCCTGGGGAGTTTCATTGCAATGAGGCAGATGATATGCTCACCAAAGTGCAGAGAAGCAAGAGTTCTGTGCCACAAGTGAACAGGAAATTGCTATCTAACACCCCAGTAGAAGGGGAAACCATTTCAGTGGCAACGAGTGGTGAAGAAGTAGGCCTTCCTTTGTTCTTGCACCATGAAAACACTGGCTAATGTGATGTTAGATGAAAATTTGGCTTCTCAAGCTCATGACCCCCTCTGGCTCAGTCAGCAGTACAAGCCATACCAGGGGTGGCATGCTGAGCAGTTACATCATGTGAATGCCTGAGCACATCCCCTGTCACATCAAATAGGATTACACGATTTCAGATCTTCCACTGCCACTGGCAGATGGTGGAGCTTACATAGAAAAATGGCATAAAGATTTCATTCCCTCTCTTTTAATGTGGGCTGGAGCCCATGAGGACCCATTCAGGGTCAGGAGCGAATTGTTCACTGCAGTGCCTCATATCTGGAAGCATGTCTTTTGTGACATCAGACTCCACAATAATGACTTAGTTACTCTGGTGAAAGTGGTAAGTCATATCAAGTAACTATGAGGAAATGATCTAATCATTTTGTAGTCAGAAAATGTCATCGAAAGCTGGATTGATGATATTGGACAGGCTGGATACATGGCTGTCTGGGATGTCATCAGGTGCACACCAGGACTTGAATATGTGGAAGATAGGATTGCTTTTGCCTCACGTGCACTCTACAACCTAAAGTATGTCTACAGTCATCCCAAACAGTTGGTAAGTGTAAACTGCTCATGTTGTCAATGCTGAAACTGATACCCATCAAGGTTCAACAAGGAGCATTTCACTCTATACTCATGCTGAAAGTTTATTCCATGCATGCCCACAAAATTCTCCCAGTAATACACCACTACTGCAGCCAGACTGGAGCTCTGGCACTTGCAACAGCTGCTGTATGTGGAAGGGCATAATAGAATAATCCATCCATCTAGGTCAAATGCAGCCTGAGGCTATATGAGATGCAACAAGATGATTGGGTGGAAAGGGATATACAGAATCCTCCACAGGCCCCAGGTCTTTGCCACAGTATTGGGTTCCTGGAACCACTGTGGGGGCAAATCATGCGCAACCTTGTTTGGTTGACAAAAAGGGTAAGGGCAGGAGATTGGTCTGATATCATGAAAGGGTGTGTGCCGCACCTCAGGCTCTTGAGTTGTGCCAGAGAAGAATGTTTTCAATCAGAGGAGGGCCATTTTGACAGACATCGTCAGAGATTTGGACTACATGTGTCAATCCAGATGAATTGGTGGGTACAGCATTAACTCAAACAAACAGGTTCTAAAAGATGCCACAGAAAAAATCAAATAGGCATTAACAACATGATATGGACATGCTGTGGTGTATAGTGTGTGCATTCCATAAATGGCACATTTCTTGGCTTCTTGGACTATAGTATTACCTATTGTAGTTCAATTGATATTTTGATATCTTGAAAACATGTCAGTTTGACCATTCAAAGCCATTATTCGATGCATATAAAAAACCATGCATGAAGAAGCATTGAGGGAGGAGCAGATCAAGAAGTCAGGTATTGATGTGACTCTGATATCTGGTGTGAACGTGAACATGAATGAGGATGCTGGCTAATGTTACACAGTACTGTACAGTCACCCAAGGAGCAGCGGGTACACTGCCTGTCTAAATGGGCAGTAGACAGTTTCAGGTTGACATCTTCTGTAACCAAGGATGTCTGAGTCCTGCCCTCCAAATGGCAGTGGTTTAGACCAGCCATCCAACCTCATTGGTCATTCTGTGGTGCCTCATTAAGTTGGGTTATGACCGTTCAAAGGTTCATGTTGTCTTGGAGGTTGTTTGTCCATCTGTTTCTCCCACGCTACAATGCCAGTGGTATGATAATCCTTCTGATGTCATGGTCCTGGTCTCAGAAGGATACTTGCCATCTTTAATGCCCTATGGATTCCAACCTATGCTTCATATTTCCTCCTCTCGAAAAGGTGTCTGGCAAGCCTTTTTTGGTTGTTCTCCAAGTTGGACCAACTGAATGACAGCGGTGTTCCTTGGAGTACATATAAACATGGAGAAGGAGGGCTAGCCTATCTTGCACTTGGCACATCAAGTTTTCACTTGCTTTCAATTTCAGCCATTGTCATGCCCATTGCAACTTTAAAGGATGGTTCACTGTGTTTCTCATATGAAGATTCTGGCCCAGTGCCGATGGGCAAGCCCTACACCACACTGGTAATGGTGCACAGAACCGGTTTCCACTTGGGTAAGTGGGCATGTTGAACTTCTCTGCAGAAAGAAAAGCGATCTCTGACAGACACTGGTCCTGTTGCCTGTTGTTGTGCGTCCATATGCACAAACAGGGATCTTTTCTCCAATGCTTCCATTTGCAGCTGCCTACAAAGCCCGACTAATCCTTGTCAATCAACAAGACCATCTAGGTTCAACTCCCTTTATGGACACTGAGCTCGCTTCACTGGGTAGCCAGAATCTACAGACATATGCCAAAGCCCTGGCCCAGCAGGGTCTGGACATTGGTATCTTTCTTGCCTGGCTAGTCCATGAGGAGAAGATACCCCCCATAAGCATGGACTTGAATGGAAATAAATGGGGTGGCATCACCCTTGTATCCTGGTCGCTCATGCACACACCCTCAGCAGGGTTCTTCGCCCATGCAGACACACTTCTGGTTGATGCTTGCAAGGCTCTCAAACCCTGTCTCCAAGCATACTGCATCTTTGGTAACTGCTTCCCATCCACACCACCCCATCTGCCTTGCACAACTCAACTTGTCCCCCAGATGCACCTCACGTTTCATTCAGGATTCCAACTTTCAGCAAGTACCACCCATTGTTAGACCCAACCTATCCAATGGAGGAACATGTCCCACATTTCTATTCCTGGGTATCAACATACTACACACACTTGAACTTTGCACACAGGACATACAACCCAGCACTACTCGATACAACTCCAATTCCCTATCCTGCACCCCTGTGTGCCTGCCCTGCAACCCTTGACATGATCGACCCTATGTCGCTTGAAGCCATCTCCTAGCACAGCCCTATCCAGGGTTCTGAGGCACTTCTTCATGGTATGCTGCTCAGTCTTGTGTTCGAGCAGACATGGCACATATTGTTCAACAAAGATGCAGGGAAGGTGCTGCCAAGGTGCAAAGTTATTGTCATATGGGGTGAAAACACGCTCTGGGAAATGGTTGGTGCAGCATGGGCATTGGAAAAGCTGTACAAGGAAAGGAAAGCAGTTGGGAAAGTTGGGCGCTCACTTGAAGTCATGGAGATGCCTGCTGCAAATCACTTCATAAGTCCTTCCCTCCCTTTAGTTGGCCTTGTGGCCTGGGTACTGCATTGACAAGAAAATGTATAGCCCCACTGGGATGAGCCCAAGGCAATGGTGCGGTTCTTAACATCTGTTGTATAAGCGGAGTGGTGGAGGAGGATCTTCATATTACCCTGCTTGTTTCTTATGTCAATGCTAGTACTTAAAAGTAGTATGCAAATAGTCAATACTAGCACACTCATCGCTCTAATATGGGGAGCTTAAATATTTCATAGTATTACATCCCTAGTATCACTTGAATGAAGCAGACTTTACCACTCCAAGTCTTCAAGTTGCCTGCCAGTGCACTGTGATACTAGTCGTTTTGTAACATGTCTGATATCCACTGCTGAGTCAGGCCAAACTGGTGGTCACTAGGTCACTGGTCACTGGTCACCACTGGCCATCTGGCTCCAGCCACAAGGTGTGGCAATCAACTGGCAATCAGCAATTAGGTAAGCCAACACACGTTTGGCGACCTCAAGTTTCCAAGTCTGACTTGCAGTTGTTCATCTTGCCCACAAGTGATAGGGCTAACAGCCAGGTGTACTGTCAGGGGTGCAGTTTACAAAGCTTTTCCACTATTTTCTATCAGACCTCAGTTTGCAAAGTCAATATGCCCCTGCTGGAAGAAGTGTTGAGTTGGCCAGAGCAGCCACCAAATAATCCCCACTTTGCAATGCAAGTCTGACTAATCATTATCACCGTGCCCACTCGTTTACTAACTTGCTTCACTGATTAGTTTGACAACTCTGGTGTCACATCTACTTCAGGTGGTGTGATGCAAAGGCAATGCGCGAGACCTGCATCATAGGCATCTTCTTCAGAAAATTGCATGTTCTTGACTCAAAGACAATGATTCACCATTAGGGCAGATCCTGTGAGCACAGTGCTCATTGAGCACTTGAGCACTGCTCAAGTAGGAGCAACTAAAGAGGGAGGCTACGCAAAAAGCAGTACAATGACCTTTGGACAGAAGTTCTCTTTGTTTCTCAATGGAATGATGGAAGAATGTTTTATTACATGGAGAGGGTGGTCAAGACAACCAAGCAAGCAGAACAATTATATGCCTTTTTGTCTTTCCCTGCTTGCATGTGAACTTTACGTGCCTTTCAGTAGTATATGGGGTGCAGAACTCAAGATGCAAGATGGTGGTGGTCTTTTTTTTTTTTTTTTGATTCCATTTATGTGCATCTTGGGGTACAGAACCCCATGTAGCACTTCGAGAATATACATGATAGCAACAGTAAAGTATGGAAATAGTATTATAGAACTGGGTTATTTCCCCCATAACCGGGTTATCATTGCGTAACGTCCTCTGCAGTGAAAATGACAAGTGCGGTAATAGTGCACCAGGATGCCATCAATAAAAAGGGGGGGGAGCGACTCCATTACGATCTTGGTTGGAGTTGGCGCTCATGTGGGCAGCCCGTGTGTCATCTTGACACTCTAGATTCGTTGTCTGCATCTGTGGTAAGGCAGCAGGTGCGTTGACGTTACAAGGGAAGGGAGGTGTGGGTTATGTGTGCATGTTTTTTGGTTCTGGTTTCATCTAGATCGGGTATCTCATGCAGTAGTTATGTTCTGATTTTGTGTGTACTCATCTGATTTAACTTTGAAATGGCCCATTCCTTCGATATAGTTTGCCAGAGGGAGTGCTAGCTCCGGGTCTCCTAATAGTGTTTCTATCGTTCTTTCTTTTCCTGACTTGCTGTGCTAAAGCCCATCTTTCGAAAGTGTATTTTGTGCAGTGTAAAAGGAAGTGGGTGATAGTTTCTTTGTTATTGCCGCATGCTGGACAGTTCGGCTTATCTGTCCTCTTGAACCTATGGAGATATTTGTTCAGTGGGAAATGCTGTAAGTGCAATTGTGCTAATCTGCTTGTGGCTACTCAGGACAGCTTTGTGTTTCTGAGCATCTTAAGGAGTTTGGCTGATGGTGTGGTGCTGTCTATCTTTAACATTCTTTTTCCTCTCTCGGTTTTACACCAATCTCGACTCCATTCTTTGTTCAGGGCATCGTTGTTTGCTCATAGCACTGCTGATAGGTTAATGAGAAGGGGTTTTCTGAGATAAGGGGGGAGTAGCTCATTGATCGATGAGAGTCCGGATGCCGCCTTTTTGGCCTTGCTGTCTGCCTTTTCGTTTCCTGGAATGCTGATATGGCCCGCCATCCACCTGAGCATTAGCAAATATTTCTGTTTGCTTCTGCGTTTTTGTATTCGGTTTGCCAGCTATAGGATCTTGCATGCGAGGTGGTGACTGGGTTTCCTTAGCTCCAAGTCAGAAGCTTTAAGCACTGCTTGATTGTCTACTGCTATGGAGCAGGATGTAGCACCACGCCTTTCTGTGCCAATCAGGTGTAGAGCTAGCAGGAGACCTACTAGTTCCACTTCATGCACAGTGTGCTCTGCTTCTGGTCCTAGGTGGAAGAGGAGAATCTTGTCGGGCCTGTCTTTTCTAATCAGTATAGCAGAGGCCCCAACCTTACCTCCTTGGGCTGATCCGTCTGTAAAGACTTGTATCTCTTTGGAGGCATTTTCGGCATCGCGAGCCAAGGCCTCTTTGTCCACCGGAATTCTGATGCAGAAAGGTAGCTCACCTGTCTTGGAAGGGTTCCATCCTGTCAATGGAATTTTCTCCATCTTTTTTGCATCTGTGCTGAGCGTGTTCACTAAGATTTGGAGGGGGCCATGGTGCCTCTTTGTCAAGTGGGTTATTTTCCAGTTTACTGGTTTGTGCAGTGGGTGGTCTCTGGGCAGCATAGCCATCCTAACCATCGCTCTGAAGCACCATTTTTTGATCATTAGTGAAGTGGGGAGGAGGAAGGCGTTGGTGTTTAGGGCGTCTGTGGGTGACGTGCGGAGCCCACCCATGATGGCCAGAGCACCTGCTCTCTGAATGCTAGCGAACTGTTTAATGGCTCTTGCTGAACTGACTGTCTTGGGTCCATCATGCTTGTTGTTTACTGGGGTATACCAGAGGTCCACTGCGTATAGCACTCTGGGGAGCACGACACTGGTGAAGAGCCGCTTGGCGAATTTGGGGGTGATTCCCCACGTTGGTTGTGTCAGTCTTCGGATTTGCACTGCCCACTTTGCTCCTTTCTTGACCATGTATGCCTGGTGCACTTTCCAATTTAGGTTTCTGTCAAAGATAACTCCAAGGTACTTTGTGCTTTCAACTGGCTGTATTGTTCTTTGCAGGAGGTATAGGGTTGGGCTTGCTTCCTTTTTGCATCTGTGTGCGAAGTTTATGAGTGTGAGCTTGGAGTATTCAAGAGGGGAGCTGTGTGTCTTAGACCAGTCCTCAACTCCCCCTTCTCTATTCATCATGGCAGCTAGCTTTCAGTGTGTGCTCGGAAAGTCTTTACCAGATGCTAACATGAAAGTGTCATCCACATAAGCTACTGCATCTTCCTCCACGTGCCTTGGGATGTCAAGGAGATCTGCATTGTAGAACTGGTATAATACCATCAATAACAGGTCTCCTTGACCTATCCTGTTGTCTATCGGTATGTGGTCCGAGACATACCCATCGAATCTGAGTGTAGTGATCTGTTCCCTAAGCATGACTTGTACAAATTTAGCATACTTGGAGGGCACTCTTTGTTTTCTCAGGTTGTGGACTAGCTTCTCTGGGTTCACATTTGGGAAGGCACCTTCGATGTTGAGGAAAAGCACCAATGTCACTTTACCTGCCCTCCATGCTGCCTTGATCTTGTTTGTTAACAGGTGCATGGCATCCGTTGTAGTGTGGCCTGGGCGCCCACTGAAATGGTTGGCTGGAAGAAGTTGATGCTTTTTGGTGATGTAGGAGATATGGTTGGCTATGATCGCTGTGATCACCTTCCACATAGTGTTGAGCAGCGCAATGGGTCTGTATGCCTTTGGCATGTCATATCTCAGTTTACCAGGCTTTCTGAGGACCACCATTACAAATTCTTTCCAAGGTTTATATGTCATGCTCCTCTCGAGCATAGCTTTGTATATGGGCAGCATTCTGTCAACAATCAAGTTAGCATTTTTGGTGAGCACAATATTGGGGATACCATCAGGGCCTGGCGCATTGTACAGTTTAAGCTTCTTGAGCTGCGCGTTGATCTGATCCGAAGTTATCGAACCCTTGCTTTCACATTGGTCAGGGTAAGTATAATTCTCTATATTGCCGTCCGCAGGGGGTTTGTCTGGGAAGAAGACTTTGGCCAGGACATGCCCTTTGTCGCTATTCGAGTTAGCTGAAGTTTCCACTTCACCGACCTTATAGACCAGCATAGGAATCCTGGTTTTGCTGCCATCTCCCCATGCCTGGGTCGTAAGTCGGTGGGCTGTCCATATGTCCAGATCTTCGCCCTTTTCTAGCCAGTCTCTCCAGTGCTGCCATTTAGTCTGCTCCAGGATCCTGCGGTAGTTTTTGGCTGCCATATCATGCTTCTTGTGGATATTGTGTCCCTTGTCACGTCGCTTGTCATATGATTGTCTGCCCAGCTTGTTCACTAGCCAATGAAGTTGGGTTAGTTCCTTCATCTACCATCTTTTGGACTTCGGTGTTATGGTCGACACCGGGACCTCTGATATGATGGTACATTGTATGGCCTTGGTCAGACTGTTGCATGCTTTGTCTAGTTGTCTCTGGTTTACTATGGGTGCAGGCAGCAGGAGTTTAGCTAGTTGAATACTCAGCTCTTTGCAGAACTCAGCCCAATCTACATTCTGGAAATTGTGTATTTCCTTCTCTGGTGCAATATCAGCATTAAGGTTGAGCTCTGTGAGGATTGGCAAATGATCAGTGTTTATGCCCCTTTGGTCTGGCTGCATGTTGTAGGAGATCAGCAAGTTTTCGGAGTGATCGGATAGGAATACTTGATCTAGCCTGCTCCATAGCTTTGTGACATTATGTTTGTGGGTTGGGGTACCACTTGGCAGAGCTAGATCTACACATAATTCAGCAATGTATGGACTATGTATACGTAAAAGCCCATGTGCAATTTTGCCTATGCATTTGTGAAAGCCCACATGGGCCAACTGAATAAAAGCTGACATGGGTTACGAGTGGGCCCA
>Ga0307510_10007449_pt1 | contig 13045 bp, 14 predicted proteins | sample 12_EM_MG_FD_207224 | JGI IMG/M metagenome (GOLD analysis project Ga0307510, IMG submission 207224) | Populus trichocarpa ectomycorrhiza microbial communities from riparian zone in the Pacific Northwest, United States - 12_EM | ecosystem: Host-associated > Plants > Roots > Unclassified | place... | reverse complement strand
GCCATGATCGATCACTCGATCAGGACCTACCCATTTGATCGATCATTCGATCATGGGGTCCCCTCGATCAGATCATGATCGAGCATACCCTCCGTGATCTGCTCGATCATGATCGTGGCCATCACTAGCTGTTTCGTGGCGTTTGTGGCATTGCAGCTCCGCGGGCACCCTGAATCTCGATCCGTGTCTCACTACTTGGCTAATTAGTTCGCCTGGGTCTGTGGCGTGCAGGTCCGCAGGGGGGCAAGCTTGCCAACGCCAACCATGTTTCCGCCATGACTGCTGGCCAATGAGGGCCCCTAAGCCACTATTTTTTGTGATCGATGAGTGGAGGTGGTGCGGGGGTTGGGCTACGGTAATTGGCCTACTCCACTTAACCCCTTTCCAAGGTGGAAGACGTTTTTCACAAGAAATCGCTCGACCCAGATAGGAATAGACTCGTTCAAAAATATGAAACGGTCGAGCTGCATACCGGAAACTTGGGAGAGTGAGAGAGGCGCTGGAGAATTACATTTTATCTAAGAGGGCTGGAAAGGCCGAGTATTTATGTAGCGGAATAACAATATATATCCATAGTGGAAAAGAGGTGATAGGATTGAAGACAAGAGAAAACAGATGAGAACAGAATTGCATACGTGACAAACCGGACAAGCGACGACAACGGGGGGGGATGCGAATAGGGTGAGTTGAACTCGGATAGCATTAACCGGAACTAAGGCTTTCTAACCAGCGTTGCCGTACTCAAAGACTTAGAGAGTACATATCGGAAAGCTTAGTTTCAACAAGACTTGCTGTCTGGAATGAGGTGCCTAGGTTGTTCGGAATGTGGAATGGTCGGTATTGCAGGAATGGTGAATGTATGGCTGGAGAAGGAATGATAGTACATACTTGAGAGATATGAGGACTAGTATGGGATGGCCGAGACCCTGATGGATGTGCAGGACTTGGAACTTGGTATATAGAGTCTGTTATGGTTGATGCTTAGAGAGTTATAGGGCAAGCGCGACAGGACGGATGAATATGATTCCATTTAGAACTGACTTTTGAATTGAAAATTCCGTTCAGAACCAGCATTGGATTCCAGTGAAAGGATAATTGTATTCTTTTATCGAATCCACCGAAACACAACATAATATATATGGCCCAGTGTAGCGATGCCGCCAATCCTCGCGCGGGATATTCATCTCCTTTGCCATGCCCTTGTCGCCAGATACCGTAAGAACTGGAGTGATTGAACCCCGCGGCAAGGCACCCTGGATACCCTCTCCTGGATGGGAGGGAGAGAGCACTACGAAAACCGACGGCATATGCTCGGGGCCCAAGACCAAAAAACAAAGAAGTGCTTGGCATTGCCAGCAAAGGCAGTTCAAACGTCCTAGCGCGAGGTTCAATTATTCCTGTTCTTGCGACAGTGAGTAGGAAGCTGATGTCAAACACTGGCTTTCCAACAGATTCAGGCTTGGGAAGTTTATATAGTATAGGGAAAACAACTCTGCCAACACTCATCTTACGTCGTGATTCTCGTTCAGGCGAGTAAGATGTTGGGTTTAAAAATAGTAGGGGTGCAAGTGTTTTATTTTATTTTATTTTATTTTATTTATCGGGGGAGCTTAACCGGATGGCTCGCTCTCCTAAGCGCTACCTCCTGTATCCTAGTAGTATGAGTGTGGTATTGTGCCAAACAAATTTATACCATGAGGTGGAGGACTATCAACTCCCAAACCCAATAGTGTGGCGAGTATGCACATCCTACTACTAAACCATTGCCAAACCCTGGGTCTCAGTGGCACTGTTCCCAAGCGTCCAGTCCGGTCAGTCTTTTGCTTAGGACGGGATTAACGCCAGCTTCTAAGACTCCGCTCGGAACTAAGGCCCCTCCAGTAGTTCGTCCTCACCTCTGTCCGGGACGGACGGTAAGGCCCATCGGTGTCTCACTGTGAAATACCTTGGGGCTTTCGAGTGATAAAGTGTGATTATGAAACAAAACGCCAAGATCAAGGCCTGTTGGGAATCATGACATGCTACTCGGCATGCTCTCATGATGATTCCTCGTGGTTCGGATAGTTTCTGGGAACACGCTTTGGCTTTGGGCATGTGTTTGTGTTTCGACTTGGGTATCTCGAAGGCAGGGATGCCCCAGAGTTTTGGAACGGCGCAGCCGCCTGGAAAGCTGTGAGACAAGTGGGAGCGGTGCAAAGCTAGTATGAAAGAGCCGGATACATGAATTCCATATGCCCGGAGGCTATGAGTAGTGGGAGTTTGTCTTTCCTTTGTTAGCCCAGGAGTGAGCAAGGGGAAGGGAAGACTTTGAGGGAATAGTATGGGCATATGTGGTGGTCCATGAGAGGATAGAAGGATATTGTGTTGTGGTTATATCTACTCCTATCTTTACCGTTAGTTAGTTAGCATTGTTGATAGGTGGTCGTTGGGTGAAGGAAGCTTCGCTCCTGAGTTGTGCGAGTTTTTTTCATTAGAACCTGACCGTTCGCAGTCCTCGTTTCGTTTCCCAGCTGTCGCCATCGACCAATATCTAAAAAGGCCACAAATATTTGCAGAAATCCTCAGGTATCTGCGGGAAGTTTCAGAAATCTGCGGGCAGCTTTAAATATCTCCAGATGTCAGCCACCTGTAAACAAAATATTGGCTAGTCACATGAGACATACTGAAAGCCTACGGGCACCGCCGGGTACTCATGAAGCCTGTAGCTTTCCCAAAGCATGGGCTACGAACCCTGGCGAGTCTCACGTTGGTCTGGTGTGGCCCGACTGTAAGCCGGCCGGCTATCCGCAGGCAGACATGGCAGCCTATGAAAGCTGGCTCTTCCAGACTCTCGTGTAATCACCACAGATGCCTCTAAGTGCTTTTACTTCTATTGAGCATTGGGGTTCAGACATATGTTCATCCCTAGAGAGATGCAGCCTCTTACTAACTTGGTGAGATATCCTAGTGTGCGTAACACTATCTATCTACATACAGCCAGTGCAAAGGGCAATGAGTCCCACTATTCCTCGCTAGAGATACTTCCCTCGATAAAAGTAATATTCTCAACACAAACTATTCTTCACGCAGGCTCGGTCACTTACTCATAACACATATATCATACTAAATTTAAAATTACTCTAGTACTATATGCAGTGTTCCCAACGGGCTAGGCCGATGGCATGCCGTAGGCCGGGCTAAGGCAGGCCGCTCCGGAAGACAGCCTAGGCCCATATAGGCTGAATTTGATTGGCCTAAAGCCTATCAGGCCTGATAGGCGCCTATAGGCCTGGAGATTAGCGTTGAGAACAGATTGCGTTAAGGGTATTCAACCCCCCCTCCTCTCTTTCGAGTTTATCGTCTTTGATTTTTTTCCTCCTTTACCTCCGGCTATTATGATACTTCTTAATTAATCACAAAACGAGTGATACTCAACCAACACAATAAAGCCTTAGAAATTTACCTCCAGGGCCACGAGCACGACCCTATCATACCATCATTCCCCCCTATTTTGAAGGAACCACTGTAAATCCCCAAGCGAATAAAGTGAAACCATTGTATTTTCCATGTTATTTTGTAAAATATTTACAGTCAACCTCTCTTATTGATGCCTTCGAAATAGTCACCGTCCTACTGCACACAGTTGAAGTTGATCTACCAACAGCAACTCTTTTTCTACAATTAATTCAACTAATTAATTCACTACCTCTAGTATTTCTTTGTATTTTTTTGCTAATAAGCGAAAGTGTTACTTTATTTTTAATCATGTTCCGTAATTGGGAAACATTTACTGTGAATTTTGCTGTTGACACAGAGTAGCTACTAGCTATGAGTGGGTTGGCCGAAGCCTATCAGGTGGCCGGGAAAAAGCCTATATGGCCTATAGGCGGGCCCGGCCAGGGCAGGCTTAACCAGGCCTGCAGGCTCGGGCCAGGCTAGATCCGAGAGAATTTGGACAGGCCGGGCCCGGTTTTACCGAAGCCTGGCCGGCCTGGCCCGTTGGGAACACTGACTATATGACAGGAGCTAACTATCACTAGCACTGTTGAGCCAACTAATCTATAACTCCCCCTTGGTGTTGGAAATTTGGCTGCTCACTACATGAATATTTTCCCATTGGCCTTCATGGGGGGCGCAACCACCATCTTCCGTTACATACAGTTGCTTGAGCACTGTTCCACTCCAGTACTACTAGCCCTACACCGGCTGCGACATTGACCCTGCTGCCTGCATACCCAATGCAACAGCATCGAACCCTGATTTCCCTGAGTAGAAACACGAACACTCACGATAACCGAGCATCAATCTCATCCTCGGCTATGTACTCAACCAGCGGCCTGCAACTGAACTATGTCCGTGAGTATTCTGGCCCCATCTCGGGAGTGACTCGGGCAAGCGAGAGCTGAAGCGGCTGGATGGGAGCAACTGATAAGAGAGTAGGCGTGCGCAGAAAGCGTACCAGGGAGGGGGGTTTAGTCTCAAGGAGGATATAAGGCAGCCCATTCTTGCCTTTGTTCGTTCGTTATCAGTTCATCGTATTTCATTTTCATCCATCTTCGTTTGCTTATTCTTCACTACTATCGATCACTTTTAAAAATCCTTTCTTTGACAAGTTGTTTGTTACTCTCGTTTATATCTGCTATGAACAATTGGCACGTGTCTGAATTAGAACATTGAATCCGTTGTGCCTGAACTATTGTTAAAAAGTTGGGCCCTACAAAGTCATTGTTAGGCTTCCTCTTCTTTCCAACTTCCATTTTGAAGGAGGCGTGGGGGCGTTAGATATGGCTTAAAGTTGACACAAACAGATTGGTTTGATACGGGTCAAGAGCCTCCTCACAATTGCTGAATGCAGAAATGGTAGATTAGGTGAAATAATGATCTATGATACCACCGCTACCAAAATACCGGTGGGTTTTGCGATTTCGTTGAGAGACGAACACTCAGGTTTTCATTCTTTTACTTGGTTCCGGACGTGTGGATTGCTTCCTGGATTTTTCGCACAATTGTAGGCCATAGTGTGGCGGGGGGACTTAGGTGCTTACATCATCTGTATTTAAGAGAGGCTGAGGCCACTCTCATGAAGGGTTGATAATCCTGGTTTTTTTTCTACTCATGGGAAAATATGCGGGTTTGCTCTTCACTCTTCACTCCTCCTGTGGCTTGATCGAGCTATATATCATAGCCGTTACAACATCCGCCCTCGAGCCTTCACAAAATGATTATATCTGTTTCCCGTTTTTCCTCTTGGTCACCCTGATGGGACGCTTAGGGCAAGTTTACCTAACCTTCTCTCATAGTTCTGAAATTTATGAAACTAAATGGTGGCGTGTACTTGCTCATTTCAAAGGTTTCCGGAAATGTGGCCTTTGGCGTGGCGCTAACTTAGGTGTAGCCACCTGAGAAAAGGTCTCAAGCCTCACCTCCACATTTCCAGAAACTTTTGTAATGCGCAAGTATACCGGAACAATCTTCCTATATGGCGCGAAACTCTTTACCTAGACTAATTTTCTACCGTCCTAAATTCTTGTCACTAGACGGTCAAAATTTGACGTTGCCATGAAGGTGTGTTTGGAAATCCCCCCAGACACTAGATGATCCTCTAGGGTATGAAAACGCCGTCTGGCCCTCTTTACTGTAACGGTTGGCATAGTCTCGAAGTGCTAGCCGCCATAGCTAAACGGGCTGAGTTGTTTAGATTACCGATACCGGCGAAAGAATCCGCAAGTGAGAACCCGCTACAATCCTCGTACTCGAGTACTGTACTATACCGGTACCAGTACTGTATCTTGTATGATCTGCGAACCCTCTTGTTATTGTCCGTGGACAAAATCAACCGCGGGTCAACCATTTATGGCAACGCACCCCTACTCATCATGCTGCGCTGTCAACACCACTTGAAGAACTTTCTCTAGCTTAAATATGAATTTCTGCTATGTATTCTACCTTATACTTATATCCTTGATTTTTTTCTTCGCTTTTAGTGATGGTGGGGTTGGTGGGGGAGTGTCGTTGTTATGGCTCATTTTCCCCTCTTGGTTGATCCGCGGTTAATTTTGTCCACTGACGATACCATGGCCTTTGTGCACTCAAATCTGAAGGGGTGTTACTGGCGAACGCGACCCTCGGTGTTTTACTTGGGCGCAAATAAAAGATTCGGACGGAGTGACATTGATATTTATGTTGCAACCACGGATTTTGTTTGTCGCACCGTCCGGATCATTAATTTGCGCCCGAGTACTGCCAGTACTCAGCACCTTACTGTAGGCCTTAAATGGGGGGGATTTAGCTGGCTGGGCGGATTGGTCGCTGAGCCAAGAAAACTGTAAAGAGTTTAGTGAGAATACTTGTAGCTTCTGTCACTCTTAAGGCGGGTGCTTAACAGCCTAGAAGCTGCCTTGCCCCTAAATGCTTCTGACAAAACAATGGATGTTCCTGTGATGAAAATCTGAAGTGGGATATAAAGCCAAACACCTTGGTTACGGTATTCATAGAAATAGAATTGGCAAAAAAGGCGAGGAACAAATTTGAAGGCAATGCGATATTACCCTCCTCAATTCCCATCTTGAAGCTACCAAGCCACCTAGACCTGGTGCGCAAACTCATTCGGAGACCTAGGTCTCTTTTCCGTTAGCTGTCATCTATGTCCTCTTGCGCAAACTCTCTAATAATTGTAGCCAAGATGGCTTAAATGAACCGTCATGCTTAAGTCTTTTATATGGACGAGCGCACTAAAGTTATTCCACCCCTGTAACTCTGATGGCTACTTTCGGAGCCGATTTGCATGACCTAGACAGACAGCCCAACTCTCTGGACGATTAGCAAGAGGAAGTAGGATTGATTTACAGTCCGCTTTGATGTTTTTTCGTCTTTTTCTTCAATATATAGTACAAGTATAGCTTAACCCAAATTTGATCCACCCTCCCCTTGGTAGCAGTCTCTACTTGTTGTACAGTATCTCCAGAGAGCCCACGGCAGGCACAGAAGCCTGGATTGGGATGGCTCATTTTGGTTTTAAATTAATAAAAGCAGATTGACGCCTAATAATTCAACTACGATACCAGTTTCATAGTCCTAAAAACATGCCCTCCGGGGAAAATCAAGAGGAAACACGCACCAGACCATTGTACGAGAGGCAACTCCAGAGTCCTAGCACGTGATCCAGGCATTCTACTCTCACGGTATATTACATCACATCATAATATGATGGCACGGGTTCCCCGAGTGGGGTAATTTAGATTGTAGCTTAGCTTAGCGATCTTGTAGCTACCCTACCACAACTACAGTTTTTATCTTCACCACCAGCACATTTCACAATGGATTCAACAACAAAAGCAATAGACCCCTACGGGGACGTCCTTGCTATCCTCCCCACCACCAAAACCAAACTCCGGGTATCCTCAAAGATTCTATCGACCGCATCGCCTGTCTTCCGCGCAATGTTTTCTCCACACTTCCGCGAAGGTATCGCCCTCGCCTCCACCACAGAATTAGTAGAGGTCAAATTTCCGGACGAGTCACCGCGAGCTCTGGAGGCCATATTCAATGTGCTGCACTTCAGGCATGACTGTGTGAGTGCGAGTGTTAGCTATGACGTCCTCTATGAGATTGCGCTCGTGGCGGATAAGTACAACCTCGTCAGGGCTCTGGGACCTTGGAAGGAGGTTTGGCTGAAGAGGGGGGCGGGGGACGATGGGAGGGGGTTATTTGTAATGTATGTGTTTGGGGATAGGAGGGGATTTGATGAGGGGTGTCGGAGGGCGATTATGCAGGATCGGGGGTATGATCGTGGTGAATGTGATGATGGTAGTGCTGGTGGGGGTGATGAGGGAAATGGGGAGAAGGAGAGGGGGAAAGCGAGGGAGAACGGATGGGATTATGATAAGCTTCCAGAGAAAGTTATTGGTATGATATACTGTTAGTGCTTGGATAATTGGACAATGTGTCAGGGGATGCAAGATCTCCTCACTGAAGAGTAACTCCTCTTAAGGGGAGAAAAGAGAAAAAAAGAAAAAAAGCGACTAGGCGTTATCAGAACACGCAGCTCCAACCTCCTCGCACTTGGTCCAATTATTCGAGTCCTTCTAGTACATCCCACCCGGCTATCATATCTGTGATCATAGCTAATACAATATTAGAATCGATATTCGAGGTCCGAGTAACAACCATCAGCTCCCTCCTCTCAGTAACGGAGCACTTCAGAAACTTATACCAGGGTCCTGGCATAAAATGCAAAGCGCGTGGAGTAAGATCCTTCATCAACCCTTCTAACTGCCGGGCACTCGCCTGCGACGGGGCGATCCTCGGCTCACTGATTCGGCACGAGGCCGCCATTGGAATATTTCCTGTGCCCCCATCACCATATAGAGGAATCTCAATTGAGAGTTTAGCCACCGGGATAAAGGGCCTCCGCTGCTTCGTGAACATTGACATGGGGCACGAGAGGTGCATGATTGTTAATGAGGTGATTGAGAAGGTAGATGAGGAGCTTAGTACAGTGGACGTATGGAGTAAGTGGGTGAGCAGGAGGTGGAATATTGGGGATGCAGATTCATAGGAGGGAGAGAAGATAGGAGGGGGATTCTGGCTTTGGGTTTGTTGATGGGAGGGGGGTGGGTGGACTGCTAGGAGGTAGGATCGGGTAGACCGCCCGAGGGGTCAGCGAGGCGGCACCCTCAACGAGGCGCGGCATTGCTTGGCATCTAGGTAGATGTAAACAAGCAAGAAATGACTGGGGAATCGACTGCAGTGGTTGCATCATAGTGAAAGTGTAGCAACAGCAAGCGAGTCCACAGGCTACCTTTGTCTTTATCTTTTGGGTATTCGGAATACTTCAAGAATGTCATTGTCTCCGAATCTTGCCAGCGGGCAAGCAATACAGAATGAGCATCAAATACCAATCCGGCTTCGAGAGCAGATGGCTATTGAAATGGCAGCCACTGGAACTGCTCCAAGTCTTACGACTGCCGCCCAAATGGTGGGAGTTGCCCCAACCACAGTCATGCATCGTCTTAAAGGAAGAAAAAACAAGGAAGAGGAGGGACATGGGAGACAAAAGTTAACTCCAGAGGAGGAGAGGGCGGTTGTGGACCGCTGTTACTTTTGCTGCCGGTTAGAATTTCCTCCTACCATTTGGCAATTCCGTCAAATTGCAACTACTGTTCTACAAAAAAGAAATCCAAATGAGGTACTAGGAAAGCGATGGGAGTAAGGCTTTCAGAAGAGACATCTGGAGGTCAAATCCCGCTTTAGCAAGCAGTTGGACTTCATCCGGAGCATGCGAGGAAACAACCTCCAATTGATGAACCAGTTTTTGGACGAGGTATTGCCCATACTTATTTAAGTTTGTTTTTTATTTTTATTTTTATATATGTGTCATATATTTAATTATAAAATATTTATCAAAATATTATTAAACTGTACGGAGTTTCCCTTTATTTTATATTTATTATTATTATTTAATTTGTTTATTGTTGATTATTTATTAATAGATTTTATAGTTAGAAAGTATTGTGATCAAGTATGAAATCCAAGCTTGCAATATATATAAGATTGATGAGATTGGATTTCTGCTTGGGCTAGGACAGTTAGAAAGAGTTCTGGAGGTTGTTCGCAATCCACGGAATAATGGGCAATTGAAATTCCGTGCACAGACTATGTACTCTTAGAAAATATGTATTTTTAAATAATTAATAAAAATTAATTCTTATATACATTAGATGGAACACGAGGATTTATCACAGTAATTGAAGGTAGATGTGCAGATGGGACTTGCCTGCAGCCTACAATTATTCTAAAGGCAGAGGAGTTCATTGCTGAGTGGTTTAAAAGAGTTAGAGGTGTTCCTGAGGATATCTTGTTTGGCCGGTCACATAATGGCTGGACAGATGAACAGATGGCACAAACCTACCTCAGGCGAAACTTTGACAACCAAAGCCAAACAGCACAAAAGGCCGCGGGGCAGTATGGTTTACTTTTATTGGACGGACATAATAGTCATGTAAATCCGAATTTTTTGGAATTTTGCCTGTCGGAAAAGATCATTCCATACTGCTTACCACCACACACAACCCATCGACTTCAACCGCTAGATGTCTCTGTTTTTGGACCTTACAAACACCACTATCGGAAAGAGCTTACAAGAAGATTTGAGTGACATGAGTATGGTATATCAAAAGCCAACTTCTACGAAGTGCTTATGACAGCCCGCCGTACTTCCTTTTCAGTATCCAACATTAAAAGTGGATTTCGTAATACCGGCCTTTATGCTACAAACAGAAGCATCATCATTCAAAAAATCCACGCCTCGCAAACCAGACCTTCAACTCCAAGTTCTACCAACTATTCCACCAACCAAACCTCCTCTCCCCAACCCATTTTATCTCGATCGGCAAGCCTACAAGCACTTAGTTCGTTTACCGCCCAACAGATTGATCGCTTGGAAGTTCCTCTAGATAGGCAGAATATCCAGAAGCAGGAACTTATGGTTTTTGCTACATTGCCTGGAAATGACCCAGCCGCATGGGGACTAAAGAGAATTATTAGTAACCTTGCTATAAGTGCAAATCGAGCACTTACCACAATTGACGACAAAGATCGTCAAATCCAGAATATGAGAAAACAGTTAGCCGAAAAACAAAATCAAAAAAAAGCAAATCGTACACGAATTCCTACCTGTGGTAAAGCATGGATCGATCGAGACGATATTGCAAAATCTTTCGAATCCCAAACCAACTAAGAGCGTGAGACAGCCAAGAGAAAGTACGCGGGTAGTACCAACCTAGTTGAAGCCAGAAAGAGAAAATTAGCAGAATGCACTGATAAAAAAAAGGAGGAAGAAAGATTGGAATGGGAGGGTAGGCTACCCAAGCGTCGCAAAACTTGTGGAGAATTGGGGCTGGAGGAAGAAAGTCTTGCTAAAAAGGTTCGGGAAGCTGAACAGAAGGTAAAGAAATTTGAGAAGCATCTGGAGGACTTAGCACAGAACTTGAACCCTTCTGCTCAAATTTCTGAAAATAGTCAGTCAGGAGGATGGGTTGATGGAGAAGGTTGTGGGGTGGGGGCAGAACACACACAAACTAGCGGAGAATTGGACAGGCCGCACGCTGAAGAACTAGAGGAAGGCTCTTCAGATGAAGCAGAGACAAGTCTCTCTCTTCCAATCGGTCCGTAGGGCAATCCTCTGGAGTGAATCAAGTCTCCAGAGTTTGTTGGGAAAGTCAAGAGAGGGTTGTCTGATTCCGGGGGTGTGCTGTGGGATGTTTGTGTAGTTGACCAAATTAAAAACACTTGGGGAATTTTGGTTGCTTAGTCCCAGACATGTGCCAAGCAATGCCGCGCCTCGTTGAGGGTGCCGCCTCGCAGACCCCTCGGGCGGTCTATAGTAGACCCGGGATGAATGATAGCTGCTATACAGGGGGAATCTTAAAGTGTAAAGCCGGAACAGGTTCGATATGATTGTCATCGTAACAAGAAGAAGCTACTCAGGATCCAGGTATATGTGCACAGGAGAGGGGCATTGTGCTTGAAGATGGTTAATGTTATAGGTAAAATATTTGGCTTAAAAAATATATGGTGAGGGTGCCCTTTTTTTTTTTTTTTTTTTTTTTTTTTTTTAAAGTCATGTATTCGTTGTTAAGGTACAAGAAACCGCATGGAGCGCTAGCTATGGCGTGAACAAAACCTTAATCCCAACAACCGCCCGCTTCACCCCCTCATGGGAAAAATCAAACCCCTCTAACCCAGAGCTCATCCTCCCCCCTTATAGCACCTAAGACGAAAGCAAGACGAAGCAATACCTTCCTCCAGACACGTAAGGAAAAACAAGTGTAGAAAAGAAACCAGGGAAAGACACAAACCCTTCGGTGGGCCCCCCAAAACAAATGAAAAGATTCTTACGGCACCAAGTGCCGACGGAAAGGAAAGATAAAACTACTGTTGCCGGATGCCTAAGGGAATTCCCCGAACCTAACGGCTTAGGGGCAAGGCCTCGTCACGGGTGGGGTGCCCGGAATGTCGGCGACGCTTCGGACTTTAGCATGGGCCAAGGAGGTAGTGCTATACCATGACACAGCGTAACCTAACGCGAGGTTTGCGACCGTAGAGTAAATCGCAGGAGCGGGAGGAGGACGAGGGGAGTCACCCAGCGAGGAGAGCCACTCAGCAGTGGAGGTGCCAGCTATCGTGAGGGGCAGTAAGGTGCCAGCTAAGGAGGGATGTAGCAGTACGGTGCAATCGGATGCAACGCGTGGGACGCGGGAGGAGGAAGGCTCGCCAAACAACCGAGAAGTACGAACACGGAGGACGGAGACGGGGTCACAGTTTTTCGCATGCCGACCGTACCGATCCTGCAACTCAGGACAGAGTGCAATACCAGAGAGCAGGGCCACCAGGGCAACTACTTCACCGATAGTCCGAAACTAGCGACCGTGTGTTGACGGAGGAAGGAGGGTTGCCGACCGTGCAAATCGCCAAGTGAGACGCGTCGCGAAGTGCGGGGTAAAGGGTAGGAACACCAACGCGAGCGTGCTCAACGAAGGCGAACGGAACCAGAAAGGAATCCATAACCCCTGGGAGGGGAGGCCAAAGGCCCCAGAGGGAGGAAAGAGATGAAGGCGTGATAAACCCCCGAGCAGTTGCCACGGGCGGGGTACATCATAGGCGGAGGACACTCTCACGATGATTTCTCATGGTGTTGAGATTTCAATCGCTGGAGGTGGAGCGGACGAGAAAGATGAGGGTGAGGGTGCCCTTGGAGCTCCTAATATATAGTGGGTCTGATTGGGTTGTAATTTAGAATACTAACTATCATCCTTCAACCTCCAGCTATTGAAATGTGAATACTATGAGATTTCATCATGGACTGGTGTTCTCTTCTGTCTTGTGATGCCCTCGCTGCCCAGAAGGGTGACGCTCCAAATCTCCCTTCAACTCTCTGTGCCATCCTGATTACACCGTTCCTTGGCAGGCTTTGTGTATGGGTTCATAGCTACCTTGTCCTCCTCTCACAAGCACTTGTTTTGCACCTCATTCTCGGTATTTACAATTGTCTGTTATAGACGCCACT
>Ga0307510_10007448_pt1 | contig 13046 bp, 14 predicted proteins | sample 12_EM_MG_FD_207224 | JGI IMG/M metagenome (GOLD analysis project Ga0307510, IMG submission 207224) | Populus trichocarpa ectomycorrhiza microbial communities from riparian zone in the Pacific Northwest, United States - 12_EM | ecosystem: Host-associated > Plants > Roots > Unclassified | place... | reverse complement strand
ACGCAATCTGTTCTCAACGCTAATCTCCGGGCCTATAGGCGCCTATCAGGCCTGATAGGCTTTCGTAGGCCGACCGAATTCGGCCTATATGGGCCTAGGCTGTCTTCCGGAGCGGCCTGCCTTAGCCCGGCCTACGGCCTATAGGCCGGCCTACCATCGGCCTGGCCCGTTGGGAACACTGCCTCTACCGCGCTTAAAACTGGCAATAATTCTCACTTATACCGGACTGATCAGTCCGTCTCAGCTAGGCTCTAGATTACAGTGAGCATCGTTCTTTGGCATTGTGGAACTTGTGACCGCAATTATGAGAGAAAGCGGTGATATTGACCAACGCGATTGCACAGGTAGTACACCACTTGTGTTGGCGGGGAAGAAGGGAAATGTAGGAGCGGCGAAACCTCTTGACTAGAATGGGCAGATGTCGACTCAATTCACCAGATCCTGATAGCCGAACACTACTGAGGTGGGCGGCTATTAACGGACATGGGGGTGTGGTTCAGTTGCTCTTAGGACGGAGAGGTAAATTCTAACCATCCCGAGATATACGATGGAATGTTGGAATTTTGCTGCTCACCACATACAGATTCATGGGCGGAAAACTTCGACTACGAGGACAATCACTTATCGAAAGGCTACTAGAACGCACTGTTCGCGACTGTCATTGTTTGATACCTACTGCACGACTGTTAGCCTCAGACAGATCACACACAACCCTGCATATCTAGTTCATCACAGAGCAACAACCACGAAACAATTCAAGTGAAAGGTGCGACAACACCAAACACACAACCCGCACAACTCCCGTGACATCGACCAAACTCAGCTTCCCTCCGTCTATCATGATACCGACAGCAAAGCGCCTTCCCTAACCCTGGGTAAATGGGTTTTCACCTCGATTACGAGTCGGAGGAGATTCGGCAAAGTTGGGTTGTGGAGGAAATGTGAGGAGAGAATCGGCATGCGCAGGTCGTATGTCCAAAAGGGAGCTTATTATTTGAGGAGGATAAAAGGACTCCTGTTTTCCCTTTGTTCGTTGCTTTTCGATGATCCATCAGACATTCGCTTTTCTCTTCGCTCTATCTTCTGTACACAGAGTATCAGTCAGTCATTTCTTTATTCTTTATCAGATTTGTTTTCTTGTCACCTTACGTGTTCGTATCGATAAAGGTCCTTGGTTCTCCCACCGTCAGTTATCGAATCTGCTGTGCACCCTAACCATACTGTTGAAAACGGAACACCTCTCGGGAGTGCTGCTGTCTATAGACATAGCGGAGTAATCAAGCTACTGCCGGACAAGATGTGGACCCCGATCGCCCAGACAAGTATAATCAAACGCTACTCAGATGCGCCGCCGTCGAGGGACATGAGGAGATAGTCATGCTTCTTCTCGAACGGAAAGATATCAGCCCAAATCTTCCTGATGCCAGTGAACTAACACCACTCGGCGTGCTGATCTTGAGGGGTATGAAGGACTGGCCAAGTTATTGTTCGAACAAGACGATGTTGTTAGAAATTTAGCTGCTCATCACATGCATATACTGTACACCCATGCGTGCCGGGTGAGAAATGCAGATACAATCATCTGCTACACCCCGTTGCTTGACGACTGTTCCACTACTACAGTATTAGACTCATACCACCTCCGACATTGACCCCGCATACTCAATGCAACAACATCAAACACCAGTCACACGGCACTGAAACAGGAACACTCACAAAAACTGAACAACCTCATCCTCGGCTACATACTCAGCCCACGGCTAGCTACCTTACTATACCCTCAAGAATCCCGATCCCACCTCGGAACTAGCTCAGAAAAGAGTATTTAACTATTGAGTGGGAGAAACTGAAGAGAGATTGGGCATGCGCAGGTAGCATACCATGAAGGAAGGTTGGGATATAAGGAAGACTGTTTTTCCCTTCATCTGTTCACTATCAGTTCGTCACATTTCGTTCCTCTGTCTTCGTTTTATCTTCTTCTGCAGCGCAAACAGAGAGGCCAAAGGGAACGCCAGGACAAACCAGTAAACAAATACCGAAAGTAAAACCGTAACAAAGAGGCAAACCTATATAAAAAAAAGTACAAAAATCAAAAAAAAAAATTAATTGCTGGAGTACAGAAGACTAGCAGCATACAAGAGCGGGGTTCGACCGCCATTTTCTAGTTTGTTCGTGGTGAAGTGATCTCATCTAAGCATTCCAAGCAGCAAACAAGAGCGGTTTACCGCCGCCTTTATATATTTTGTTAAAAGCGGCGGCTGCGGCTATACGATCCCATCGGTATATGGAAATAATGGGAGCCTCAGGTATCGGGAGTCGGGAGAAAGGGACAAATGCAATTGTCATTGGTGTTGCTTTTCTTCTCCCATTGCTCCAGTGTCTACGGTGGAGAAGTTGGGCGGGAGACACTTACACGAGCCCACAATTAGCATAACCGCAAATCTCTCCCTGCCCCTCATCATCCAACTTTAAGAGTAAGAATTAAATTAGGAAAGTCGATGTATGACTGATTGCTACTGAACATCAAGAAATGACAAAATAAACATAAAAGAGCGAGCATTGTATCCACCCCCTCCCCTACCCCCACCACTCTACGGTTCACGAATCCACCATATCCCTCAACATAGCCTCACTATACCTCTCATCATCCTCAATCTTAGCCATAACCTGACCATGTGCATTGATTCTCCCGTCAACATCACCCTCGGCCCAGACCTCCGATTTTGTGCTCACAAGACTGGAATCGTAGAATGGTAAAGTGCTAAAGTCCTCCTCCGAGTATGCAGCGATCTTGCTCAGTACTACCTTCAGTATCGTCCCCCCGGCAGGCTTCAAGGCTTTCTTCGTAGCGGCACACTCCTTCATTATCCGTCCTTTAAGTTTCTTTGCCTCGACGTCGTCAAAGATCGCTCTCAGCCCCGTTTCCAACTTGGCGAGGATTTGTGTGCGGAGGTGTGTTCGGCGGTTTCCCAGGCGAATAACCTTTTGTCCCATCCATTGAGACACGCCGATTGGTACTATCCCTGCCACAAGGACACCGAGGGCTTCAACGAGGAAATCGAGGTCACTGGCTGCCGCTCCCTCGATTTTAGGCTCGTTGGGGATTAGGGAGAAGAAGTAATCCACCTTCTCCAGCTGCTTCAGGATGTCGGTTGTGGGGATGACGTCTGGCCACGGGGCGCTAGCGGAGAACTGAGCAATTTCGAGTTCGAGCTCGTACATTATTGAGAGGCAGATAGCCTTATAAATCTAAGAAATAATTAGTAAAGGTGCTCGGTATCAGAATATAATGAGATTCACTCTTGCGTTGCTAGACATTCCCCCAGCCACATTCACCACTGGTCCTTTCTCCCCCCCTTGTAGCTCTACCTCAGCCGCCAGAGTCCCTCCAACGTAGTTCCAAAACAGTCTAGCGCGTTTCTTGAATGGCAATGCAGCAATTAAAAGATAAGTGTTGAGCTCCGATGGTCGTGCGTCTTCAATACCCCATCTGCCAATGGCCGTCACAATCCGTGTGCTTAGTGACAATCCATGACGGATGAATATCTTCCCTGCGACATTCTTTGTTGACCCTTCCAGACTTGGCGATACCGCAAATCTTCGCATTGGTAAGTTTTTGTTCAACAATTGGGCCACTCCCTTGGCATCACTGTTCAGCGCTGATTGAGGTTTTTTGAACAATTTTCCCTTAGAAGGCATCCACATGTTCTCCGGCGCTTCACCGTTTACCTTAGCAACAACTGCCTTCTTGGTTGTTTCCCCAGGGCGTTGATCTGGAGTCCCGTCAAATGGCCTCGTGGGAAAGAGAACTGAGTTGATCCAGGTTGGGTTACTCGCCGCCGCTTCCGGGAAAAGGAACTGTGTCCCACCGGTAGCTAGGTAGGACACAACCTGGGGATCCAAGAGATCGAATGCTGTCCTCATCCCACGCTGGAAGTATTCGAAAGGATTCGCTAGCACAATGATTGACTTGCCCATATAGTTATAGAAAACGTGGTCGGCATTCGCGGGGATGGTGCAGTTTGGATCCCGGAAGTTTCCGTACACACTCATATTCCAAATGTCAAGTTGAAGACCCAAATCAGCAACGAGCCCGCATATCTGATGAATAACCTCCCGTTTGGTGTCGGCATTGACAACGAGCAGGTAGTCAGCGGCCGGGTTGTAAGTATACTTTGCGGAAATCTGCATATCAAGCGGGTAGTGCATGACCGAACGCATAGGATAATGAGCGGACTGTAGTGGCGAATATCGGCCTTCGTTATTCCCTGGCTCCGAAAGTACAAGTACAAGTGTCATTGATCCTGTGGAATAAGGTTCAGCCTGATCTGATACTTTGAACGTTTGGCGAATAGCGACCGCCGTTCCAGGGTCCAGAGTATCCAAAATATCCAAGCCCCGTCCATCCCCCACATTTGAATCATCGACGAAGGTAAATATTCGTGAGCCTCCGTTCTCGGAGAGACACGTACCAGCGCTGCGTCCCAAGGAACTGCGAATTCCGTATGCTTTTGTGCTAACATTTTTCAACTAAGTATGCAACCATTAGCTCTTCGTAAGGAAGGACGCATCAGAGCAAGCAGGAGCATACCATCCATGAGAAGGTCACATTACTGCCCCGCTCGACGGAGTTAAGAAATCTCGGTGCTTCGAGCTCCAATGGATATGAAATATTGATGGTCGTGGCACCGCAAAAGTCGGGAAGCACTCGATCAATCCCGGGCATAACACCAATCAACTTCATCTCATCTGTGGCTGAAAACTTTACTCCCATTTGGCGTGGGGCACGCTCCTGTTGAATAAATGCACGCAGAACGCCGGGAACCTCAACAGTCTCGCCTGGCTGTATGCCAACCGGAAGGTAGACAGGTTCGGGTATCGGATCAAGCCACATACTTCCATGAATGAGCACCGGAATCATGGAGCGTGTTGGAGTGGGCATACCACCAGTATTTTGGACATAGATATTCCGAACCAGAACATGCTCTCCCGGCTCGTTGATTCCGTCGCCATTCTCATCAACCACCTCAAATCCCACCACAACGATATTGTACCGACTTGGATATATTGCTTCGGTTCCGTCAAGGTTTGAAATGTGAATGTGGGCAGCTCCGCGAACACCTCCGGCGCCTCCACGAAGATATGAGTGCGGTCGGGATCCGGGCGGGCCTTGATTTCCCTTGTTCCCCGGCGGGCGTGTATGCCGCGTATATCTGCTCTGGCGGTTATGTCTACCACAAGTACAATAACTTCCGCCACAGCAGGCATAATAGTAACCCTCGAACTCCTCCCTAGAAATTTGTTTTGTCAGCCTAGAACCCCGGGCATTCATTATGTGACGTACCAAGTGCAACCAACACCACCATCACCACCCTCTCCTCCATCCCCGGGATTCCCATGGACTCCACTGTTGCCCCCCTTACCTCCACCGATATCCCAATCGAGAGCAAGAAGGAGATTTGTGTCCTGCTCATTTACCCTTACGAATACACTTCCTCCGTTTCCACCATCAGTCCCATCAGTCCCGTAGCCGCCACTAAACATCATTAACCGTTAGGAATCAACTCTTCGTTACAAGAAATTATCACTGGGGCAATGGCCAACATACTCTCCGCCCCGTTGTCCCGGTCCTCCATTCTATCGCCAACTAGGTTAGAGAACAGGAGAGATTGGCTTCGTCGGGTGACTTCAAACTTACAGTGGCATCACGATGCTTTGTTGCATCCTGTCCCCTCGCTCCTTTGCCGCCATCTTGCCCATCTTCACCCTGTCCTCCATCGCCTCCATCACCCCCTTTTGCCGACAAAAACAATGTCTTGTCCGTTGAAATCTCCCAACGCGTTCCAGCCCACGCTCCGACTCCTTCGGCATGAACTCCATGGGGTGTTGATGGTGAGGGGGTCAATTCTAAAGAAACGCTCCCGGCATTGGTTCCTGGTGTCGCCGCGCACGAGGAACGTCCGTTTTGACCAGCATGTCCCGGAGGAGCTGTCCACAGCTAATTAGCATAACCCTAGGCAATTGGTCAAGCAGGAATTAAACCAATGCGATTGCGATGACCATATGTCTGATATCCAGGCTCTCCAGCCTGGCCATCCACCGACACAAGGGTTTTCTCTCCGTACAACATCTTTCTTAAGTTCCTCTATACAGGCGATCTCCGCGCGAAACACTTGCAATTGACTGGACTTTCTTCCTCCAAAAAAAAATAATACCCTTTTAAATGAGTGAACGGAATGGTGAGGGTACGGTACGCGCAAAAGAGAGACTGGGGACCCCGCAAACCCAGATGCAGAATCCTACTTATAACGAGTGCGATCAGGAGACTGGCTAAGATTCCAAATTTGGCCTATCAAATTAAAGTATTGGTCTAGAGGCACAATGGCTTGACGACGTGCCAGGATCTTTGACCAACATAACTTTTGTTTTTCTTAAAAATTAACACACGCCCTTCAGCTTACTTACTCGGATCACCCCGATTGTAACGAGCAAGCAGAGCCTCAGCAAACGCCATGGACATATGCCGCTCGAGGTTGGGTGGAAAGGAGGCCTGCCCTCCCCTTCAGCCTGGCCTTCTTATATTTCGGCTATCCCATAGCAATAATCCCTCCTGAGTACCTCCGCTTCACCACGATTTCAGCAATCATGGCCATAGGATATCAAGTCCCAGCCGCTTCGCCCCCGATCAACCCTCCCCCTCAAGTCAGGAGTCCACCTCCCCAGACTGTCCTCCCGTCTCCGGTGGGGAACCCCCAGCACTATGGCCAAACCCAAGCCCCAAATGTTGTTCTTCCCATGGCACCGAGCCTCCAACAGCCGCCGTCCTACTCTCAAGACCAGGCCATGAAAGCTAGCCCCAATGTACAAGTACTTCTCCAGCCAACGGGCCCCGCGGATTTGGAGGCATATCATGCTATTGCCACTGGGGAAGCTCCACCGCGGGCGCCAGCGTCAATCTTTGTCCAAAACCTCTATCGCACTACCCAGAATAATGTCTTTCCGGTGGCCGAGCGCATGTCACTTGGTGTTTCCTCTAATTCGCCATACTACGCCTTGGTAGCGACTCCCGCAACCAATAGCACGGACGAGGTCAACAAACTAACTCTAACACGTCGACACCCAACGCGGGGCTCTTGGAGTGATGCTTGTACTGCTGAAATCCAACCGCGATTGGTTCTCCAAGCAGGTGTGACCCTCGTGGCGATCATTCAAATGCGGGGGCAAAATTTCATGAGCAATACCGGGCAAGATAGGGTCGCTGACAGATTCGACCTAACATGGAATGGCGATCGTGGGGCTTTCGCAATATGGCGGAATGATGGGCAAAATGTCACCATGTTATTTGAGGTTGTAAGCGAAGGATTTACATCCCTTGATACCTACCCCACGGCCGGTCTACTGAGGGCAAGTTTCAATCACCGTCATAGTGCACGCAACCCATTCTAACAAAATCATAGGCCATTCCCCAAGACTACCCAGCCTCACAAGAGTTAGGGGTTCTCAATTTTACGGCGGGTAGCGGGCAATTGATCATCTCACATCCAACTGGTTATGCTCTCAGCGATGTTATCGCAGCCGCAGTCCTCACTGTGGCCACGGTAGAAACCCGCAGATCCAAAATCATCATGCAAGCAGCGCCCCAACAGGGGCAACAACAGCAGCAGCAACAAAACGGCGGCGGTAGCTATGCGGATCAGTGGCAATTCAAACCTGGATTTGCGCAAACCAAAGAGACAGACGAGTGGTGGTGGGTGGCGCTGGTAGTGTTGGGCTGGGCCTTGTATATCCTGCTCTGGATAACCATTATCGCAACGATCTTGTTCTTCGAGTTTATGATTGCTTTCTTCGCGATATGTGGGAATTATTATTATTATTATTATTAGTTTCTTTTAATGCTCACATATTTCCTAAGTCTCATACCACCTCATGTAAAAAAGAACCTAGGCTCGAATGACACACTAGCGGTGCGTGTTATCTCCCAAAATGCTGAAACAGTGGAGAATTCTGTGCCGCGCCGGCCAGCGCCCAAGACACAAGCTAGCGAGCAACTTTTTGTTTACCATCATACAAGTACGACACCGGAAATGCGCAAACCTCAGACCAGAGTTTAACTTCAGATGTAGAGTACGAGTACGATCGTACCTATGCTCATCATCGCTGCCTCTCTCCCAGTGAGCGAATACCGGTATATTATACGGCCGTATGGGAATTATCATCAGTACTAAGGAATACTAAGGCAGTACCCTAGCCATCTCCCCCGGACTTGAGAAAAGCGCCACCGTCTCGGTCTAGGCAGTCTCGAAGAAAAATACTTTCCTTTTTTTTCCTTTCTCTCTCCTCGCCCCCTCCCTATCCCTCTCCGGGGACAACCGCTTCCCTAGGAGTGATCCCCTATGAAGAAACAGTGGCTAACCTCTCCGTGTTACAAGTACAAGCACTAGTACAACATTGGATTCAAAGAAAGTCTGTGGTTACACGGCATAAATGCGGTGTCATCTCCACATTGTCTGCTGGTGAACAAAGTTTGCCCCCGCCTGCGAAGTTACACCGAGACTATTGGTCGCTGTAGGCGAAAGGCTGGGGAAAGTCCCGTCCATGGATACCGTGTTTCCTCCTGGATAGAATAGAAGCATTTACCGCAGCTGTGCTAGAGTACAGTAGGTAGGCAGGAAGTTTTGACCCGTTCCTTTCCCTCGCCGGGAGTCTGTTGTGCTATGTGTGCTTTCCTCGAGGCGGGTCGGGTTAATTTCAACTGCAGACTTGTACCTTGCACGGTAACTCTTGTGTAAGCTCCAATGTCGTGAAGATAGAGATTATCCGATACTAACTTCGCGTCCACAGTAGATTCCCCACCCGTCCGTCGAAAATAGGGGTACAGTACTTGTAAATACTGGAATAATTGCTCTCACGCTAGTCGTCCAGAATTCCCTCTTCGGATTAAGCGAGGAAAAACACAACGAAAAAACTGTCCCTCGGCCTCCCGCAAAAGCAAATTTAAGCCAACCTTACTAGGAGAGGCAACTCCAACGCACTAGCGTGAGGGCCAATTATTCCAGTTTTTACGGTACAATAGGGCGTTCCTCCTACAAGTACACCCCCGATCGCAGGAGCGCCACAAGATGATTTTTCGCGAGCTTGTTGCTATTTGTATTCTACAAGTATGATACCGGTATTGCTCGCCCCCCCGCTGAAGAGAGAGAAGTAGGGCTTGCAGAGATTCCACCCCCATGGTTGACAATTTATTGCTTTTTCTCAATAGATATCGTCCGATACAGGCTTTTTTACTCGAGTAGAAGCATCCACATCATGTAATTCCAAAGGCAAATCACACAGCGGAGCCTCTAAAGCGCCAGATATGGTAGCCTGGTTCTAGGGCTGCATGTACCGTGCTCGAGTACAGGACTCGAACCCCCGGTAGCACAAGGGGCCGGCATTTAGCGATCGCACCCACTACTAGTACTTTGTGACCTCACCAGTTTTTAAGGATTTTTTGCTGGTAAGCCACTTTGGTGCGCGCGAAGACTAAATGCCTGTCCCTTGTACGAGTACTCGTACAGTACTTGTGGAGTACTACTCGTACCGGTAGTACTGCGCTCGAGAACTTGGAAAAACCAACCCCCTGCCCAGCCTACTTGGGCGCACGGTGCTTTATCCTAGTCAACAAGATCTCGCTCGCTGGAGCCTTGAATCTTGGGCAGAGAAAGGCCCATGCTGCGACGCGACAAATTCCACACAGATGGACACTTCTCCGCTCGAGGCTGCAATACCGGTAAACAGGGCAGCCCATCCTACGTCCAAATACGGTGGTAGTTACAGTATAATTACTACCGAACCAAAGAGCAACGATCTTCAGCTCTCGCGCCTTCTGTCTTGAGAGTTATCATCCCTTGGTAGTGCAACATCGTACTCGTATTGATAAAATCTGTGGCTAGGCGTGCCAAGACTGGATCTGGTTGGACAATCGGATCCCCGGACCTTTCACCCAAGTTACTCAGCAGTCTATATGAGTTCTCATATGGATATTCTCGGCAAATTACAGAGTCAACCTTCAACCCTTTAAACCGCTCTAAAATAGGCTTGGCGCGCCTGACAACGGTTCAAGTACCGCATTCAGGGAGATGTTTTCATATTGTACAAGACGGGTGTTATTCTGTTGGTTAATTACTTGTCCTGCAGGAAGACATCTCCCCAGGCGGTACTTGAGCTCGGGCACGGTAAGAATTTTACCGGGACAGCATTCAACTCTGCTCAAAACTATGTGGCATCTTCAGTGCGGGGGTATTGCAATACTGGCACGATCCAGTGATCCCCAGACTAATTCCAGCCCCGAGTTGGATACGAGGAGAAATCACTCAGAGGAAAGCCGCTCGTAGCTTTCAGCCCCCCCCCCCAGTCCCTTGTACTAGTACTCGAGTACAAGGGCTACAGCATCCCTTTTGGCCATCTACAACTCTAAAGCTCACAGACAGGGATTCTAATTCTGTTTTGGAATCCCTCATAAACTCGCTATGCAGCCAAGGCTGCCATGCCCGACGGTATGATACGGCTACCACAGGTACCAACACGGGAGGATTTCGCCCCCACAGTCCCCCCAACCCAGGCACGGTCACTAGAGTACGCAGTGAGTGTTGCTTTTCAGAACTGGGGGCAAAGATTGTCGTACTCCAATTGGCCACTGCTCATGAACAACCGCCTTGAGCTACTCGGATACCAGAGAACTTGGCGTTTATGCGGTACTGTAATTCGTTTGCGATTAATGGTTGCTATGATGCTGGCAGCTCGCTCTGAAAGGCCCAAATGCTGGCCTGAAACAGAGTCCGGGTTATCCCTAAACTCAAGAGGGGGGCCAGCGCCCGGCAAAGCCCACAACACCATGAAAGCCCAACACTATGCCCCACGACATTAGCAATAGACAAAGCAGAACTCCGAATTCACAATAAATAGAGGGGGGGGTATAATAGCTCCAATTTATTATCCCTTGTAATTGTTATCACTATTGGAAATCAAACACCGTCCCATACTATGTGAGGGCCGTATTGTGTTTACTAAGGTTGAGGAACAATCCACCGTTGCTTCTTTTCGGCTAGTGCCGAACCTTAAATAGCTACCGACCTATCTAGACCTAGCGTGCCTAGTTGCGAATTTTATTGTCTCAGACAGCCCAGGGAAGAACATACGATGCACACCAACCCCCCACCCCATTCCGAAAAGGGGAATGAAAACTACGCCCTCTGGCAACAAGTACTTGTACCAGTACCAACTCGAGCACAGCGCGCAAATGCGCACCGCCTCTCAGCCGCAAAAAAAGCCTCGCTCGCCAAAACCTAAAAACCCCAGATCCCGTCGCGCTGGAAACTACCTTGCTGATACACGTGTGCACAAGGGGATGGAGTGGGATCAGGGAGAAAAGGCAAGGAAGGTGTGTGACACAGGTGTGAGGCTTAACCCCTTTTCCAGGATGTTCGCAGGATGGAGCGAATTGAGGAGGCGGGCCCAAAAAAAAATTTGCGTCCTAGAGGACACAGGTATGTGATGTCGCAGAGGGCGGAAGGGAGAGTAATCACAGAGAGTCACTCGATACTTAGTCCTGTTGCTGGATATGCTAACGAAGGAATAGAGATACCGGTACAGTACTCTCAATTTTCTGACGTTTGTAAACATGACTGCTATTATTGCATACGGGCAAAAAATCGACCAGAGCCTCAGGATTTTGGTGGCATGCAATAGCAACACCCTCTTGTCGCTCTGTGGAGATATTCCAGAATGCTGCCCATCCCGGCTGACTGCAGATGCAGTGATGGATCTTGGTAAGCTACTTAGATCCTTGCGTCCGCTCAAGCACTGTCGATTTGCATCTCGAATGTCATTTACCGGTAGTTTAACTGTAGACTCAGCACCTGTCTGAACAGTGGGTCTGCATCTCTGAGATGTGATATGCGTGCCAATCAGACTGGCATTGACTCCCCCAAAATTTAGAGCGAACCCAGTTTTCCGCGTTTCAGGAGAGGCTTAATAATAAGCGTTTACGATTTACAACCCCCCATCCATTGAGCTATTCTGAGAGTGCGTGATTTAGAATTTTACATAGAAATCGAGTAACTATGTTTGAAAAATACTTCCTGGCCCTCTCCACAGGTAGCGCACGAAGAATGAAACCGGGCAAAATTTGGAACTGACTGTTCACATCGTAATACCTTGAGCATCACTATCATCTCTACGAAGTCTACTGTTCTTGCATAGATGTGGGCAATTAGACTTAGAGATTCTGTGTGCCTGATGCTGTCCTCATGGGAAGGATGTATTTCGTGAGGAAACTTCTTGCAGCATTATCCTGTCGGGGACATTGTCCTATAATGCTCTTTACTAGCACAGAGAGTGGGTCAGTACTGTAGCGTATGGAACAGTGTTTACTGTTATAGCACTTTACAGATACCGTAGATAGTTTTATTATTAGCCCGTAGTAGTTAGTATGGTGGATGGGACGGGCTAGCTTGGGATTACATGATTTGCACAGGGGGTGAAGGTTTATAAGCGGCTGGAGTTAGATGGGGAACAACAACAGACACCAACGACAACCTCATGGCAAGAGGTATTTTCGGAACGCTATCGCGACTTCTCCCCCTTTTATCATCCGGAACTTCGGGACTCTATCTACTTCGTCTTTCTACTTCCCGCGGCATGAGCGGTGATTGCCCTTCCGGTAGTATTTTTGTTTTGTTTTTGTTTCTTTTCCGTTCGTGCTATCATTTCCACCGGCCGAAGTGATTTTGCCGCTATCTACACCTTCTGCTTGTGTGGCCCAGAATCGACCTTTCAGTAAGATATGATATAATGCTGAGCTAGACCTGCCCCCTTGAGCGAACCTGGGTCGTACGTGTTGCACGCTAAAAGGGATAAAAAGAGAAAAATGTTGGCAGGAGCCTGTACTGTACACCTTTCTCCAACTACCGTAGAATCTCGAATAATTGAACAATGTGCTATGTAGTCGAGAATTCCCTACCTCGGAGAAGGGGTGAAAATTGCGGCAAAAAAAGAGCTGCTCAGCC
>Ga0307510_10007447_pt1 | contig 13047 bp, 10 predicted proteins | sample 12_EM_MG_FD_207224 | JGI IMG/M metagenome (GOLD analysis project Ga0307510, IMG submission 207224) | Populus trichocarpa ectomycorrhiza microbial communities from riparian zone in the Pacific Northwest, United States - 12_EM | ecosystem: Host-associated > Plants > Roots > Unclassified | place... | reverse complement strand
TAAAATATTAAGGAAAATTTAAAAAAAATAAGAAAGGATTAAAAATGAGCAATTTAAAAAATGAAGACCATGATTAGATAAACAAATAAAATAAAATGTTGAGGGACAAGATAAAAAAATCAAGAAAAGTATTAAGAAACTACAATCAAGAGAATAAATACCATATTTAATATAAAAATTAAATAAAACCAAATGGAATGGATGAAATTGAAAAAAAATCTTAAAATAATAAAGACTAGTAAAAAGAAGAAGGCCCATAACTAAAGTAAAAATTAAATGGAAAGACAACCCTAGATTTTAGCTTATCCTATGCGAATTTAAAGAAGAGGATAAAGTAAAGAGGGGGAGAAGAAAAAAATTTCACCCCTTCAAGTCGCCACAAATTGCACTACACGCGCTGCCCCATTAGTCATGTCGTCATTGGACGCTTTAGAAGACACAACGGTTGAATTTTTTAGCTATCAAAGACGCCACACACACCATTAGAAGGGCAATGTCCACTCGTTGGGAGTATGCTACACATGTGCTAGCTATTTTTTATTATTATTAATTTTATTGTTAAAAGACTGGTTTGTCTCACATTCAAATAGATTATAACATAAAACCATGATGAAAATACCTAAATACCTATTTACCCATCCTTTATTTTTATTTTTTACTTGAAGGGCAACGGAATAATTTTTTTATTTAGAAAATGAAATAATGGAAAAGCCCCTCTCATCCTTTAATTTTTTATTTATCTTTTAAGGATATTTATGCCACTAAACCGTGCAAATTTTTTTTTAATAGACTATTATAACCCCCATTAATTTTATAGAACTATTTATAAGAATAAAAATTTCATTGCGGTGCAGCAATCTCTACCATGAAATATATCTCCCCCCACAGTAAAAGAGTGATGGGATTCGGTGTTTTTTTTTTTTTTAAAAAGAAATTAATAAGACTGCAAAGGGGACTAGTGACTGAAGGGAATGAAGAAGAAAGAATAATCCAAGGAGGAAAAGAAAAAGAAAAATATAAAATTAAATAAGACTGATTTTCCACGGTAGAAGTTTGCGGAACACTCATATAAAGAACCTCATCATTCCAATTCCTCCTTTTAAAAAGAAAAGAAAAGAAAAAAAAGACAATAAAAATATATCTAGGAGAAATAAAATCCCACAAATCTCAACAAGTGAAGGAACAGACTCAGTTGCTCGAGGAAGAAAAGCAGGGAAGAAGAAGCCAAAGCAAGCACTCAAATCAAAAGCGAAGACTCGGTATCTATATGGATGAAATAAAGGATATAGAAGCACAATCTCAGTCAACAATCCAGTCAAACCTTCTGCGACCCAGAAATCCCTACTCCATTATCATATGACATTAAATCTTCAATGGTCGGTTTGATGATTAAAGCGTGTGTTCTATTTATTGATTTTTAGAGTTTAAATAATGGAGTGAAAAACTATTTTTTTTTTCTAATATACCTTGTTAATATGAAAAAAATGTTTTTAAAATTATTTCTTAATAAAATACTTAATCTCTTAATGGTTGAAAAAAAATCATCATGGAATATTACCAACTATATATTCATAATACTTAGTGTATATCAGCATCACGTCCTGCCGATCTCTCTCACATATATTATATTGTAATATGTGTGTGTGTTTTGACAAATATATGATGGCTCTAATTTACTCTTTAATAGGAATATATTAATGTCTTATAGCCTTTATATATATATATATATATATATATATATATATATGTCTCTGTTTTCTTTAAGGTAAATTCTACTTTATTTATTTGGGAACTCCTAAATTGTTTTAAAATTTTCCTCTTTTCTCTTCCTTGATGCCCATTAAACAATGAAAATGCCATTTTACCAATCATCCTTTCCCCTGTATAGGAAACAACCATCATTGCTCCCAACAATCCTTTTCAACCTTAGAAACCTGAGCTTCTAAGATATTCCCTCCTTCCCTCCTTCCATTCTTTTTCTCTTATGCTTCCCCTCTCTTCTCCCGGTTTAAATACCCCTCCATCTTTTGTTACCTTCTTCCCCCCTCCCCCCCAAAGACACACCCACCTCCTCCTCCTCCTCCAACTCTTATGCTACCATCCCATCACTTTTCTTTCCTTTATACTCGCACGGAGAGCTGTTATAGTGAGTGTGAGTGATCAGTGATCCTCCCCTGATTGATTCCTCCCCTTGAAATTAGCACAATGGATCCTTCCTCTACAAATTCTGTCAATGGTTTCTACTCTTTTCTAACCAGAGGGATCGATGATCTTGAACGTGTTTATCTCGCCAACAACTTCATGTCGATTCAATTCCTTCAAAGAGTTCTTTCTTTATTAAGATCTTTTCATTCTCAGTTGACTTTGCTTGTCCAAAAACTCCATTTGCCTGTTGGTGATAAGTGGCTTGATGAATACATGGACGAGAGTTCTAAGCTATGGGAGGCATGTCATGTCCTTAAATCAGGCGTATCTGGCATCGAGAATTACTATTCTGCTGGATTCAATATCACCTCTTCTCTTGACAATCATCGCCATCTTAGCCCCCAGCTCTCTCGCCAGGTTCAAAAACAGAAAATCTTATCCCCATCCCTCCTCTCATTTCTTGATTAATTATACAAGAATATCTAAATTAACATCACAAAAGTACTGTTCTTTATGATATATATATATTTTGAATTCTTGAAACAGGTCATAAGGGCAATTTCCGGGTGTAGAAGGGAAGCAGTGGGATTAGAAGAAGATAACAGAGCTTTAATGGAAACAAGAATCCAACCGCTATCTTTGAGGTTTGATGAGAAGATTTCTATTGAATCCAAACTCAACGGATTCAATGGTTTTCGAGGAGTTCTGTATGCAATGAGAAACGTAAGCTCTTTGCTACTAATGATCTTGCTCTATGGACTGGTCTATTGTTGGCCAGAATCAAGTTTTCTGCGAGGAGGGTACGAAGGGTGCTTGTTTTTTGGATCAGCTTTCATGATCTCAACAGGAAGATTGCAGCAGAGAGTAGCAGCAGAGATAAACCAGATAAATGGGAGGCCAGGGATTCTGCTTTACGAGTTCAGGAGATCAAAGATGGCCATGGAGGAGCTCAGAGGGGAGCTTGAGAGAAAGTGTGGACAAGGAGGAGCTGTAGAGTGGGAAACAGAGGTGGGGATGAGAGAAAGAGTGGACAACTTAAGAGGGTGTTTTGGGGTGTTGAGATCTGGAGCTGAAAATATTATTGGGCAGCTTGATGATTTCTTTGATGAGATTGTTGAAGGAAGGAAGAAGCTTTTGGACTTTTGCAGTCATAGGTAGGTAGGAAGAGAGAGAGAGAAAAAAAGAAGAAGAAATAGAACGGTTGAGAATTAAAAAAAAAAAAATACAAGGTAGATGAAGCAGTTGTTGGGGTGGTTGTACCTTTAAGCCTTCTCTTCTCTATTTATTTTTTCTCCTTTTCCTCTTAATTTTCATATATTTTTCCTTTCCCCTTCCATGTGGATTTCTTGTTTGTTACGGTTGCTGTGGTAGTTCTGTAGGTTTTGGTTGGAAACCAAAAGGAAAAGATGTTGAACTGAACGAAGTAAACATGAAAAAGATTGGGCAGTTCAGTTCAGTTAGTTCAGGGAGATCGAGTTATTATGCAGGGACTACGTTGTTACGCTTTTTTGACATGAAAATGAAAATCCAGCTTCTTGTTGCTTCCTACCCATTTATTGCAGTGAAACAACACGAAAGGAAAGCTGCTTCTTGTAGGGAGAGAGAGATACGACATGTTAGAAAAAATCCTTAGATTTTCCTCTTGTTCCGGTTGCGTAGTCATGGAAGTGCTCTTTAGTTGTTGCACTAAATGACCAATCATTCTAGGAGTGAAAAATGATGGAAAAAGGAGACCTAGGACTTGTAGAGAGGACTGTGATATTCCTGGGTTCGCTTTAATTTCAAAAGAAGCCCTCCCTCTTAGCTCCTTAGGAAGAAATCTTTTGTCTGATACGGTGTCTGATACGGGTTCACTTTGAAAGCAATGGAGTTGATGATGAAAGCTTCTTAGCACAGCACTCTTCTTCTTGACATGTCGCTTCTGAACTCTCTATCTTTCTTTATGATAATCATGTTATGCTTGCCAATTTCTCCCCCCTTTTTGGGCTTGGGAAAATATAAAAAACACAATATATATATATATATATATGGAGGGTCACTTTCTCTTTTCTAACCGTATCTCATGCTTTTTGTCCCTTGCCGGAAATTCATGCCTTGCTTCCCTTCATGGGTTCCATACGAGTATGCTTAATAAACTAACTAGTAAAATAACGGGGAATAAAAGGAGAAAAGATAACGACAAAATCTAGCTAAATAAATAAAGCTAGCTGCGCCAGAAGCAGGCAGTTTTTGGCAGCAAAGTTGTGTTCCAACAAAGCTGTGGGCAGCCGGCAGCCGGCAGCATACTGCGAATTATCATTACTCTTGAAACCCCAGCACCATGCCTTTAATTATCACAACCAATTATGTTTTTCCATTCCGTCCTTGCAACGAGATTTTAATAACAGATGAAGGAAGCAATGCTAAAAGAAAAAAAACAACCATTTACAGTTGTCCCCCACCTTACCACCTCCCTTGTACGGTGAACTAATCTGGGGTGAGAAGAATAAAGATCCCCGTAAAAGAACCGAGACAGAAAGACACACGATTAGACAAGTACAGAAAGACAGGCGGCCAAGCAAATACCGAAATTGACATGGCTTCAAGCACAGCAGCATATCACCATTTGAATCTGCATTGGGTTCATTAAAGAAGAAGAGCAAGGTCATCACCCAGAGCAAGATGTCATTACAATGTTTTGCATGTTATATGCATTTGATACAGCAGACATCCTGTCTTCCTGTTTAAATCATAATCAACGATGTATCAAAATAACGCCATTTGATTCCGAGCAATCAAACATAAAGAAACTTAGTCCATCATTGAAATTTTTTAAATAACTCGTGATATAACTTTACAATAGGACGTTGTAATAATCCGGCAACATCCCAGAAATTCATTATGGTATTTTACACAAGATGAATGAAGAATAACAAATACAGTAAAACGGGGGGGGATGGATGGGTGACCATGCGGAAATGACAGTAAGCCACAATGGCAAGGAAAAAAGACCTACAGCTGCATGCAAGTTGCCTCTTTTATATATTCAAATGTCAAATCCTGGCATGGCAAACTGAGAAGCAAAAATCTCAACCCGGTTTCGAAGCTCAACAATATCTCTATTGTTATGAAGACCTTTGAGGAAATCCTTTTTTCCATGTTCCCTCTGCACAACAGTAGTAATCTGAGCAGCCTTAAGAAGAAAGTCAGCAATCGTCTCAAAATCAGCCTCTATGCAACCTCTTGATGTCATAGCAGGAGCACCTGAAAAAGGTTAAAATTATGAAAAACTTGGAAATTGAAGAAAGCATGGTCCTCATGTTAACATGATAGTAACTTGACATTTACATGCAGGAATTCAACGCAACGAAAAAATTGGAATTGAAGAAAAAGGAGGAAGCGGGAATAAACATGATCTATTATAAGACCCATTGGAAGCTAATAACATCTCTACTTTCTGCTGAAGAAAATCATTTTGTGCTGGCTTTAAAACTATATCTAATGTATGAAGAAATTTGATTTGAGAATTTTAAACTCAATATACCTATAGGTGGCTTTATATTAATTGGAAATTGAAGCTTGACAATATAACAACTTACCAATTCTCACTCCTCCAGGACAGATCGCACCATTGTCACCAAATATGGCACTTTTATTTAGAGTGATGTGGCACATTTCACACACCTTCTCATAACACTTGCCTGGAAGAAAGAACAGGAAATATGGTCATTAGGAGAGCAAAAGGAACATACAAACACATGCACTGATAATTTTATATATAAAAAAAAAGAGTCAACGTCATGCATAAACACTCCCTTTCTCAGGTGTACTAGGAGATAAAACTGAGAAGAAAAGTTACATAAACACAGAAAGGATGTAAATTTACATAAGCAGTCAATGCTATTTAATTGGCATGAGCACCCCACCCATGTCTCCATCTACTGTAGACTTTGTTGCTATAAAAGGTTTTAATAAGAAGATTCTACAACTATAAAGCTAAAAGGAAAAAAGGAAGTTGAATCAGGAATCATATAGAACTGCTACTTTGAGCAGTGTTTGGAGATAATATAAATATTTTGAGCAGTGGTTTGGAAGGCCCTTGAGCTTTTCCCTCCAATGTTTTCCTTCTCCGGGCAGGTAATGATATATGCACTCACCCATGGTCTGTCATCATCCACTGGGTCCCAACTTGAAATGTGGGTCCCAAGAAGAATCAGGTTATCTTGAAAAGATAAATGATAATTTTATCTAAGACAGGCTTAACCCTAATGCCTACATTAACCCCCTTGGGTATAAAAATAAGTTAGAAGTTAAGTGAAGGGGGATATTCCAGAAAGGGGTTTGCTGCAATTGGATTACACAAGAGAGTAACTTTGTCATTTCAAATGTTCCTTTCCCCATGCTTTGACTTGAATGGTGATGCATATATAGGTGAGTAACGTTTCCACCAGTGGCAATTCAAATCTTCTCCACTTGAATGATTACTCACTCTTCTGCGCAGATACTTCTGCTCAAAGCCAAACTTGGAAGTCTGCATATACTAGAGGTAACCTAGATTTTCTAGTTCATGGCTACCAGAATCTTTATAACGAGAAAAGGCAGTAGAACAGAAATGCACACGAGAATCAAACTGAAACTCAAAGTAGTCAATGTACTAAGAAAATACATTCTATCTAGAATTCCAATGCCACATAATCTCAAGAAATAGGAGCATACTACATTTCAATTTTGAATATCAATATAGTCAAGATGGCGGCCTGCCACCGTGCAAGGTATGTAATCTCATTGTGAGCAGAGTGTTTCTGAGTTTTAAACATCATATGCTCACAAAAAAAAAGGTTTTAGCATTATGAAACAAGGAAAAATATTGACTGGACAAGTGGAGAGGAGAACTCATTGCTGATCAAGACGAGGCAAAAAATGTGCGGATGAAAAGCGTTAACAAGTAGAACTTGCACATCCAATTTCAAGGGTAAACTATTTAGCACAGATGACATGTTGACTAAAAGTCTAAAATATGATGGTATCTTTGAATTTGTTCTGTTTAGAGCTGACTGTATAGTTTGCCAAAATTCTATATTACAGCACCTAGGAAGTGATGGCAGTGACTAGATCTATGCATTCTAAACACAAATTGCTGATTAATGAAAAAAATTATAAAAAAGAAAGACAATATAGTGTGATGAACCACCTTAAGCTTCATAAGAATATGTAAATTTTGATTCAGCTTTTGTTTTTCCAGTATAACTGGGCCAATTATGAATTTTGGTGGTCATTCTCACAATCAAGATAAAACAGGCTACAAAGAGGTTCATACAAGTGGAAAAATTTAAAAATTTATTGCCATTTACTTGCCGAATCAGTCTACATAATTATGTCTATTCATTTTAAAAAATAACATTTCTATCCATTTTCATAATACATGATTTTCATCAAGCAATAAATGATACTTTACACCCAAAAAAGAATCCATTGACATTGAAGTGTAAAAAAAAAGGGAGGAGGAGGAGGCACAATGACCGAATTGCAAAACAGCTAAAGCAGGATTGCTATTAACTTCAATGCATAAGAAAAAACTAAATCTTGGGCTACTAATGTAAACATTGCGCAAGGATAGAAATATAATACCTGTTAATCCCCAAGTAGTTAGATCCCACAGCAACAAATGGTTATCAGTCCCACCAGTCACGAGTCTGCATTTTCTTCTCAACAAAGCAGATGCTAATGCCTGAGCATTTTTCCTCACCTGTTGCATATATGCTTTGTACTCTGGTGTGGCCACTTGTTTTAAGGCTATGGCAAGAGCAGCGATGTGATTATTGTGAGGACCCCCTTGTGTTGATGGATGGACTGCAAAATTTATCTTTTCTTCAAAATCATAATGGCTGATACCATCACCATGACTAAGAAGCATGCCCTGCTTCCTCAATTTTGGGCCTTTCCTATAAAAAATAATCCCCCCTCTAGGACCTCGAAGACTTTTGTGTGTTGTAGAGGTAACAATATCACAATATTCAAATGGACTTACACATTCCTGTGAAAGAGAGACAAAACAATAGTAAGGAAAAACTACTGAAAAATATTTTGCTAATTTAATTGCAGTTCAATGTATAACTTCTGTCGCACAATATTGTTCGTTCTCAATACAAATATGGACTCAATAGGAAACTGTTTTTTCAGTCATCATGCACTTCGAAAAAGTATGCTTTTAGCAAATAAATCCACATTACAATCTGAATCCTAATACAAAAACCATGCTAATGTTTAGTTCAGGCATTTACAGCAGTAGGCAAGTGGTAAAGATAAAAAACCAATCAATTCTAAGCTATTAAATTCCATTTCAGGAAAAATAATTGTTCCTGAAAGGATTCAGCACCAGAAATAGAAACAGAATGGCTAGAGAGTTTACTTGAGAAGGGTGTGTATCTATCTGTTATTGATATGTCATTTGTTAAATCACCGCATGTATTTCTAAATGCATCCCAGTATCTTGCTCAGATACAAATTAGAAGTTGTTAAATAAGTGGCAACTCATGAGACTAAAAGCACAAGCTGATCAATCAAGCACTCATGACATTAAGTGATAGATAATTTTGTACCCTATCTTCAAATTCAAAACCGATATCAAAATGATAAATAAAAAGTAGAATGCTCGTGGAAATTATGCAATATCAAAATCTCAAACCTTAGCTGCTACGAGCCCGCTAATGTGAGCCATATCACACATCAAAACAGCACCAATCTTATCAGCAACTTGTCTAAACCTCGCATAATCCCACTCCCTCGGGTACGAACTCCCACCACAGATCAGTATCTTAGGTCTAAAATCCATAGCCTTCTCCTCCATCTTATCATAATCAATATACCCGGTTTGTGGATTCACTTTATATGGCAGACTCTCAAAAAATATTGACGAAGCTGACACATTCTTCCCTCCAGGTGTATAATACCCATGACTTAAATGCCCTCCAGAAGGCGAGTCTAACCCCATGATCCTATCCCCAGGCAATAAAAGCCCAGTGAAAACAGAAAAATTCGCTGAAGTACACGAATATGGCTGCACATTAACACCCCATTTATCAGAATCAAGTCCAAAAGCTGCCAGCGCGCGGCTCCAACAAATCAATTCAATTTGATCAATATATTGATTTCCCGTATAGTATCTGGAACCAGGCAATCCCTCCGAATATTTATTAGTTAAATGACTACCAAGAGCTTCCATAACTGCACGGCAAACAAAATTCTCAGATGCAATCAATTCAATACCTTTAAACTGCCTTTGCTTCTCTTTCTCCATAATCTCATGAATTTCAGGATCCGCGACGGGAAGACGGTGGTTACCCCATGCCCGAACCATGGCCCGACGAGACTCCAAACCCGGATCCATAGCAACCCGTTTGGAAGAACTTGTCGTCGATGATGAAGATGATGATTGAGAACTGTTATCTCTTGGTCTCTTTATACACACTTGATGACCCAAAATGCTAAATTGTTCATCTTCTGTTTGGTTTTCTTCGTTATCGATGTGGGTCTCTTGTTTTTGATCGAGTAATTGCAGTTGAATTGGAATTGAACTTGAGTGAAATCGAAGCGAGAGACCTGATTGCGCTGCTTGTGTTAAATCCATCTCTAATAAAAATAAAAATTGGGGCTTTTTTTCAGGGATTTTTGGTTATAAGTTTTCAGGGGTAAGAGTAGAAACAACAGAAACAGTGATAACAACGTTTAAAGCAATTGCAACGGGAGTAACGAACTCTTAATGTGTTAACGGAGGAGGTTTCCATTAAAATAAGAACAAACCCTAATTTGGAAACTCTTGGGAGATTTGTTGTTTAGGAGTTTGGAGAGGGTTGTTAAATGATAAGGGGAATGAGCCTGGACCGAAAATTGGAACGTTGGTGAATTGACCGGGAATAGCCGGTAACATCAAGTTTAACTCTAGGTGAAGTGTGAGCTCACGTGGACTAAATTGAGGTCAGGTTCAGTAACACCTGACCTGCTTGTTCTTTTTTAATTATTATTATTTTTTAATTATTTTTTTTTAATAAACTCTCAAGTCCGTCCGACCGACCGGCCGTCCTTGATTGAGAGCAATTGTAGTTGGGGCCCAAATGTACAATCTGTCTATGGGCTAAAGCCCATTTTCTTGCTTGCTTAAGTAGACAAAACCTTGCGGTTGCTTGTCCATGGAGTCCTCCTCCTCCCTCTCTCATTGGGATTATTTGGGTTTGTTAATTTTGCGACCTGTTCTCGCTATCTTGTTTGTGTTTTCGTTTATATCTATTGGTATGTATGCATTTTTTTTTTCCTCAGTTTTTCGTTCGTGTGTGACTGTAAATTTGAGGATTTGATTGGTGGAAATTTGATGATCAGGTTGGTTTTTGGCATGGATGCTAGTGCTGGTACATGTGCCTTTGGTTCAAGAGATTTTCGGCCCGCGTAAAAATCCCACCAAGCCTAAGCCACTGACCCTTCGAATATCAAGAATTTATGATACCATTGATCCCCGATATTTCACTCCTGCTGGGTAATTTTGTTCTCCTTAATTTTGTTTATTGTTGTTCATTGATTTATTTTATTAAATTAAGAGTTTAGGTCAGAGTCTGAATTTGAAAGTCCTGTACTTTGATTTATGTAAATAGTTAATTGGATAGTTCCTTTTTTATTACTGTTGTTGTTGTTGTTGTTGTTGTTCTAGGATTTCCTGTTCGAAAACGGGTCACAAAGTGCGGCTCTTAGCTAGAAATCAATCAAGTAATATTGTGATGATGATGACTCAATAACCAGGATTTTAGCTGTACTAGTTTTTATCCGGAAAAACGGTAGTGGGTTTCCAGTTGTTATGCTGATCTTGAATACTACGACAGCTGAGAGTGTTTCATAGAACGACCCACAAGGTGTTTTTCATTAGTTTTATGGATACCTGGTCACGAAAAAAAGCATGAGATATCTGTGGGTATTGAGGCAATGCAGTTATCGTTGAATGGTGGGCTTTAGATGGTTGTGTTCATTGATTTTAATGCCATGGATGTGATCTTTGGCATGCTATATATTTCGCATGGGTTTTGATGGCTTCTTTCGTGGCTATTGTTGGCCTATTGTGGGTTAGATAGTCTATGAAGAAAATGTAAGGTGGATAGTCAAACCTCACATTGAATGCCATATGAGGCCTTATGAGTTGATCGGTTTCACTTTAGATACAGTATATTGTTTTGATAGTTTGTTCCTGGGAAACAATTGTCTTTATCAAATGTGATTGATTGTCATAGTTGCTTGAGAACTCTTTCTTGTGGTGAGGATTTACTGAAAGAAAAGGTCAAGGCAGTAATAATAGAGGGGAGATGTTCCTGTGTTTGACATCGTAGGTTAAGTTTTCCCATGGCTTAGTAAGAAAAGAGGATTCGTCTGGACAATTTCCAGTGACTTGATGGGTCTCAGGTTCTGTAAACAAGTAACTTGGGATGGTTGTTGGGCCTTGCTGTGTTGATTCTTTTGCTCTGCAGTTCATCTCTTCAGCTCATAATCTATGATGCACAGCCTAGAAGACATACCAAGTTGAAATGAAGAATAACCTCCTTTGGTTTGTTACGGAAGTTTTGGGCACTTGCATTTGAGGACATCGCATTTCTTCAAGTAGCATAGGAATTAACAAGGTCATGTAGTTTTTGATGCTCAAGTCCAAGAAGGGGAAGAAGGGTGTAATCTTTGATGCTCAAGTTAAGGGGATCTGGGATATAAACAGTGTTCATTGAACAGTATGGATATAGGGAGTGTGTTGGTGAAACGTGAAACACAATGATATAATTAAACTTTCTATTAGCATCTAATGTATTATTGAACGAATATCTGTTAGTAAATTATGAATTCTAATGATAGGATTGGTGGCAATGCAGGATTAACAGCTCTAGATCAGCAGCAGATTGAACCTCTTGGTTTCTTGCTTGTTTGGGGGGGTGGGGTGGGGTTTGGCAGAGGAATAAAAAACCACACCCATCATTGGTTCCCATTAGAGAAATCAAGTTTCAGATGATCATAGACTTATCGGGGATTGTGCTTGTACATACGTTTGCCAATACCCTGAAGTTGCATTGATACAAAAGTCAGTTGATCACAGCAGGTTTCCCAATCTGAAGTTCCATGATGTTAATTGTTCGAGAAGCCAGCTTCAATCTGAAGTTCCTTGATTCCAGTTAATGCTCCACGTGTCTTTGTCGTTGCTGATTGGTATTTTGTATCAAACGAATTTGTGCTCTAATGAAAAGCTCTTTTAAGTAAACAAGCATTTTGTGGCTTCCAAAGTGCATGTGAAAGAGTAGATTTAGCTATATCGTGTCATCAGCTCATGATAGATATCAGTGTTTAAACATAAGCACAGATGGGGTTTGACTTCTTCTAATAGCTAGTTTATAAATGATTCTAGACATCAAGGAGCTGGTAAAAATGGCTTGACATGTCCCAAATAGTAGGAACCAAATCTTGCTTGCATTGAAGACAAGGAATTTGCATTGCGTGGTTTCAACTTTCAAGTCAAAGAAACATAATAATAGGTTGCAGGTCTCGCAATGCTAATTGAGGAGTCGATTTCCAGTCTGATATGTATGCCATCCGTTAACGCAGAATGGAATTATTGGGCTCCTAGAGCCTGTTTTCCACATCTCCACAAACTGAAACGTCAAAAGAGAAAGTAAAAGGATGGTAGGGGATTTATCTTCCAAGAAATGCAGAAAGCAAATGGTAAAACACGCTGGCATAAACACAGATTAAACGAGAGATGCACTTCCACGCGATGAACCAATTGGTTAGCGCATAGTGTTGGTATACACTTGTCAAGACGACTTTGATGCCCTTTCCCGAGCTCAAATGTCTCCTAGAAGTTTATAGCATAAAAACTGAATTCTACAGCCTTTCGGAACTGATAAACAA
>Ga0307510_10007445_pt1 | contig 13049 bp, 13 predicted proteins | sample 12_EM_MG_FD_207224 | JGI IMG/M metagenome (GOLD analysis project Ga0307510, IMG submission 207224) | Populus trichocarpa ectomycorrhiza microbial communities from riparian zone in the Pacific Northwest, United States - 12_EM | ecosystem: Host-associated > Plants > Roots > Unclassified | place... | reverse complement strand
TCAATTTTAAAGATTTTTTAATTTTTGTTATGTTTTAATTCAAAATAATGTTTTTTAGAAAAATATTCAAATGTTTTATTAAAAATATGATAGAATATTATTTTATCATTGACTCAATAAATTCATAATCCGATACTTGAATGAGTCCTAATAATTATGTAATCTACTGATTAATCCACACACACAAGCATTGCATAGTGTCAAAGAACCATCTCAACCCAATAGCTTAAGCTGTTAGGTGAGGTCCCAGAATATGATTTATATTATTCTCCAACACACTCTCTCAAGTGAAAATCTTTTGGGCTTGAAACTTGCACAAACTCACACTACCTTGTGCTTAATTTTTATCAAATAAATGAGGATGTTGAGATTCGAACTCATGACCGTTTGGTCATCAAGACTCTAATACCATATCAAAGAATTATCTTAACCAAATAGTTTAAACTATTAAGTGAAATTCCAGAATATGATCTATATTACTCTCTACCACATGGTATCTACTCGAAAGTAAATTCGAAATTGCTTAACTAGCTAGACAGTAAGTTCAGACATTTGGACCTTACTATTAAATTCAAAGAAATTATCAGAAAATGAGAGTAAAAATTCAGATAAAAGACGTATTTTATAGTATAGAGATAAAAAGAAGAGATTATTTATACAGAGCAGAACTCATTAACTTTCACTAATTAATTTGTCTAAATAATTTATACTATGGGCCTCATAATTTATATATTTTTATGAGTGCACATAGTTTCAAGCAAAACATTACGTCTAATTAATTCAAGGAATCGTATACGATTAATGCTGTAAATTAAGTCAAGCATGTGTGACAATTTTCCAATTTGATAATGAATATTGAATGAATAAAACATATATAGCCATATAGAATGGAGATTAAGTATAATTTTCTTAATTTTCTTTTCTTGTAGATGGAAAAAATAAGAATAAATAATATGTAATATCTTAAAATGCAATCTGACTGTAATTTAAATACGTTAATTAAATCAAAGGAAAGATCTCATGAAACTTATCCATCGCATTTCTTAATCAAGAAGATGTGTACCTCATTCATTTCCTCCAGGCTGTGTAGTGGAATCCCTACAATAAAACATACATTAGGTACAATTGCACAAGAGATTTTTAATTATTAGACAACCTTTCCACGTTACAATTAGAGAAGAAACAGTAGCCATTTCTACCCAGAATTCTCTGTGAGAGTGTTTTTTTTTTATTCAATATGAATGTCATGGCTTACACCGACGAAATTAATTTATCGGTAAAATTATTTAATGGAGTAAAATTATTTATAAAAAAAATTAAAGGACATAAAAACAAATAATATTGCAAAATTCAGGTTAAAAAACCCAATAATTAATTGGGAAGATAAAACAACACAGTACCCCGGGAGATCAAGTTTAAAAAACAAGGCATGGATGAAGTTTCAAGCACGATATATTATTAAAATGGCTTCCCTTATGGGTTTACTTGGAATTCAACCGACCTTTTTCTAGCATGGTATTAAAAAAAATCAATTTAGAATTCACATAGTTTAACTTAGCGGACTGACTTCTCAAAATCTAAACGATATTTTTATTTGTTTTCTTAGCAATGTAGCTTTGAAATTAATTTTTTTTTTATGAACTTATATCAGTTTATCTGATCTTTAACCTAGATTGTAGGCTGAGTCGACGGAACACGTCTTCAAAAACAATAATTTCGAAAGGGAATAGTGGAATAATGGTAAAGCAAAGGAAAATACAACAAAAAAGTGTTGGACACCTAAGGTGCTTAGCCTATCCCCTTGCTAGAACAACCGAGCTAGTGATGTTCATCGATCAAGCAGCCACTCATAGCACGACAAAAAATGTTAAAAAAGGAGCATGACATATTGTCACGTGTAGTGACACGTGCCGCCGGCCATGCCATGATCATAAATACATTGTGGCTTGTGGGGGTGCCCATAAACCCACTTGCTTTCCTTTTAATGCTCCAAATGAACTAAAGGTATCGAGGCCATGTGTTTTTTTGACCCATTTGTGTAGTGACATTGTACCTAATAGTTTTCTATATGCTCACACATGTTTCTTGTTTGTAATTAGATTACATGCATGTGATTTTCGAAATTAAATTAAATTCTTATCTAAAAAATAACACAAGAAAATTCACGATTCGATTTCCATTTTGGTTTCTTTCTTTAATGTTGTCGGAAAAGGCGAGTTCATCATATATACAAATAAATACACATGTTAAGGCACATGCTTAGTTGACTATAGTTTTTCCCTCCCTCTATATATTTGAGCTAGCGTTTCGATTCTAATGCAAGAAAGATCAAGAGAGAATTATAGCTAGTTTTGAGCCCAGAAGTGTTACGAAGCATGGGAAATATGAAGCGCATACAAACACCCAAAATCATTCTAGTTCCATATCCAGCACAAGGCCATGTTACTCCCTTGCTCAAGCTAGCCTCAGCCTTTCTTGACCATGGATTCGAGCCGGTGATGGTCACCCCGGAATTCATCCACCGTAGGATCATATCAAATATTGATCCGAAGTCTCATATTTCATGCATTTCAATACCAGATGGGTTGGAAATGGACATGCCTCGTGACTTCTTTGCTAATGAGAAAGCTATGGAAATAAACATGCCAAGTCACTTGGAGGGTCTGGTTCGGAAATTCAATGAAGATGGTGAAGTGGTGGCGTGCATGATTGTTGATTTATTAGCTTCCTGGGCTATTGAAGTTGGCCATCGATGTGGGGTTCCCGTGGCTGGATTTTGGCCTGCCATGCTTGCTACATACCAGTTGATTGCAGCCATACCTGACATGGTTAGAACCGGCCTTATTTCTGAAACCGGTAAGTGATTTTATTTACATTTCATGCGATCAAATAAATCCCATCATCATCATCACACAGTAATGATATCATTTGGTTAATTTTGAAGCCTCGAGATGAAATTTCTTGTCAATCAGTTTTAAGAAAAATAACCATATTTGCATTGTTACAGTCACAAACCAATTTTTTTTTTGCATGAATTCCTTTAATATTTGAACCAAAAGTAATTAAAACTATACAAAAACTTGGGTTACAAATTGAGTAGGTTAACTGAGTTGACCCTAATTAATCTAAAACTACATCATTTTTTTTAAGGTTAAAAACATTAATATAGTTTTGATTTTTTTTTTTATATATAAGAATTCAAACTAGATGCTAACTGTGTTGATGGGGTATGAAATCAATAGTCAACTTTAAGTTAATTTTTTAAAAAATATAGCATGGTCAAAAGTAAGCGAAGTCTCAGGTTGATTTGTCAAGCCGTACAGAGTTTTTGAATTGATAATTATTTCATTAATCAAATTAAATTTTATATAACTTTTAATTTTTTATTTAATAATTAGTGAATTTAAAAACATCAAATCAAATCCACAACCAATGAAGTTAACTAGAGTTAAATTAAATAATTTGTTTTTTAAAACCTTACCTGACCAAACCTTGACAAATTCATGAGGAACTGGTCAAGCATATTAATAATTATGAGGTAATTAATTTATCAATGCATTTGTCGACTTTTAACTTTCTTGTTTAACAATCGATGAATTAAAGAACATCAAATCGAATCAATAACACGAATAATTGGTATATCCTCCAACCAGGCTGATGTTGTTCGGACTTTCAGAATAACATGGTTTACTATTATCTTAATTTATTCTATAGAACTAATTAATCAGACACATGCCCTAGATAATGTAGTAAGCAAATTTGTCGGGTCAACCAATTAAGAATTATTTTAAAACGATCACTATCATGCAGAGTAATTATGATGACATTAGTACACATTTCCATAATTGCTTTGCATGATTGAGAGCAGCAGTTTTTATGCAGAGGAAGATCAAAGTGTACGATAGTACACTGTTTTATTCACTATAACTAAAAGAAAACGAAACCATTAGGTCAGCTTTCACGTGAACAAATTCCATAGAATTAGTTGTATCCATTAGTAATTAAGGACAAAATTTAAAGCTGAAACCTTGGATTATACAAAGACCATAAAATAATGAAGTTTGGAACCATTGTCGAATCTAGGATCACTAATAGGGATGAAAGGGTATCCACATGTCAAGTTTTTATTTTATTTATATCATATTAATTATTTATCTTGAAATATATATATATATATATATATATATTATTTTGCATGAAGCTAGCAGAAGTCAATTTATTTGTACATTCTACTCTTATAATTTTTCTAATACAATGTTTTAATCTGATATGTTTAATGAATTGGCATATTGTTTTAGTATAAGGTTGCACATGCGTTCTATAAATTTTTAAAGAGCTTGCTGGCATTTGGCAGGAAGTCCTCAACATCTAGGTCCATTATGCTTTCTACCTAATCAACCTTTGCTATCTACTGAAGATCTTCCGTGGCTAATTGGAACTCCAGCTTCAAGGAAAGCAAGGTTCGAGTTTTGGACAAGAACCTTAGATCGATCAAGAAAGCTTTCATGGCTACTTGTGAATTCCTTTCCAGAGGAATGCATTGATCATGACAAACCACACAATGGTGCTTTGCTAGAGAACTCTATGGATCAACCACTCATTTGCCAAGTTGGAGCATTGAGTAAGCATCCACTAGTTAAAAACCCTAGCTTCTGGGAAGAAGATATGAGTTGCTTGCAATGGCTAGACAAGCAAAAGCCTAGCTCGGTTCTTTACATTTCATTTGGAAGTTGGGTTAGCCCAATAGGAGAAGGAAAAGTGAAAAAACTTGCTTTGACACTTGAAGCATTGGGACAACCTTTTATATGGGTGTTAGGGCCTACTTGGCAAGGTGGGTTGCCTTTCGGATACATAGAAAGAGTGTCAAAGCAAGGTAAAGTGGTGTCATGGGCACCGCAACTGAAGGTATTGCAACACAAGGCTGTAATGTGCTATCTCACACATTGTGGATGGAATTCAACAATGGAAGCAATACAATGCCAAAAATGCCTTATATGCTATCCAGTTGCTGGGGACCAGTTTGTGAATTGCGCATACATTACTGAGAAATGGAAAATTGGAGTAAAGATCAATGGATTTGGGGAAAAAGAAATGGAACAAGGCTTGAGGAGAGTGGTGGAAGATCATACGATGAATGATAAGTTGACGAGGCTGCATGAGATAACCATGGGAGAAGAAGCCAGTGTAGTAATGATGTCAAATCTCACAACTTTTGTTAATGATTTCAAGGAGCAAACAAATGGATATCCTATTGAATTATCAATGTAGTTTTAATTGGTTTTTATTTCTTGAAATTTTGGAGACGATTTTTCTAATCTTACCATTACAAAAATATTATAGTAGACAGTTTTATATATTAATTAACGAAAAATATATAAGATGTGGATGTTTCACCGTAGCACAAAATAATTTTGGAGATGATATTTCTAATCCTATCATTAGATCAGGTCTAATATTAAATTGAAATCATAATCCGCGACTAATCGCGTGAAATAGCGTCTATTATTTAATTATATGGTAAATTTAAATTTAGTACTAGCTAGCTAGTGAAGAACTCGTTGAGAGGTGATTTATTATAAAAATAATATTATTTAATTATATGATAAAATAATATTGTAGTTTCATTCTAATAATTAAATAATATTATTTTTTTTAATAAATCAGGTCAACGTGTTCGTTATCGGCAAGTACTGAATTGAAACCATGCCATTTCAGAGTCTGAGAAATCATCAAGTCTTGAACCTTCACACTTGAATGTGTGCTAATGTGCGAAGCTAAAGCTCTAACAATTTGTTATCAGGCTCAAAATCTACGCAGTTTCTTGCATTAAAGTATACAAGGTTCCTTACAACCCTGTAATATCATCAACAAGTTCTTAATATCCATACATGCACCACAAGATGCACGTAAGCCAACAAGTTTCTTGCAGACTTGCAGTCCAGGCTGATTTGCGTTATTGTATTTATTATATTTTCCAAGTTTTTTGAACTCCCAAGTATCAAATTCTCCAAATTTCTCAAGGCAGGAGACATGGAAAAAACAATTCAACTCAGAAATCACCTTTACTATATGCTTCGCAATATTCAAATTACAGATTTCAATGCATAAATGCAAGTTAATTGTGATATGAAAAGAGAAAATTTGAAATCATGTAAAAGTTCGGAATTTCTAAAAAAAGAACCAATAAAGATGCTAAGTCCAAAAGCAATTTTTATAATTTCTTTCTTTTTTAAGGGTGTCGTTCGACTAGCAGTAAAAAATAAATTCTCTCCCAGACAATATCAAGAGCGCACCCTTCACACTGCTTGCCGGCTCGAAGGTTTGAACCCAGAAAAGTAAAGTAAGGAAACATACCTTTTTAACCCCTAAACCAACCCCTTGAGATAATTTTTTTTTCTACCAATAAAAGTGATGAAATATAATGTCGAGTTTAAGATTTTGAGCAGGTCAGAAAACCTACTCTTTGCAATGTTCCTCAGAACCTCTGTATTACAGTCCCTTGGAAGACTAACAGCAGTGCAATTTCCATGGCTACGACCAACTGTGATTTTGATAAATGCATCGGAAAAACATCGTCCCAGTTTATATTTTCCCATGAATTTATCCAGCAAAGGAACTCGAAGTCAACCAATCCGATTCAATAGTTTCAAGACCCCATTTTTCTTCTTATATTCAGCCTCAACCCCAAATCTTCTCTCTATAAAGAAATCTCAGATTTCTAAACTCGATATTCTCTCACTGATCCCTCATTCTCTCTCACACCCTAAGGAATGTGGTACTTACAGGCAGAACTAGGAGTTAGAGTTTGAGTTACGAGCTGACATGGTGTTCTGAGATGGTTAATTTCGCTGTTAACATTGTTTCAGTCTGCTTGATTAATTATCTTTGGTGTGCTCAACTCTCTTAATCGATCGAGCTAGTGCGTACGACCAGTTTTTACTGTACTCTCAGTGGAATCAGAATACTTGCAATGATCACCTACTCTTGCATCCGATTTAGTTAAATCAAGTTAAGTTGAATTGGAAGGAGAGGGCTTCCTTCATCCGTTGGATATCCTAGTCAATTTAATCAGAGATTTTTTTTAAAAAATCACTACTAAAGATTACACAAAATCAAATCTTAAGAAAATTAAAATACGAAAATCAATAAATTTTCATCTACAAATCACAAACATCGATCATTGTATAAAATCATTGAAAAAAATCTTAATACAAAGTCGAAGATCTAAATTATTATAGTTATGAAGAGACAAAAGTATATTTAATTGAAACAAAACAATAGGTGGATTAGGATTATTTAATTGAGACAAAGTCAAAGATCTAAATTATATATATGTATTAACAAAACAATAAAAGCTCAAAATGTAAATCCCTGATCATTTGCCTCACATGGTCTCGATAAATCAAGGATGATAGCAGGTATATTTGCACACTGTTTTTAGGATTCGATGGGCGTGGGATAATTCTCTACACTAAAGAACAAATTAAGATTATTAGTGGGGTTCGAAAACCCTAATTTTATCAAGATCTGGAAGCAAACTTGTACAAGCCTAGTTGTATATATATACTTGTATCAAAACCACGTCCCAGAGATTTTCTGGTAGTCTACGAAATTTTCTAGTCGATGGATTCCATAAAAATGAGATGGCTCTCGCAGAAAGGAGGCTATCAGCCCATGCAGAAATTGAAGGATAAAAGCACCCTAGGAAATCAAGGATCCAATAGTCTTGATCAAGCCTAATTAAAAAAAGTAGCCCACCCCCTCTAAAAATTTCATCTTGTATTAAAATATATCTTTTAGGACTTTGTCTGGTTATAAGTAGAAAGGCAATAAAATTTGTTTTTATGATTGTGGTTTTAAAAAAATTATTTTATATAAAATATTTTTAATTGAGATTAGTTTCATATTTATATATATATTTGGTTAAAACTGTGGTTGAAATTGAGGTTGAATAAAAAATAGTTAAACATATTTGGTTAAACATGCCTTTTAAATTGAGGTTATAAAATAATTAAAAATATATATATTAATATTAATGGTTTTTAATTTAAATATTATAGATTTAAGTATCCCGAGTATTTAGGCAATTTATATTTGACGACAAATAATTTTATCGAAGAAGGTTTTTTTTTTTGTTATAATTTACGAATGCATTCATAGAAATTTAATAAATGCAATATTAAAAAGAAAATTCGAAATTCAAGGAACCAGGTAATTCATAGCGTATTCATCCACAAAATAGAGGCACACAACGCTACAAATGCCACATGCAAAAAACTAATGTCATCCAAGCCTCAGGCACACAAGCAGCAAAAATAAAGTAAAGGTGATCGTGAGCAGCACCGGCCCCGTAACTGAACACCAACTTCAACTTGAAATATAACCCTCATAAACAAGGTCGTCATGGTCAATTACACCGTCATCGTAATCGACCAGCATTGAACCTTCACACTTGAATGTCTTGATATTCGAAGCGAGCTCCAGTACCTTTTCATCATCGAAGTCAAAACCTAAGCAGTCGCGTACATCTAAATGTACAAGGTTTTTGCATCCTTGCAATATTATCACTAGATCCTCGAAATCGATCCATGCCCCCCTGAGAATCAGGTACTTTATATTTGGAAGATTAGTGACAATTGCTGATGCCTCTTCTTCCTGAATGGTTGCAGATGATACACACAGCCCGGAAAATTTATTGCAGGCAAGGCTGATTTGGGTTATTATATTGACCAAATTTTCAGAACTTCCGAGCCACAAATTCTCCAAATGTTCCCATTTCCCAATGAGGGTTGGAACAATGGATGATTCACAGCGTAGAATATCAGAGGGCAATAACAGAGCAGTCAAGGCAGGACACCTGAAAAGAATCATTAAAACTTCTCATCTTCTTGTACTTTAAAACACTCTTAAGAATATGTAAAAAGGTGACAGTCTCTCAATAGCATATTTGTGTGTGTGTGTGTGTATTCTAGTGTTAGTTTTTGTAAAGGGAAGAGAACTTACTCATCTGCAACGTACTTTGCAACTTCTTCTGTACAGCCATTTGGAAGAAAAAGACCAGTGCAATTCCCATGGCTACGACCAACAACAAATTTGGTAAATGCATCCACAGAACAGTTTTCAATTTTATATTTTTCCTTAAATCTATCAAGCAAGGTAAAATCCCGTTCTGAGTCCAAATCTTTAGGGAAAACAAGATGCTTCCAACACGAAGGATCAAGGCTGGCTTTGTACCATGACTTACACACGAAAGGGACATCTAATAGAAGTGATTCCATGCCCACCCTTCCAAGCACATTCACTAAGCAGTCACACTCTAAATCCTCCCACTTTCTTTCTTCCATTTCTATACCTACAGAAAGAAAATGTTTTTCAGCACAATTGTTCATACGTAGGATGAAAATTGGAAAAGATAGGCAAGCTGGAATTAGAGTAACATATCCAAACTACAAATCAAATACTTTGATTCCTTCATTGCCAACAATCAAGATTCATATGCCATTTCAGTCTAAGATCGTTAACCTGAACACAACATATATTTATATATATGCACTAGCTATGCTCATGCGACTGTCCAGGCTAACTGTCAAAATACAGAAAAATAAAGGTAATTTTGCTTTCAAAACAAGTACGGGGGATAGTTTAACCATAGATCATACTCAACAAGCCAGAATCAATTTATAAACATCAGCTAAAAGTGGCAAGATCAAGATCATTACCTGAAATTCCAAGAATTGTGCGTGTGGCCAAAGTTGAAGACAGAATAAGGATGGTATACTCGATGGAGAGGAGATTAACAGGAGAAGTTCTCAGCGTAAAGAACATCGATACCTTTACTCTTTAAACTATTGGTGTTCTCAGTCTCAGTCTTCCTTTTTCTTTTTCCTTTTTTGAGGTTTGCTTTAATGCTTTCTTAACCCCAACGCAACTTCAGCTTCCGACTTATATATTGTCTTTACTTTATATTTATTTGTTTGTTTTTTATTTACAGGAGCTTTATTATAACATAAGATTAATGAAGAAATTACTTGGATTAAGAGAGTAGATTGTAATAGTATTTTTTTATTTTTAAGGTGAATGGATAAATGTTTTTTTAGCTTTTTTCCACAAAAAAAAATATTCTAAGTTTTTTCAATTTTCAAGTACAAGAAAATAATATTTTTAATTTTAATATTTCATATAAAAAAATTGAAAAAACAATTCAGGTAAATATAAACTATATATATTATAAAAATAAAATACAGGTCTCATCCAGTTCGGCCGGATCGACTGTGGACTGAGATGGAGATGAAGAGAATCCTGAGATGTATACTCCTTGGCACAATCTGAAAATGTTTGAGGGAAACTAGATTTGCACTGCACTGCCATCAAGGAGTTGCCTTTCATTAGCAATGCCAGTTTCAACTATTCCAGTATAGTAGTAATATCACATTTGACACCAACTCTGTTCCACCCTCAGCACAGCAGTTACTTGAGCAGCATGTTCATCACTAGAAGAACCATCCCATGTATCCATAGGAGTATTCAAATCCCAGTTCGATCTGTTAGAAAACACATCATCAGTGCTGTCGGTAGCAAGAATATTGTCCATTTTGTGCAGAACACCAATTTCACCCTCGCTTAAAGACAAATTCAATGAAACAGCTCCTCCATTTTCATTATTTTGAAAATATGAAAAAAAAAATATAGGAAAACCACATTTAAAAAAAAAAAAAACACCGGATCTCGACCGGGTTTTGCCCGGTTTTTTTCCTATATGGTTTTTTGTCTTACCCGGACTGGCCCCGCTACCGGGTCCCGGGTCGACCCGCTAGGTCGGTCCAGGTTTAATAACTATGGTTTTATCAATTGCTCGAGAGCCTGCTGGTCACTTTCTACCTTATTTTTTAAATTAATTAGAGTAACTAATAAATTGCTAGAAATTTTTTTTTATAGCAAATTGCAAATCAGTTGAAATATTTTTTTAATTATTGTTTGGTAATTATTATCTTAAAAATAATCTTAAAAAAATCATTTTATATATTTTCAAGAAAAATTTAACCACTTATAAAAAACACTCTATGCTATAATATTAAACGGTTTGAATTAAAATTAAAATAATAGATTTATTAAGAATTGAAATAATTGGAGATAAGAATGTACGTATTGTATTGGAGACAGCATTTAAAATATGTGTGCATATCCTAATAATACATTTAAAATAATACTATCTTATTCTTTACATTTGGAATTAAAAAAAAAAAATGCAAATGTGTGGTCAACACAATCAAGGGACTAAGATAGTTCTTCAAATAAAAAGGACTAAGTTATAATTTTGTTCAAAATATAAGGACTAAATGATAATATGCTCAATTGTGAAGGGAACAAGTCTTAATTAGTACCGTGTTTTGTATTCAAATTTCAATGGATGTTTTACATTGTGGTAGCTTTGATGATTTTTATTTAAAAACAAATATATAAGAAAAATTACAAATTTTTTTTTTAATCATGATTTAAGAGAGAATTTTTAATTACAGTGTGTGTTAATTAACCATATAGGATATAGTTGGGGTAAAATACAGCCCTAACCATGCTTTGATCCAATCTAATTTTATTAGAAATTGAGCTTAAAGTTCACATATAAATAAAAAATATAAAACCTGTTAAACTTGCCCGTGAAGAAAAGCCTAACAAATCATGAACGTAATACGTGTTTGTTTGTTTGAAATTATGGTAGTGATTGTGATTTACATCTGTTAGCACAGCAAATTGACCCGGGAAAGTTTGTCGGTGAGAATGGTGGGGTTTATTTTGGTGCCACCCTGGAAATATGGCAGCCTTATTTCATCGATGAGAATCTCTTGTTAAAGGAAAATTTCAAAGGAAAGGCCTTTTAATCTCTTCAAAATGAATTACTCCTCAATCATGAGCAGTTATGATCGGGACCTTTGATGAAAGCGGTTATGAATGGAACCCTTTTTTGTGTGGACCTTCGTCGCAGAAAAATTACAGTGAAGATGAATCACCATCACAACCGATGCCTGGTGGTGGACATGAATATGATGATCTCATAAACATGAATGTTTTCTATGTTAGCTTTGGGGTATCTTACACAATTGTGGCTTTGACAATTGCAGTAATCCTCTGCGTCAATCCTTTGTAAATTTGGACAATTTGCTTGTCAGAAGCGTACGCTTCTGTTTGTCTAGCAGCTGGATGCATTTGTAGGCTCCTAAGTTTGTCATGCTATACTTGGTTTTCTTCTGTGTTTCGCTCCTTATATTGCGATATGGAAACTAGCTCTCTCTGGCTTGACCCATTGTTGGCTTCCGTTAATCAGTCTATGCTTAATAATATGGGTTTTCTTCATTAAAGAGAAAGAAGGAAAAAAAAAAACAGTTTTTGCTGCTACTGTCAATCTTAAAGTTCGATTTCTCATATCATCTTAATTTCAGCATGGAAAAAGAAAAATGATATGGGTTAATTAGTCCTTTCGTATTCCCTGTATTCTTTCTTTTGTGTTTAAAATGTTCGTCCAAAAAGAAGGGATTTTTGCAAAATTCTACAAATTTTCCGAGTCCTGTTCTCACTAATTCTCTCATGTTAATTGCTCTAAAAAGAAAGAGGAAGGAATTTTCCAGCCACTCTGCAACTCAATAATATCTTTCATTGCAAACATTTTGTGTAAGGAAAGAATTTGATGAGGCGGTCTTGTCATGGGAAACCTCCAGTATGTTTACTGCGTTGTTAGATCATGCCATGGCTATTAGCAAAGGAGAGATGAATAGAAAGAAAGAAAGAAAGAAAGAAGATCAATGAAAGTTAAGCATGTTAATCTTAGTTGTTCCAAATTGTGTTAATAGTATCATTTTAAGATTCGTTTTTAAATAAATTAAAATGATATTGTTTTGAATTTTTTTTAATAAAATAATTAATTTATGAATTAACATGTCGCTCGGGTTTGATCAATTAACTCCATTCGGTTTTTCAAACTTAGCCTAAGTCAGGTCGAGCATCATGACACATTGAGTCAACACTGAAGATTCGCAGAATAATGTGAACATTAACGG
>Ga0307510_10007444_pt1 | contig 13051 bp, 10 predicted proteins | sample 12_EM_MG_FD_207224 | JGI IMG/M metagenome (GOLD analysis project Ga0307510, IMG submission 207224) | Populus trichocarpa ectomycorrhiza microbial communities from riparian zone in the Pacific Northwest, United States - 12_EM | ecosystem: Host-associated > Plants > Roots > Unclassified | place... | reverse complement strand
ATAAAATTGAGATAAACTAAAAAAAAAAAAGCAAAACAAATAACGAAGCTCATGTCTTAGTAACCCAATGTTGAATGATGAAATTGAAAAAAGCTAAAAAATAGACCTAACTTAAACCAAGATAATATTCAAAACTAGTGACATGGGTTATCAGATCGGGATTACTGTATCGAAATCATTTCCAATCATAGAAAAAATCTAAAAACAAAACAAGTAGCAATAAAAACAACGAGGACCAAATATGATATAAAAACCAAATGAAAGAAGATAATTAGGGATTAGATTGAAAAACAAAATAAATTAAAAAAATAGCAATGAAAAAAATGAGAACAACAATTGAATAAAAAACTAAAAAACTAAAATGATGAAGGATAAAATTGAAAAGGGTAAAACATAAACAAAATAGCAATAAAAAAATGAAAGTTAAATTAGATAAAAAAAAAACTAAATGAAATAAAATAATTGGGGATGAATTTGAAAATAATTTAAACTTCAAAAAACTTTAAAAGCAAAACATATAGTAATAAAAAAAATAAGGACCAAAATTAATACAAATAAACACTAGAGGACACAAATAATTTTTGGAATGACTGACATGAATTTCTAGACTAGAAAAGAGAAAAGAGAGAGGAAAAGAAAAAAAATCACTAAAACCCAACCACTCCTATGCCGTGAATATGCAACCCACCATTATAAAGAGGACAAAGTATTGCTTCAAATGTTTGGATGACTGATTTTGATAGTCGAACGACCTTGCATGCACCATTTAAATTACATGGGATCGTCAAACGTCAATAATTTTTTAATAATATTAATTTTTTTTTATAATTACCAAATAACTCCCATCTCAAACAATGCTTCTATTTTTTTTTTAATTTAAAGATAATTGCATAACTTAATTGTTCATAAAAAATAAAGAGACAAAAAGTCCTCCTATGAGAGTTTAATTTCTCTTTGCTTTTAAGATATCATCATAATTTTTTGCTTTTATTGAAGTTTTGATTTGAAAAAAAATTGAGACTATATATAATATATATATAAACGAAAATTATATGGGGTTATTTTCATTATTTTATGTAATTTGAAAATTTTTTATTGACCAAATGGTATTTTTTGTAATTTTTACAATAATTAAGATAAAGTTTAAAATAAAGTAAAGTGTAGAATACTTATATAATTTTCCTTTTATTTTAATTAGATTTACATAGCGGTAGTAATAGTAAATGAGCATTCTTTGTTTGTTCCTTTTATTTATGTGGTGCAGTGAGGGAGAGAGAGAGGGACTGAAAAAAGAAAGAGAGGTTCTTCTTTTGAGCTCTCTTGAGTGTATTAATGGAGTCTTGATGATACAAGTGTGTTTAAAAAAAGGTTCTTTAAACTGTGTATCCATTTAACGTGAAACCCTTTTTCTGTTTCTTTCTTTTGACAGTCTTGCTTGTTGTGTAGGACTGTTTTTTTTTTTTGCAAGATTTAGGGATCTGGGTTTCGGGGTTCTAGGGTTTGACTCTCTCTTTCTTGCTTTCCTGGGTTTCTTCTAAATTTGTTTCTTTCTTGTACTCTTTACTGAAATGGGGTTTCTGACTTTAGTGAAACGAGTCATTTCAATTATGAGCTCTGGTTTTTGACCTGCAATTTGTTGAAGCCTGCATCTTTGTATAGATTCTGTTTATAGTTTTGGGTTCTTTATAAAAAAGTTGGATTCTTTGAAACAAATCTTGATCTGGTTAGGGTTTTGAAGCTGACCCTTCTTTTTTTGTGAATTCTGAGTTTTTCTTAGATGAGCTGAACCCAAACTGTTTTTGTTGAATCTCGAGCTAGATTTGCTTTCTTGGCTTTGTCTCAGTTGATTGTGAAGTTACAAGATTTGATGCATCTTTCACTGTGGAAACCTATATCTCACTGTGCTGCTCTGCTGTTGGACAAGAAGAGCAGAAGGAAAGATGGGTCTGAATCCAGTCTTGAAATCAAGAGGAACTCATCAATTCTTCGAAAACTTCAAGAACACAAGCTCAGGGAGGCACTTGAAGAAGCATCTGAAGATGGGTCACTCGTCAAATCTCAAGATATGGAGTCTGACACTCTTGCAAACCAAGATGAGAGTCTTGGGAGGTCAAGATCACTAGCAAGGCTCCATGCGCAGCGAGAATTCTTGCGTGCCACAGCGCTAGCTGCTGAACGAATATTTGAGAATGAAGATTCTATACCTGACCTTCTTGAGGCATTTTCCAAGTTCCTCACGATGTATCCAAAGTATCAGTCGTCAGAGAAGGTTGATCAGTTAAGGTTAGATGAATATGCACATTTGTCTCCAAAGGTATGCCTTGATTACTGTGGATTTGGGCTTTTTTCATATCTTCAGTCTTTGCATTATTGGGAGTCTTCAACATTTAGCTTATCGGAGATAACTGCCAATTTGAGTAACCATGCTCTGTATGGTGGTGCTGAGAAGGGCACTGTGGAACATGATATAAAGACTAGAATAATGGATTATTTGAATATCCCTGAGCATGAGTATGGTCTTGTTTTCACTGTGAGTAGAGGCTCGGCCTTTAAATTACTTGCTGAATCGTACCCTTTTCATACCAATAAGAAGCTGTTGACCATGTTTGATTACGAGAGCCAGTCTGTGAATTGGATGGCTCAAAGTGCCAAAGAGAAGGGCGCAAAAGTCTATAGTGCATGGTTTAAATGGCCAACTCTTAAACTTTGTTCCACTGATTTGAGAAAGCAAATTTTGAACAAGAAGAGGAGGAAGAAGGATTCTGCAGTTGGTTTGTTTGTATTTCCAGTGCAGTCAAGAGTTACTGGGGCAAAGTATTCGTACCAGTGGATGGCGCTGGCTCAACAGAACCGTTGGCACGTATTGCTTGATGCTGGTTCATTGGGTCCTAAAGATATGGATTCACTTGGTTTGTCCTTGTTCCGTCCTGACTTCATTATCACATCATTTTACAAAGTATTCGGACATGACCCCACTGGTTTTGGATGTCTTCTTATCAAGAAATCAGTGATGGGAAGCCTCCAAAATCAGTCTGGGAGTACAGGGTCTGGAATGGTAAAGATTACACCTGAGTATCCTATGTATTTGAGTGATTCTGTGGATGGGCTGGATGGGTTGGTTGGTGTTGAAGATGACGAGGTTGCTGGGAATGCTGAAAAAACCACAGAAATTCGCCCAGGATCACAGTTGCCTGCCTTTTCTGGTGCTTTCACATCTGCTCAGGTGAGGGATGTATTCGAGACTGAGATGGATCATGAGAACAGTTCTGACAGAGATGGAACAAGCACTATATTTGAAGAAACTGAAAGTATTTCAGTGGGGGAAGTGATGAAAAGCCCTGTCTTTAGTGAAGATGAATCGTCAGACAACTCATTCTGGATTGATTTGGGTCAGAGTCCCTTGGGATCAGACAGTGCTGGCCAATTGAACAAGCAGAAACTGGCCTCTCCGTTACCACCTTTCTGGTTTTCTGGCAAGAAGAACAACAAGCGACTCTCTCCAAAACCAACATCTAAGATATATGGCAGCCCAATGTATGATGACAAAGGGGTAAACTTGGGGTCACATGATGACCACCATATGTTGTCATTTGATGCTGCTGTTCTATCAGTTTCACAGGAACTGGACCGTGTTAAGGAGGTTCCTGAAGAAGAACAATTTTCAGAAACAGACCTCTCTTCAAGAAATAATAAGGGCTCAGATCATTTGCATGTTCATGAGATTGAGGAAGAACCGGGAATCAGCTCCTTTTCAAACTCCGCCATAAACAGATCCCATAACAATAATTCAACCTCTGGATCGCATCATAACCTAACAAATGGCTCAACTGCTGCAATTTGCTCGGAGATGAAAGAAAGTGCTATAAGACGAGAAACAGAAGGTGAATTCAGGTTGTTGGGGAGAAGGGAAGGGAGTAGATATGCTGGTAGTAGATTCTTCGGGTTGGAAGAGAATGAACATCCAAGCAGGGAAAGAAGGGTATCATTTAGCATGGAGGACAACCGCAAAGAGCGTCCAAGCCATACTCTGGAGCCAGGAGAGATATCTGCTACCAGCCTCGACGATGAAGATTACAGCACTGATGGAGAATATGTTGATGGTCAAGATTGGGATCGAAGGGAACCTGAGATAACTTGCCGACATTTGGATCATGTGAATATGTTGGGTCTGAACAAAACTACTCTCCGGCTGAGATTTTTGATCAACTGGCTAGTAACTTCTTTACTTCAACTCAGGTTACCCAGTTCAGATGGAGATGGAAGGGTAAATCTTGTACACATTTATGGCCCAAAAATAAAATATGAAAGGGGTGCAGCTGTAGCTTTCAATGTCAGAGATAGAAACCGGGGGCTAATAAATCCAGAAGTTGTTCAGAAGCTGGCTGAAAGAGAAGGTATCTCTCTTGGCATTGGTTTCCTTAGTCACATAAGGATTCTAGATAGCCCAAGACAGCAACGTGGTTCTGTGAACCTTGAAGATACGACTCTGTGCAGACCAATGGAAAACGGGCATAATAACGGAAAAGGTGGGTTCATAAGGGTTGAGGTTGTCACAGCATCTCTCGGATTTCTGACCAACTTTGAGGATGTCTACAAGTTGTGGGCTTTTGTTTCCAAGTTTCTTAATCCAACCTTTATCAGCGAGGGTGGCCTTCCAACTGTTGAAGAGGGCACGGAGGTTTGATTTCCAGGACATCTATCAATTGGGGTGCAAAATCTGAGAGTCAGAGCCGAAGATTGGGAGGTGTTAAATCTGTGTGGCCAGATCCTTTTGCTCTTCCTCGTGACTCTTTGATGCAACGGGTGAATTTGTTAATTCTTGTTTGTTTGATTTTTCCCTTTTGGGTTTTTTGTAGAGGTGGCTTTAGAATCTGTATCAACTCGGGGAGTTATGTTGACCTCAAAGCAGAATTATATGGATATAACTTTCAGCACCAAAAACTTTCTGCTTTTGCTCTATACAAAATCAAATTTCTTGCATCTGTAAAATACAAAACTCACCTTATTTTGCCTGTGTAGTCTATAATACAATTCAGTGTTCTATTCATTACTTTGAATCCCAAGTTCTGTCAGCATGGTGGTAATTTTGATTCTTGAAATTGGACCAGGAATTTTCGTTTCTTAATCTGGTTGGGATTGCATGGTTTTTCTACTAGCAAGCTTTGTTAATCAATGAGGAGAATGTCGCTTTGTTTACCAGTCCTTGGAAATTCATAGCTTAATGTATCTGATCTGTTAGGAGATGATGCAGGGTCTTGACTGGAATTTCGATGAAAAGAGTTGACTGAATAGCCTTGCTGATCATGACCATAGTCCTGCCTAAGTAGCCTTAGCTGAGGAAGCAAGTTGTTTGGTCTTTAAACTGCCTGTATTGTCCCTACATGTTCTTGTCTTGAGCAGTAATGTTTGTTATATCTTCTCACCCAAAGTAGTCGTCTTTTTCTTGACATTGAAATAAACATTTTTCTGTTAGTGTCAAATTTCAATTCAACAAAGACTTAATCTGCTTTTAGTATGGAAAAGAAATGGCCAAAACCATTAGTATGGGCAAAATCATGCACCGAGGAGCAGTGACTTGATGTTAACAGGAAACGGATATCTCCTTGCATAATGCAAAGCTCGCCATCAAGTTCCCATTTAGTAATTATCATCATTGGGCCATACCCATTTAAGTTTGTTTCCCACGGAAATAATGGGGGGCGCATGTATGATTCTGCTTCCTTTTCTTTTGGTGCCTGTGGATTCTCACTTCTCAGTGTTCTAGGAGAGCCTGAGCGGGTCTTTTTCATAAAGTTGGTGTGGACATGGCACTGCAAGTTTCATTTTGAAACCATATCATGATGATCATCACCACATGCTTTTCTTAGAAATAAACAAAAAAAAGAAACCTCAACCGGTCACCACCAGATACTCTTACCATTTCAAATAGGAAACCTTCTGTACAATCCAAAAGATTGCATAATAAAGTATAACAAGAATGGTGCCATGTTTGACAAAGCTTCTTTGAGTGCTCCTATGGGGAAGTTGCTTCTAAAAGGAACTTTGGCGCGGTGGTTGGTGACAGTGAATCGTTGACAAACTTCAGCTGATTAAGCTAGTTGGCTACTAAACTAAAAGATTTGAAAGATATTGCATGTCATAGTCATAATCAAGAAATTGTTTGCATAACAAAGATATGTAGAAGTTCATCCTAATGCTTCCTGAATTATTGTGTTATATTATAAAGAGAAAAGGTAAGAGTACCTTCCAAACCAAAATAAAATTTTGGTCTACAAAATTTCTTAGGAATAACATTGATATGGACACTTAACAAACTTGCAATCTCAGTAAGAGAAAGCTAACATCTCACCAGAAATTGAAGATCTGGTCTCTGCACTATATAAAGTTCTCCGTTCCAACTGTATTGGCCACTACGCAATTAAAAATTTAAAACCACTTCAACTTCAGCAGGCCAGATCAACCATTCCCTATGCTCCGAAATATTAAACCAAGTGTGACTTAAATATTAACAAACAAACGAAAGTAAAGAAAAGAATTCCTTCAGCTCGTGAGTGGTTCCTGGTTGGCAACTTAAGTTAGATCCAAATCTTAGATCTTCACAAAGATGATATCCCACTTCACCAGCTTATGGAAAAGATCAACAGATTCAGAGATGAGGTGGCACTAGTGAACACCTACTTATGATTCCATCATCTTTATAAGAAATGCAGTTTCTAATGCTGATTCCTTGCATTGCAGGTATCTGTTTTCCTCCACTATATCCGTAGTTAAGTTAAGTAGTATCGGGCGTTTGGGATCATAAATAGTATGTTCACGAACTCGTGCAGCCCATTTTGCTGCTTCCCAAACCCCAAATCTGAAACATATCAAGGATAAATAACATGATCATCCCACTCAAGACAAAAGCAAAAGAAGAGCAATCATTGTTTCTAAAAATTGAAAAAGCAGAACCACTTTGACATAATAAACATATAATAACAATTTCGAAGGACAATAATTAAAAAAAAAAGTCTTGAACTAGTCATTGCTTTAGGAATCAAAGCCATTAAGTTTTATGCAGAAGCAAGTAGATAAATTATTTCAAACAAGAAACATGAACCACTCTAATAAACATCATGTATGCATAATAATATGTCTGTGTGTACAATCGTGAGATATCTCTGATTTGACAAAATGCATACACTTTATTTAATACCAGAATGGTGGCGTCCCTCTATTCCTCATTAATGAACTTCACTAAATAAGCTCAAAGTGTGCAAGAGTACGAATACATACACCATTCCATTTATTATGTGCCTTTTGACATCTATGATATATGCTTGAAGTTAGAGCAATTTATCCACCTAACATTTTGAGAGCACATTATTTGCAGCAAACATCAGCTCAAGTTTGTAGCTCTCAATATGAATTAGATGTATTTTGAAAAAAATTGGCTACCATTCAAAATTGAAAAATTTATCTGAATTCAATTCCAAATATTGTTAGTTACAGTCGATGAGCACCACCATTCAGAGAGATAGGCTCAAATTTTTGACACAACAGTAGTGACTTAACTTCAAATTCAAAGGAATAACATGACTTGAAATGAACATGCAGTTCAGCAATGAGTATAACTTTTGAGATGAACTTCATTTATATCTATCACTATCTAAACGAATTTGGGAGTTTGACAATTCAATTATTATTCATAGAACATAAAACCATTTTGTTTTATATAGAAAAAGAGACTACTCAATAAATGTAAGCCAATAACCTGAGTAGCAGAGAGCAATTTCATCTAAAATCATGTAAGACAAATGAGAATCAACTGAAGAGAATTACCTATCAAGCATCAAATGGGAAACAAGGGACAAGAGTAAATTAAAAGCAAAAACTTAAGGGCCAATAATCATCAAACCAAGAGCATATCAAGTCACACGAAGAAAAGAAAGTCACAAAGGACAACTAAAGAGTTTCCAACATGAAGAAAATTCTCAAACAGCCAGTTCAGGGTCCTAATGTTTGAAATTCATAAATGCATTTCAAGATAAATTCTCTGAGGTAAAAAAAATGGATGACAGAGTTCCTGTCATAATTTGCTCACTCCCAGTGGTTTTGGTCTTGCCACTATCAGATAAGTTCACCAACTTTACATGTGTCAAGAAAAAAATTTGCATTTGTGTTTTGAGTATCTGTCTGATCACAGCCTATACAAAGAAAACCTGACAACATGTTAGCAAATTACCGTGTATTAAAGGACGAGGTTATCAACACGGCAGGATAAAGGACATCTTTCTGAATATTGGCATAAGGACAATATTTCATTATGGCATGAAAATCATCAATGTCCCCTGGACACCCAAACTCTTCATAGTCAGCTGCTGTGAGTGGTAAAATGGGATGGAGAAGAGTGCTGGTTGCATCTAAAAAGGGAACCTGAACAAAAGGAATATATAATTATTGGAATACAAGAATGAAGAACTGATAAAAGATATTGACAAACAGCCATATAATTGCAAATGCTAAATAAATCTACAGAACTTTTTAATTACAGTGTCCCGACCACCAAAAAGAATTGCAGAAAATCGTCTAGCACAAGCAATACCTTCATATGATCAAGGGAGAACAATGACAATGATATTTTTTTATTGTATAAGGTAACCATGAAGTTGATTGCTCAAGTCATTTTACTTGATAACAATGACAGCTTTGTATATTATAATACATGGTTTTGCAATGAGTGAAACATGTATATTCATGTATACCTTCAAAATGGCAGCACGAAATAAATCTGGGCAACTATTAATGGCAGCAGCCACCAAAAGTCCTCCAGCACTATATCCCCAACCAGCAAGCTTGTTTTCTTGCACAAACTCATTTTCAACGAGGAACTTGGCACAGGAGACAAAATCTTTGATTGAATTAAGTTTCTTCTGTTGTCTACCATTATGATGCCATGCCTTACCATGACCACCTCCACCTCTGCAAACACAATGTGCTGTAGATAATTAAACTTTAAACAAGCCCAAACAAACGGTAACCATTTCAAACAAGGATTTAACTGTATTCACACTAGAAATAAGCTGAGCCAAAAAACTTCTGACTAGTTGCGGTACAGGTGAAAAACATACCTAACATCAGCATATGCAATAACCCAACCACGATCAAGAAGGCTTTTCAAATCATTGCGCCACCGCTTGTCAAGTAACTCACCATAAGCTCCATGCCCATGAAGCAAACCAGGATTTTGATTATTATTTTTGTTTTTGCGTGAGTACAGAATTGTTAAAGGAACCATAACTCCATCATATGAGGAGACATCATATTGTTCGCAAGCATAAAACTCTGAGAGGCAATTCCACAAGTTATCATCTTCAGATTTGATTTCATTTAGAAAATCAGAGTTCAAATTATTCGAGGATCCATTGGCAATGCCTCCTGAGGAGGTTGTCCCATACAAAATTCTTGTTCTTTCATAGAGCAAATTTTGCTGTTGGACAATATTCCAATTGCCACTTGACAGCTCATAATCAACTACGGCGTCAGGCATCTGCAAAAATTTGGAGATGTTCAAGTGGAGATGCACACTTTTGCAAAATATATAAGAGGAAGATAACATTCACATGGAGAAAAGAAGTTGGAAGAAATCTTCATTGTTATTAAAATCAGAAAGGATGTGCGAGCAAAGGATATAAAAAGGGGTATCATGAAAGAGCAAAGCATGCATTGTATGCTAACTGGATATAAACTCTAACCCTCAGACACTAAAATCTCATAAAACCATATGACAAAAAAGAAAACCCTCAGAATTCCCAATTGATCAAACAACAAAATCACTCTAACTGGTTGAATGTCTGGTCTTACAGAACTAGTTTTCATTCATATCTTCCCATTATCTCTGAATCAGAATCCAAGTATAATATAATTTAAATGCCTATTATATATTAAATTTGGTATGAACATACGCAGCTAGAAAAGCATGAGGAAACCATCTGCTAACATTAATGACTTTTACGGGTCATACCACAGGTGATGATATGGTAAAGCGCATGGTTGATGAGTAGTAGTCATAATTTGGTCCAGGCCAAATTTGAGAAACATGATTTGGAAGAGGAAGGAAAGTAGGGTTAAGTTCTTTCAGTCTAACTGCATCCTGCCAGAACAAGAGAAGAAAAGATGAGAATAGCAGAACAGTAATACCATTAATGCATTCTTAGTGAAACCACTATGTTACCTTCCTAGCAGGCATAGGTAGAGGAACTGAACAAAGTCTAAAGCTGCATTTTTCCCGTATGATTAGTGTCAAGTGTGTATTACAGAAATCAACATCTTCAATAACCATATCTCGGTCATCATCAAATACTCTCTGCAATAAATGCAGTGATTGAGAAAAGAATTTATGAAGTAAATGTGTTCGCCAAAACAGAAAAGATTTATGAAAATATAGGTGAGTTTTAACCACGAGGAAAAATTACTAAGAAAAATGCTGAAAGAAAAAGGTATAAAGTAGTGAAAATAAGAACAGAAAAGAGATGCAGCAAAATTATATCAAGCTGTCAAGCACCATACTATCCAACCAATGGTATCAACTGGGTCACCAGACAACAATCAGGGAATAATAGACAAAGTGATTGCACATAGTTAACCCACCAACCTCCCAGATCCTTGGACCAGAAGAAGCATTAACTGGACATCGAAGAAGATAGTGATGATCAACCAATTGGCCCCTTCTGGCAGCATCAGTAAACAAGTAAAGGTATCCTTGATGATGTTCAACTATGCAGTGGGCTTGAGCTTCACATTCCCAAACTAAAGTAATGCCAGATAATGGATCGGCTGCATTTATGAGAAAGACCTAAAACATGGTCATGATTATTATTCCGTTTCAAATGTCAGGATCTCGAGTTGAGAAAAAGCATTTTGAAAGTGATACCTTTGAGAATGTTGTAGAGAAAGTATTTACAGTCACAAAGCGGAAATCCTTCGTGTGTCGTATGTTAACATAAACATTTTCTGCTGGCTCATCTAGAAGCAAAACATCTTCCTCGGTTGATCCGATCATGCTACAATATATTCTGATGACAAAAGAACAAAAATTCAACTTCATGCTGTTGAATTCAACAAGGAAGAAAAAAAGCACACAATGATGAGATAAATCACACTAAAATGTTATAAAGTCCATGTAATACCAACCGACTAGGCCTCTTATGTTGATCAGTAACAACATACAACAATGCTTGTCCATCCTTGGCCCAAGCCAAATTCGAAACTCGATCTGCTTGGGGCTTACTACACAATGCACCAGAATTCAAATTCCGTACAGACAATCTAAAGGAGTCATTGTCCTTATCATACATAGTATATGCAAGAAACTTATGATCAGGTGACACTTCTGATAATTCTTCATAAGCATAACCTATAAACACAAATAAACAAACAAACATTGTCCCAAATAGCTTTAAAACAACAAAACTTCATTCTTCAGTAAAAAATGTTACTTTATCAGCACCTCCAAATCTCTCAGCTTCTAGATTGTAATCAACCATCTTCTGCTCAATTTTTCTCCCAGAAACAAAATCAAACCCGCCCGAAGGATCTTTATTCGAAATGAATTGTTCATTTAAGCTTGCCAATCTCCTACAAAGCACAGGATACTGCTTTCCCGCTTCAACTCTTTTATAATACAACCTACAGTGAGTAACATCCACCTTGAAACAGTAGCAAAAAGAAAAAGAAAACGATCCATTTTGAGATTCTCAAACAAAATTAACAACTTTGAACAAATTATCCAATACCCTTTTAAAAAACTAACAAAATTACAAGCAGCAGGGACAACTTGAGAGAGTAGGCAATCACATACCATGGACCCCAGCGAATGGGAGAGGTAGAGAGGTCAAAATGCAGTCTTGAAGCCATTTCAGACTGGAGTTTACTTTGAAGTTTCTCGGTATCAGACATGACAGCTTCTGTGTACTTCTCTTCTTGTTCCATGTAAATATCCATGTGTCTCATAGCTACTTTGTCATTTAAGTGCGACATCCAGCTATATGGGTCTTCCCAGGTAGCATCATGGAATGTGAAAGATTGAGGTTTTTGCGGTGGTTTTGGATGTTTTGGAGGGGCTGGTGGGGCTGGTGGTTTGGGTGGTCTATAGTGGCGGATGAGTAGGTGGTGAAGAATGGTGGGCAGACGGTGGTTGTGGCGGTGGAAAGTCGTGGTTAAGAGGTGACGCATGGTTGGTGGGGGTTTAGGGAGAAAATGAGGAATTCTTGGGGTTTAAGAGTTTTGATTTTTGAAGAGATGCCCATTTGTTTATTTTTAGACATTTTTGGTATTGTCACGGTGCTTTTAAATTTTTTTTTTATTATTTTAATATTTTTAAATTATTTTGATATATAATTTCAAAAATAATTTTTAATAAATAAAAAAAATATTATTTTAATATATTTCAAAATAAAAAATAATTATTAATATAATATCAAACATTACTTTAGTATTATAACATGGTCCGATTCTCTTAATTTTTAACTTATAATCAATAATTTTTTTTTTAAAAAATAAATAAATATAACAACAAAAACTACATTTTTCTGTTCGGGTCAACTTTACGATCAATAAACCTAATTGTATATATGAAGATTTTTTTTTATCAAACTATATTATTTTTCTTTTTTCTTAAAAAAAATAAAAACAGTGCTAAATTTAAAAAATAAAATAAAATTAGGGGCAATCGGTTCTCATTGCCTATCAGCTAGCAGGCTAGGCATTGGGCTCCGTTTCTCCTGCTAGTGAGATTGTTTTTTAATGCTGGGAAGAAAAGTTAATCCCAATATGTAAAATTATATTATTATAGAAAACACTAAAGGAAGCAATCTCGAGTGAAAACCCTATTTTGCTTTTATTTACATAAAATAAAACGTAAGGGATGCAGGTATTATCTTTTTTTTTTAGAGAGTATAATTACCACAGTAATCTTATCGGGGAAAAAAAATTATGTTCAAGGGTTTTATGGTAATTTTATTTTTTTATAGCACAAAAAAAAAAGATGAAAATACTCTCGAATTAAAAAAAA
>Ga0307510_10007443_pt1 | contig 13052 bp, 6 predicted proteins | sample 12_EM_MG_FD_207224 | JGI IMG/M metagenome (GOLD analysis project Ga0307510, IMG submission 207224) | Populus trichocarpa ectomycorrhiza microbial communities from riparian zone in the Pacific Northwest, United States - 12_EM | ecosystem: Host-associated > Plants > Roots > Unclassified | place... | reverse complement strand
TCGGGTAGAGGAACAGTGTCAAAACGACACTGTTCAAATTCTTTTTTTATTATTATTATTATTATTATTATTATTATTATATATATTTTTTTTTATTTGTGGGGACCCAAAAATGAGTTACAACAGTACCAATCATATTTTATCAATTTTATTATTAAGTTAGAAATTTAGAAAAAAAATAATTTTTTTGTGTAATTAATCAATAATATTCTATATAGCTTTCATAATTAAGTAATGGATGATCGTTCTTAGATATATCAAAGTTTACTTGAAGGGTTATATACACAAGATTAACATCAAAGGGTTTAAGGTTTTATTAATTTTATAATTTCTAAACCAAAGAATATTAGTATAGGCAAATTTAGATGTCCACATGTGAAGTATAAGAATAAAATATTTCACCATAAAGATATGTGATGATGCATCTACTTAAAAAAACTTTCGTCGAGAAATACTTATGTTAGTATGCACACAAATAACCCTATATTCATCACAAAACCATGTCAAAATGGATGGTTGGCTCAATTTCTAGTTCTACCAACATACATGGATTTGCGGATGATAATAGTAATCCTTATAGAAGTATGGTAATAGATGCAATGAGAATAAATCATAGTTATTCAAGTGAAGGTTCATGTAACATCCCTTTATATAAAGAACCAAATATATAAACCAAATGCAGATGAAGCTAAGTTTTTAAAACTTTTGAAAGATTCTGGCGAACTATTATGGGATGGGTGCACAACTCATAGTAAATTATCAACCATTGCATGAGTGTTTACTATCAAGCCAGGTTATGGTTTGAGTAAGGCCAATTATGATAACATCATTGAATAGGCTAAAAGCATGTTACATAAATGGAATATTCTAAAAGAGAATTTAGTGCAAGTGGGAGATTGTTGGTGAATATGTCCTGTAACAAACTGTGTAATTACATGTGGAAGTGACTTTACTCATGCAATAGGCAATAGATATATTTTATTTATAATCTTGTAAAGACATTTTTTTTATCTTTAATCTTAATTTAAGTCTAATTAATAAGTCTAGAGTAAAGATAAAATTCTTATGACAAAAATATTCTGTAAAGAAAATTATAAAATGGTTATAATTATGAGAATTCCTACTGCATCAACGCATTGTTCCTCAATATTTTTTGTTAATTCTCTATTAAGACTGGACATTAATCAAAGTTGTTGAGACCAACACATATTATGTTCTTTTCTTTATGAATAGAAACGGTTGTTTTGATAAACTAAGTTATGAGAGATACCTCAAACTAAATATATAGATGTTTATTTAATGACAAGTATACTGAATTGACCAGTATAAAGATTTTATATTGAAAGATTATCCATGTCTATGGAAAGACTTACACAGTAGTTGGGTAAGTAATCCTTAGACTTGAGATCACTAAGTTATCTTAGATATGGAATGTTATGTTTTCACCTAACTAGATGTTATCTTAAACTAACATAACAAATGGACATTAATTGGATATTTAATAAATTATAGGATGGTATTTGAATGACTAAGAGAGTATTCATCATTCTAGTTAAATTATGGAAATTGTTCTTTATGCTCTCAAATTATAGTTTTGATTATGAAATACTGAGGTAAGATGGAACAAGATTTGAAATGAGTTTCAAATCTTATTCAAAGTATCAATAACTATCATGTTGAAAACAAATATAATTTGACAAAGTACATATACTTCATGCTCAAATGTCTAAATTAAAACATTCCAAATAAACGGATAATAGTTACATTACAAAAACTAGTCAATAAGAAGCTAACTTAAACCACATAACTTGTATAATATTTGAGAGATCTTGACACGGTGCTTGACATTACACTTAACTTTCAAATATAAATCAATCAATTTATTGAATTAATAATAAGTTAAATTGTTTACTTTATCTAATCCTATTTTAAATAAGACTATAGTTTATATTTAAACCAACCTATCAGGAATCTATTAGGTCGCACACGTTAATAATCATTGATAAGAAATTAAATTTGAGTGATTATCAAGTATGATTTGATTATAAATAAGTTTTAGAAATTAAGAACTAGAGTATAATTAGTATAGGGGATCACAATTCTAGACCTATAAAAGTAAGTAGGGATTTAATTGCATAAATTTCTAATAATTGTCCTCAAATGAATTATGTGATATTTTTCAAATGGTAAAGTGATATTTTCTCATTATGAACTAGAGTATAAATTATGTGATCTTCCTCATGAAATTGACGACATTTCTATTAAAATTTCGGCAGAGTCTTCTTTATACTAGGAGATCCCAAGTTATCAGCTAATTCCTATTTCAGATTAATTCTCATTAATACACATCTCAAAGGTTGTCCAATTATCCTGGAGTCATCTCATCATCAAACTAGAACACCTTCCAACCTCAACTTCTAATGTTTCATTCATCATAGTCCACTACTATATATATATATATATATATATATGCACACATAATCAATTCATATAAAAGTGGCCAAGTATAACCACATGCATTTATAATTTTAATACAACAAAAGAATTGATAAATTATTAGAAATCTACAAAGATATTTAAGTATAGTAATATATCTTACAATAAGGTTAGTACTAGTTACATTCCTAGATTACAAAACAAAAGGATTACTGATTACTTGTTTGTTAAATCTTAGCAAAAATATTCCTTAAAACACCATATCATTCCGCTCGTTGATGAGAGGTACCTGAAATTGATTATTACCTAATAAAATCAAGTTGTTACATAAATTAATCAAATAAGAATACAACTTAATTATGTAATTCCACTATATTTTATCTATTTCAGTTAGTTTCTTTTTTTAAAAATCAATCAAATTCCTTCTAATTCAACTTAAACCCCCGGTTAGCTTAACTATTAACCCTTTTTTAGGGCATAATCTTACATCTTTCAACATTAACTCACATTACCCTTATCCAAAAATATCCCATTACTGAAAGACCAATCTCCTTGCCCATTTTCAGGCAATAAATCCCTCATTAGATATCTAATTTCTTTGCCCCATTACTAGGCACTAGTCCCATCACCTGGAAACTAGTTCTTTCGTCCATTACCGGTAAAATTAGTTCCTCTATCCATTACTGGGAACTAGTCTCATTACCATAAAAACTAGTTATTTTGCCTATTATCGGGCACTAATCCCATTACCAAACAAAATTGTTAAGGTATTCGACAACAACCTGATGTCGAAGTTATGATAGTACCTCCTTGTTGCTGCACAGCTCTCATGGCCTCCCCTGGATCCACAAGTATACCACATTATTTTTCATTCCATGTACATTTTATATAATAATATACTAATTGGTTTTCTTTCAACTTAACCATCATTTACGATTCAACTTACATTGAACTTTCATTTCCTTCCGAAAAGACACAAAGAATCCATTCATTCCTTAAAACATTCATCATTAATTTATACAAATATTAAACCATTTTACATTGATAAATCCTAATTTTCATCCTTACTCCTATTTTTTTGAAACATGCACAACAAAAAAAGATGCAAATTCTCTTCAATTTATCTCATATATGACATATTATGTATTCATTCTCCTCGCACATACATTAATATATCATCATTACGCTTTAAGAAATACAAATTCATCACATGCAATTTGGTTTCGTATTGGCTAGCCATTGAGCCCTTAGGGACACCCTAGTTTTCTTCATTATTTATTCCTAATTTAGTACCCATCACAACCTAATCTAACCCAATTGACTTAATTTACAATCAATTTGCATTTCCCTAAAATTTCTACAATAAAACCCAACATAAAATTCATGAATTCAACCTTAATTGCATTCCTTTTCATATAAGCTTACTAGGTTAGGTTCAGAACTCCTTACCATGTAATATTCTCAGCTTCGAGTTTCAACCAGTCAAAATTTTCCACATCCCTCCCTTTTTTCCTCTTTTTTTTCACTTTCTATCTCTAATTCAATATTCTCCTTCTTTGATTTTTCTTAACTTCTAGGCTATTATATGAGGGTAAGCTTTTTACCTGGTCTCAAAAAGTCTATGAACTACCCATTGATCACCTTGCGTGAAGGCAGTACATATAGGGGTTTACAAGGAATAGTTGGGGCACGATGTGACCGTCATTACCAAGTAAACACTCAATTCATAGTTGGATGTTTCAAAAATCTGAACCCCAACTGAAAGTCATGACGCAAACCGCTGCTCCCCACCTAACCTAGAATTGGGTTTATTTATGAAATTAAAATGCATGAGGGCATTAATCCACACTCAATGTACTTATGTATGAACAGGAAGTAAAAATGCATATTAAAGAAATAAAAATGCAAGAAAAAATTAATAAGAAAAAAAAATAGACGAACAATCAAACAAGCAAAGCTTAGTCCAACCAGATAAGGTGGTCTCCTGTGGAGTCACCATCATATCACGGGGCGACGTTAAGACTGGCACGCTTTAATATGCCTCCTAAGAGGTGGTGTTGGGAAAGGAAAGAGTTTTGTGTTTAATCATAAAATTATGATTATAAGGTTTAAAAGGCGACACCTAGTATCATAGTTTTGAAACTCAACCCGGTTATTGACCCGGTCAAGTGACCGGGTCACGGGTCAGATGGATTGACCCGGGTCAACCCGGATCAAACCAAAAAAATTTGGAAAAATCATATAGATTCTCTAACCAATAAGCTTAATAAGTTAATACCATCATTTTCCTGCAGTTTATTTGTTGTCATTATCGATTGCCATCGTGGTTCACTGATGGAGAAAAAGTTATGGCAACTGTGATCAAATATATTCAGAGAGAGGTGAAAATGGCATTTTCATTTGTTTCTTATGTGCTCATGTCAAGGAGCCTATGGTGAATCACGTGCAGCTGTACTTGCTTGGTTGGCAGAGCTCATGGGGTGGACCAGAAGTTGGGACCCTCTTTGCTGAAACCAGGCTCTTCGTGATTGTGATGGAGAATAAAACCTGAGAAGCGGAAGCTTTTGAGCCCTTGATTAGTTGCCCATTTTGACCCCTATTCTCCATCTACGTGCTTCCATGATCAAATATCTCTGTTCTAATTCTCCTTACATTAGGTGATGACCAGCAACTGAGATGTAACTAATTCGTCGAATTGGGGCCGCTGGTTGGAGCGGATCAATGACTTTGTTTCAATAATTATCACTCAGGCCAATAATAAAGAAAACAGAGAGTGAAAGAAGAAGATTCAAACCTTTTTCGCAGAGAAACAACAGTGATCAAGAGTCAAGACGTCTTCTGCTTCTCTACTCCTCTGCTCCTCAGCTTTTGTTTTGTTAATTCAAATTGATTTCATCTTTCATTAATTAGGTTTTCATCTGTCTCCAATTGTGCTTCGTTCTTCTCCAGCGTTTTGGCCCTTTAAAAGGCCAAAACGACGTCGTTTAATAGCTGTTAATATATAAAAAAAAATAGACCGGGTCTCACCCGGTTTTGACCGGGTGGACCGGGTCCCGGGTCGACCCGCCAGGTCGACCGGGTTCCACCGGGCCAACTCCCAAGCGGGTTTTTACCTCCACCCAGACCGGTCCCAGGCCCGGGTCAGCCGGGTCCCGGGTCGACCCGTCGGGCCGGTCCAGGTTTTAAAACAGTGCCTAGTATAAAGGTTACTAGAAAACTTATGGTTTGCGAGAGTCTAAGTAAGAGACTAGTTGTGCAAGGGGAAGACGCATAACCCCAAGTGCACCCTACCTAAGGTCAGCTGTATTGTTGTTTGATTGTTTTTTAGGTCAAGTTTCTACTTGTTAGTCTTTTTCTAAGGTACAAGGCAGATCTATCTTCGTGAGGAAGTCTCTACCTTATTGGGTTGAATCATAACCGTTCTACTAAGGGCTAAATTTTATCATCATATTTATTTTTCACTTTGTATCTTTAAAACCTGATGGTGTACTCTATTGTGTAGATTTACACCCTCAAATATTAAAGTCTACTTCTACACCCTAATATAAAATGAACAAAATGATTGGTGAAGGGTTTTTGAAATTTTGGTCAAATCCTGACAGATAATCATAAACTAGTTATGATATCTATTTATTTATTTTTTTTGCATTTTTAAAATATGAGAAAGATGCAAAAAAAAAATTATTTTTTATGAAAACATGTTTGGAAAACCTTTAGGATTTGGTTGTATGCATGAAAATAAAATATTTTTTTATTTTTTAAGGGGAAATTAATTTAAAAGTTTTTATATTTTTTTAATTTCAAAAAAAAATTAAGAAACGTTTCAGAGAAAATCATGAATTTTAATATCAGATCCATATCTTACAGTGTAAATATACAGCCTAATATTTTAGAAAATTGATAGAAAACATGCGAGAAAATTAGAAATTTTTCAAATGATCTTTAGAAGTTTTTTGGAATTTTTCATTTATTATTATTATTATTATTTTTATTATTATTATTATTATTATTATTATTATTATATTGGGCTGGGCTGGGCTGGCGGACCCGGGTTAGGCCTCCATCAGCCCAACAGGTCTGGCCTCATTTTTTTTAGGCTAGGCTGGGTTGAAACAGGTCCAACCCACAATCCACATGGTTGCTAGCCTGGCCTAGCAACCATGTTAATTATTTCAGTTGTTGCGGTGTTGGTGGAGTAGTTGACGGCTGCTGTGTTGGTTGCTGGAGAAAAGAAGTTTGCAGAGATTATTGTGTAAGGAAGAAGGGAGGATGCTCACAATGGCTACCCCTATTACCGGCAAGGAAATAAAGTAGCAAGGGTACTGGGCCACCAACAATCACATTGTTGGTGAGGTGGTGGTGGCTGAAAAAGGCGACTGAGAGCGAAAAAGAAAAAAGAGAATTGTTGGCCAGGAAAGGAAAAATTGTGGGAGGCTGATTTTTGGCCAACTTTGGACTTGATTATCTCCTCCCTTAGGCCATGAAATCCTCCCCTATTTATAGGGGGTAGAAGAGGAACTTTTTTTTTAATAGTGTCAAATCTTAGCCCTTAATTCGACCTGAAAGGATCCCAACTATTGGTTCAAAGTGGCTATCATGGGCTATCAGATTTGTTGCAGATAAGGGTTGGTCGGGTTGACCACTTTGGAGTGATGTCACAACCACTGTGGTGTCAATCAGCCAAAGCGAATCACACTAGGGTATAGTCAGATGTTAGGTGATTGTTTTCTTGCAAGTTTTGTCAAATTTGATAGAGAGATAATGCAATAAATGCCTTGGGAAGGTAGCCTACTGAGCATCTTTTCTAGTGAAAATCTAAAGAAGAAGATGAACAGTCAACCCTGAAATGTTGCCATTTTGGAAAAGTTCACACTAGTCCTTTGATTTCTAATTTCTCTCAATTACACCCCTAATTAGCTTCAAACTTCTAATTTTGTTCAATTTTTCCCCTAACAAACTTCAATTTCAGCCTTGGATTTCAGCGCCTTTTTCATTTTGGTCCTTGGTTTTGAATTTTTTTCAGTTTAACCCCTAATTGGCCATTAAACTTTCAAATCTCTTTAATTTCACCCCTGATTTTAAGCAATTGGGTCCCCATAGTTTGACACCTTTCCAAAATGGTCCTTAGTTGTGAATTTCTTTAATTTAACCTAAATTGGGCTTCCAAACTTAATTTTTCACCAATTAAACCCCCTAATAAATTAATTTGACCCATTTAAAGTATAATTAAGTTCTTGCGTCTAATTAAATCCTTCAATTGAACCCAAATTAATTGTTAAACATAATTAAACTTTAATTTGGCCCATGACTAAATCAAATTGGCCTATTAAAAATCTAATTATATCATTGGGCTTAATTTTTATACAAATTCATCCAATAATGATTTAATTTGACCTTGAATCTGCATTGTCTCTCTAATTTTGGATAAAATGAGGTACAATTAGGCTCTCAATTCCATGCAAAATTACAGATTGATTTTTTTCTACATTTGAAATCTTCCCAGCTTGCTTTTTCCAAAATACTAGTCTTTATTTTATTTTTTTTATTTTGCAAAGAAAAAGGTGAATTTGGGGAATAACCTAGAAATGAGTTATGACAAATCTCACAAGTTTTGGAAGAATTTCTCAAATGAGTTTTTTTTAAGAGAGACATGAATGAAGTCCTTCTCTCTCTTGATGGTTGTTATTCTGTATGAATAGTAGTTGCACAATAGGAAAGGTTTAATTTGTAGGTCAATTAACATTTTACCCTTACTAATGCTCCCTCAATTCTAGTTAGTTGTACTGACCCATCATTGCCTTTTTATTTTTTAGACATTCCCGATCTCCGATTATCCTCAAATTTTAACCCAATGTAGAAAAGATGTCAAGAGACTTCACATATAATTTTAGCCATATTTGACAGTCAAATTGAGAGTTATGCTTGAGAGAATAAAACTAGTCAGTATGTGATTTTACACCAAAAATCTGAATTTTCATGTTCCATCCTTGCATTGATTGTATAGTTATTCCACTAAATCCTTGGGACCGATTCCTTATTCCAAAATATAATAATTTTTTCTTTTTCATCTTTTATTTCATTTATGAACTTATTGCAATTTCATGGTAACATTATGAATTTTTAATCGGGGTTTACACCAACAATTTTTCATGTAATTTTTTTTTACTGTTATTCCTCATTTTCCTTATAATTCTTTGGAATTATATTCTCATTATAAAAACATATTTATTTTAAATTTTTCTAATTCTCCTATCCATCAAAACTCATTATTAGTTTCACCAACGTTATGAGTTTTAAACTAAATTTCTTAGTCCTCATTTTAACTTCATCAATACCTTTAAATTTACTTACGAAGGTCATTCCTTCCATTTAAACATCACATGTATGTTTATTTCCATCATTTATTTTTTTCTTTTCATCCCAAGTTTCCATTACTCGTCAAAGTCTTATTACCTTCAACTACTTTTACGTAGGGGTTTACATGAAAATTTTATTTCCTTGAAACATCATACGTCAAATCCCTAAATGATCATAATTGATTCAACTCATCAATCAACGATCAAAGGTAAACATCGACATTCCTACATGGACAATAAGGACAACGTATGATCGTAGACAAAAACATTAATTATGGCTTCATACACTTCCTCGAGAGTAAGTTGTAAACTGTTAATATGATCGACTACTAAGAAAAGGGTGCAACAAAGGACTTAAAAGGATTGAACTCATCAGTACACAACCCAAGATATATGTTTTGTGGTTCCATTAAAAATAAAATATGATCCTTATTAAACTATTTACATGCTTCACCATTATAATGGTGCATCATGATTTCATATATTGTATCATATGAATGATGCTATTTCATATGCTCGACTGTCTTTTGGAGACATAAATAACTTTTCAGCTTATGAGTGATTTGAAAATATCTTAATTTTTTGTATGCAAGTTATAGATTAATTCTTATTGCATTCATCACCATACTCCTATAACAATTACTATTATCATTTACAACTTCATGTATGTTGCTAGAATTAAATGTTGATCCAAGAATCCTTTCTAACATGGTCTCATAAGGAGTATAGGGTTCTTTGTGTGCAAACTAACACAAGTATTTCTCTACGAACTCTTTTTTTAAAAGATGCGTCATCACAACAATTGATTAATGAAACTTTTTATTTTTACACTTTACACATGGACATCTAATTTTGTCTCCACTAATATTCTTTCTTATATAATCTTTGGGGTGAATCTCGATACATCCAAGAATAATAATTCATTACTTTAAAGACTTGTATAGAATATTGATAACGACATTTATAAATAATATAACCTCAATTTAAAATTCAACTTTGATAATTAAAAATCTAACAACCAATTATCATTGGTATAAAAATTCAATGTTGCCTAAAAATCTGAACTAAATAAATCAAATTAACAACAAGTAATTGGTACCCAACTAATTATCTATTATTTGTTCAATTCAAACTTATTTAATTATCTATTATTTGTTCGATTCAAACTTATTCAATCTAAATTAATTCCATTTAATTATTATTAATTCCACAAAAAATCAATTTTCCTAAAATTTAAAACTTTATAATGAAATTGACAAAATTTAATTGGTTCCTATTAAATAACTCATCAATTCTTCCAATATAATAACCTAAGTTACAAAACTAAACTCAATTTCATCAAATCACAAACAAACCCTAACATATAAATCATACTTCATTACAATAAAATTATTTATGAAAAGGCTATAAAACATTTAATATACAAGCAAACTACAAATACTACACAAAACTATCAATAAATTAATCTAAAATTTTCATATGGGTAGGTTTACTTGTTTGTTGTAAGGACTATTTATAGAAAATTGAACCAATATAGTGATATTGACACCAAAGTAATAAAAAAAAAAACATGAATGAAAAAACAAATAACAGAGAAAAGGATGTGAATGAAAAAGATAAATTGAAATGGTTCACTATTAATGGAAACAGTACTTCCACCACAAATCTTTTAATATTTATATATTTACAATGAACCTCCTATGTTTCTTGCGTCATGTTCTTCAAGATATAAGTGACTTATTTCACTACCAGAAATTCAACAAATACAAATGGAATTACCGACGGTTTTTTTTCATCGGTATTTTACGGTGATATTTAACGACATAAATTTTTCCATCGCTAACTCCGTCGGTATATTCCAACAGAAACACTCCATCGGTAAATACCGAAGGAATCCCAGATGAAATATGAAGAATAAAAAAAACAAGTTGTGTGATGACGTGTAAGTTTTTGTGGACGAGTTTACCGATGGACTTACAGTCGGATTCAAATTGGGTTGTCCGTACAGTGACGTGTCAAAAACACTGACTGAATTATCGATGGATGTACAGATGGATATATTTTGTCGGTAATTCCATCGGTAATAGTTAATATACAACCTGGCCATCGACCCTACCCTCCCCTATTTCTCCTTCTTCTCCCCCTGCATCTAAACCCCACCCTCCTAACATTAACAACCAGCAACCAGCTCCCTCCCCCCAAACATCCCCCCTCATTTCAAAAAATCTTTTCTAGTCTCAGTATTCATATTATGATTTATTGCGGATTTTTTATTTTTAGTAAGTAAATATATATTTTTTAAATTCAATACAATTTTAAAATGTCAATTTTATTATTGAAATTTTTTTAGTACATGTATTTTGTTTGGGTGTTTTATTGTTTTATTGTTTTTTCTCAAACATGTAGTATGGATTTATAATTTGGTACTTGTTTGTTTTAGATTTTGTAAAATTGAATTTGTTTGCGAATTGTTGAAACTTATGTCGATTTACCGACTTAGGTGTGTTGTGATGAAATAATAATGACTTGTTTAATGGGTCCGTTTTAATTTTTGTCAATTTTATTGTCGAGTTGTAATTTCTGTAAATTAATGTGTATAAATTTGTATGTACGTACGTAAATAATTGATAATGAATATTTAAGAGAAGTTTGAAAGTAAGTTGGATAATCTTGAGCTAAACTAATATTATTGCAAATTAATTTACTTAACGTAGTTAATTAATACATGTTGTAATCATTGTTTTATAGAGGTTCGATAGAAGTCATGGATGATCGTTCATGGATGTATCAAGATTCACCTCAAGGATTGCGGAGAATAGATTATTGTAATTGGGTTCAGAGTTTTAATAATTTCACAACATCTATTTCGAGAAATTTTAATGGAGGTGGTATTAGATGTCCATGCAGGAGGTGTAAGAATAAAAAGTTTCTTCATCAAGATGTTGTAACGATGCATCTTCTACACAAAGGATTAATGGAAGATTACCTGTGTTGGTATGCATATGAAGAACTATTTGTGAGTAACGAGAGCATGGTAGGAAGGATGGGTGGATCAAATTTTATTGCTAGCAAGGTGCATGAAGTTATAGATGACAACAGTAATCCTTACAAGAATATGGTTATGGATGCAATGAAAATGAACCAAGGTAATGTCAGTCAATGTCCAATCATAGAATAAGAACCTAACGCAGACACAACCAGGTTTTTGATCTATTGAAAGATTCTGATGAACCTTTATGGGATAGCTGCACAAATCACAGTAATTATCGACTGTTGCACAGATGTTCACCATCAAGTCGGATTATGGATTGATTGCGGTCGATTATGATAGAATTGTTGAATAGGCAAAAGTATTTTACCTAAAGGAAACAGACTGAAAGAGAACTTTTATGCTGTTAAATCCATGATGAAACCCCTCAGTCTAGGATACCAAAAAATTGACATATGTCCAAACTTCTACATGTTGTATTACCTTGAAAATGCTAAGCTGACCGAGTGCATGACATGTGGGCATTCCAGTTACAAATCGAAAACTAGAATGGAAAAGAATCTTGTACCATATAAAAAAAATTAGATACTTTCCAATCGTGCCTACATTGCAGAGGTTATTCATGTCACCAAAAATTGTTGAGCACATGATATGGCACCAATCACATGATGCGGTTGATGGAGTGATAGTGTGTCCTTCTAACAGTAAAGCATGAAAACACTTTAACAGTGTGCATCCTCACTTTTCAACTGAATCAAGGAATGTGCATCTTGGGTTGTGTACAAATGGATTCAACCCTTTTGGGTCATTTACTGCTCCTTATTCTTGTTGGCCGGTTATACTCACGGTTTACAACTTGCCACCGGGAATTTATATGAAGCCGGAGTTCATGTTTTTATCTATGGTCATACCCGGTCCTTACAGTCCGTGTTGGAATATAGATATTTATCTTCGAACATCATAAAAAGTGCTTTAGAAATACTTGAAGGAGAAAAGAAAAGCACGATGGAAGATAATCTCTCTTCTAAAATAGAATAGTTAGGTATACACTTAGAAGAACTAAAATGACTTAAAAATTAATTCCAACACTTTCCTTAATTTTAAAAGTCTAACAATTCTTGAAATTTGAAATATGATAGAGGATTATTGATGCAACCATATTATTCAATAGTTTCACTCACATTTAACTAGTGTTTTGCCTATGTTTTATATATAAAATGCCTTGATATTCTTTGTTTTATGTTTTGAAGGCACTTTTGGATGAAAGATGC
>Ga0307510_10007441_pt1 | contig 13053 bp, 7 predicted proteins | sample 12_EM_MG_FD_207224 | JGI IMG/M metagenome (GOLD analysis project Ga0307510, IMG submission 207224) | Populus trichocarpa ectomycorrhiza microbial communities from riparian zone in the Pacific Northwest, United States - 12_EM | ecosystem: Host-associated > Plants > Roots > Unclassified | place... | reverse complement strand
TTAAGTCCTTAATTGACCTCTGAACTTACTATTTTTCCTTGCAAACAAGTCCTCAATGAAATTAATTAAGCCTTTCAAAATTTTTATTGAATCCTTAACCATCCAAATTTGTATTTCTTTACCCCAAATACAAATATTTTTCACCAGTGAAGCCTTTTGTCGGTCAGAATTGGATTGTCAATTTTATCAATCTTATACATTTTAATCCTCCAACTTTTCTACTTGTTATCTTAGTTCTTCACCGCCAATCTTGAGCAATCTTCTAAGCTTTGTGCATGTATATCCTCTTGTATTTTTTTTATTATTACATATATGTATATATTGAAACACAGCTATGCACTGAACCAGATGGAAATAAGTCACAAATAACACACACACACACATGAAACACGCAAAGAACCAAAGACAATATTTTTATATTTTGAATATAAAACATGGCATGCAATGAAATCAAACCGGAAGAATGTTACATAGTTTGAAATAAAACACAACGCTATTATATAAAAATATGTCCACAACATCAATATTTATCAGATTAAAAATCATTTGAAAAAGAAATCTACACATGTCGAGTGAAATAAATCACATTATTTTAAAAATATATGAAAACTCTAAATGCAATGAATGGAGAGATAATCTGTATTGAATTGAAGATTATCTTGAAAAATCCACACGTGGAGTGGAATTAATGAAGCACGTTGAATTAAAGAAACACATTTTCAAAAATCCACACGCTTTGAGGAGAACAAAGTACCCATGATAATCCGCATATATAGAATTAAAAGTTATTTCAAACAATAATTAAACATTGTCGATTTAAGAATATTTAAAAACTTAAACGCAACAAATTGAGAAATAATTCACAACTAACAAAAGTTCCACTTTGACTAACTTCAAGATAATCACAAGAGAAATGAAATCTCAACGTGCTACCGCTCCTCATCGCTGATGACTACTCCAATGACTCATATAGCGCGTGAGAAGCGTATCGTGTAGCTCACGATCTCGTCAACCTCTCACTAAAGGCCAGGTAAGTCACACCCACTGGCGAGGGAGATTGTGACTTGGAAAACTCGTGCTTATTTATAGAATTCTCTAATCTTATTTAATAAATTAATTTTTTATATTGAATTAATTTTTTAATATAATACTAAAATATTGATAACCAAACCAATCATCTTTATTTTAATTAATTAAATTAATATAAAAAAAACCAACGACCCTTACAAGATCTGAGGAGGATGGTGGCTGGCCTCTGGAGGTCAGCCATGGATGGCAGCCAATGTGGTGGCTGTTTTAACATCAAAACCCGATGGTTTTTGATGGGGAAGATGAGAAGAGAACGAGGTGAAGGAGAGGGAGGTGTTTATATATATATATATAAAAAAAAACTGGAGGTGAAAATAACAATTGAATGGCGGCAGGGGTTATTTATTTTTGGTATATAGTTCAGAATATTAGCATTCAGCGGTGAAGTCAGATTCAGCAAAGGCGAGGAGGCATTCTGTGTGAACCTTTCAGAACGTATCCACGAGTCCAAGTCAAATAACCCTTGATATTTCCACGTTGTTCATGTCTCACCGCATTGATGTTACATATAAAATTAAAATTATTCGAAAAGCAAGAAAGAGAGGCAGCCATGTGCGGTGGTTGTGGCTGCCGAGGATAAATAAATAAATAATACACTATATAGTATTTGTTATTGGCATGCAATGTCGCAACGTGTGAGGGGTCGGCTTCATTTGACCTGTTCCACATGGATCTTGCCAAGCGTTTGCTTTGCCCCTATCCGATCACAAAAAGGAGAGGACGTTAATTTTGCTTTGTCCATGTCTACAAGGCACTTATTTTATGCCCACGACTTTGGTGTGGGATGCTCCTCCGTTTATTCTACCGTTTCTACCCACTTTTTTTCTGTTCTCTTTTTTTTTTTTTTTTTTTCATAGAGTATTTGAAAGCATAGTTTTGAAATCCGGTTTGGCCCGCGCGGGTCCATCCAGCACTCAGCTGATCCGAGGTTAGAATCGAGTCGTGTTTATAAGAAATAAGGGTAGTTAAAAACCCGATGGCCCGACGGGTTGACCCGGTTAAAAACTCGATTGTAACCCGTTGACTATTTTTTTTTATCAAAACCCGTGACCCGAGTCTTGGACCGGGTCGACCACTGGGCCGAGTTTAAAAACACTGCTTGAAAGTGTGATAATAATTGTTTTTTAAAGTGTTTCGTTTAGAAATACATTAGAATAATATTTTTTTAAAAAAATTATTTTTCACGTAACCACATCAAAATGATCTAAAAACACAAAACATAATTAATTTAAAGTAAGGAAAAAGATAAAAATATTTTAAATTTTTTTAAAAACATTTTTGAAATATAAAAATAAACGAGATCTAATTATTTTTAAGAGGGTGTTTGGGAGTGTGGTAATAATTATTTTTTAAAGTACTTTTCATTTTTATTTATTAAAAATTATTTTTAATATTAGTATATTAAAACAATTGAAAATATACAAAAATAATTTTAAACAAAAATAATTTTAATTTTTAAGAAACTCCATTCGTGACGTAATTTTAAACTGCTGCTAAGTGGAAGAACAATTATATTAGGGCGGTAGTAATGGTATAAGATAATCAAATATTTGTGCGTGTGCTCCGTGGTACAAGAATACAACACTCTTGATTGTATATATAACCAATTACTTAGAAATTTGCTTAGTGCTGCTGATATTATTAATAATATTATCGGAGTTATTATAATTATATTTATTTATATTTTTATACATTGGGTTTAAACTAGATCTCATACCCATTATGCTGATATTTCATATGCTATCTATCTATCTAAAAAGTTGCAATATTTGTTTGATACTAAAACATTATGGAGTGAATTATTAATTAAAAAAAAGCCACATATGCTATCTAAATACCGAATAAAAAAAAGATGTTTCAATGTATGTCTCAAGTGTATGTTAATGAGAGTAATGTAATTATTAGCCTTGCATATGATAAAAGAAAGAAAATATGATTTTTTCTTTATATGAAAAAATAATTTTAAGAAATCTCAAATTTATTAAACGATTATAAACATATAAAAAGATCAAAGCAAAATGTAATAACTCATTATTTTTAGAACTCAATTTCACATCACTTGCATTACAATTACAAAGAAACTAAAGGTTCGGTGATTCCGTTGTTCATCAAGTGGAAAAGCAGAGGGTATTTGTTGAAAGTTCTAGCATGCATATTAATAATAAAAATATATGCTTAAAATAAAATAATGGAGGGTACTTGTTGAAGAATTTTAAAGTAATGAGATTTTTGTTGTTGTTAAGAATGAATAATTTGTTCTTAAAGCTTTGTTGCTCTTCATTTGTGCTTATAGAATGTTTGCAATATACCTCCACCACATTAATTTAGATGCACTTCTAAACGAGGTTTTGAACCAAAGATTATGTAACTTAAATATCTCTCAACAAGATGAATTTAAACTCTAGATTTATGAGGAAAATCAAAGCATAAAAAGGAGAAGAAAAACACTAAAAATGAGATGAAGAAGAGTGTGTAAAATCTGAAAAATTCAAGTTTAAAACTTTTCCTTCACCCTTTTTTTATAGTAAATTTTAGAAGCTAAAAGGTTAAAAAATTAATAAGAATTAATTTCTATATTTATCAATTTTTAATTAGCCACTATAAATCAAGAATTAAACGTATAAAAATCAAGGGTCCTTTGAGTAGAAAAACCAAGGGTTCTTAAAAATAAATTTCTCATTCACCCATAATTTTTTTTAATTAAAACAAATTTTCAACAATCGCTCACATGAATTGAAATTGTCTCACTAGTTTAAAAGTCACTCAAAGATTTGTTAATAGATACTGATATGGTAGATTACTACATTAGAATAGGTAGCTTTTGGCTTTGAATTTAGTGAAATACTATCGGATTTACTTGGATAAATAATAAACGTGATGTCATGAACTATTCAACCATTTTATATAAACCAAAACAATAGTACTCACATAGTTCTATACCTGAAGATTTTCTTTGGTTCTCACGGTTGAGTTGATTTTGGTCCAAAACAACTCTTGGATTCATGAGTGCTTTATATAATTTAGTCTTTATCAAAATTTTTAACAAAAAAAAATATATTTCATACTCATATAGGTGATCTTTCATTAAGAATATTATGTTATACTCCACTTGGAGTACCAATATATAAAAATCATTAAAAGCTCACCTCATCCTTTTATCATGTTATAGCTAGCACTTATTTAATCATAAGAATAATCAAGAAATAATAATTTTATAGTGTTACCAAAAATATTATATGACTTAGTTTTTCATTTAAACCTAGATCTTAAAATCTTCAATCAAATAGGTATGGTTATCATCACTACACTCTTTCATCTTTTAAAGGCTTGAAATCCATTCCCCTCGATGAATTACATATCTCCAAATATTGAATGAGAAAATTCTCAACTTGAATAGACTACTTAAACCTATTACCACTGAAACTCTGATTAATAAAGTCTACAACCATTTTTTTTTATAGGAAAGATTGTATACTCTTCCTGATAAAATCTTCTTAGTATGAAACATATAATGAAAACTATATCAAAATGGAAGAAACAAACATCCATAGAAAGAATAATCTCTTTGATGCCATCATCCCCCTAACTAAGACATTCGAGAAAAAGCACAAAGAGATACATTCATAATTGCTTAACTTTCCATGAGCTTTAACCACACCTTTGACCACTACTCATGTTGAGGTGCTAGTTGTTATCAAAGGGAAAGAATTTGTGCATTATCCTTCTTCTATAAAAAATAGCACAAGTACAAGAAACTCTAATAAGTTTTGTCTTTTTCATTATAACCATAGACATGACACTAAGAGATGACATGTCCTAAAAAATAAGATAAAAAGACTAATTGCTAGAGTTTCCTTCAATAGTTAATAAAAATAAAAACAAAGCAAAAATAAGGAAGGAAGAAAATCTGTCAATTTGATGGGATACCTAAAATCAAAGGATCTTTGAAATTGTATCTCCGCATGCTTGGAAAAAATATTGTGAACTTTTTAATAAAGTAATAGTTTTCTCCATGATCCCTGATGAAAAATATCCATGACTATAATAAAAGTCTTCGTGAAAATCTCCATGTCTCTAATAAAAATATCTCCATAAAAATCTCTATATCTCCAAACAAAAAGTCTCCATGAAAATCCCTCCATCTCGTATAAAAAGTCTACATGACAATATCCATTAAAGTCTCTAATGACTCATATGAAAGTTTTCATGTTTATGACAAAGACCCTATGCAAATGTCTCTATCCATAATGTTTTGCCATGGTTGTAGAGTGTTCTTTACTTGTGAAAAATATTCTCTACCTATAACCTAAGCTCAATGAAAACTTGATGAAAATCTCTAAAATTTCTCACAATTCAAAGATTAGAGGGGGAATGATGGAGCATATTTTTTTTCTTCAAATTACAGGTAACGTGTGCATGGCATGCACCACCTAAGCTAGTCATTTGGGTATGGCCCAAACAACTAAAAATCATGGTTGGTTGTCCCAGAACGACTATAATCTTGGTATTTCAGGCCATGAGTTGTCCAATACTATCCCACACACATCTCTATGTGTTTTTTTTTTTTGGATTCTCCAATAGTTGCACACATAAACTTTCCATACATAAAATTTTTTCTATACACACAAACCATTTCTATGCAGAGTATGTAACCAATAACTTGCCACAAACATCTCCACCAATGGAATAGCAAAACATTATGGCCAACAAGATCACTAATATCTCCATAATAGGGAGCATAGAACCATAAATGACCCAAATTTCTAGGAAATATTTTCCTTCTCCAAGAAATAAGTTCAAGGACTTACTGTATAAATACCTCAATCACAACTATTAAAAGTCCGGTTATACATGACCATCAACCTCCCAATAATTTCATGAACTATCATTAACAATCCAGCAATCCCATGAATCACCACCAACTCTTAGAATTATAAATAATCATCCAATAATTTCTAGAAACAAAAATAACAATTTAATAATTTCTGAATTTGTTTTGTAAAAAAGCTCACTGACAAATTCAAGATTGTAGCCTAAGAAAGCTCAATTCCCATATGGGTTTTTTTTCTTTCTTAATCACTGTATAAAAAAAATTAATTAATTGATATTGATAATGATTTAAGAGTTTTGCAGCATAATGAAAAATTGCAATGGCTAGATAGGGTATTTTCATAAAGCTTTAAAAAAAAACATTGTTTTTTTTTCTTTGAATTCCAATCACGATCCAATACAATTATGCTTATCTATTTATGAATTGCTTAGACTAGATATTGTAAAATCGGGTTGAATTAGAAAAGTAAATTACAAACAAACTTTTCATATTAAAAAAAAAAAATTATGGTTCAAAATCAATTTTAATTCACTCTTCATCACTATAAAATATTTTTTAATAAATAAAATTGTAGCTCAATGGATGAGTCTCATTTTTATCAAAACTTCTTAATCATTTCTATTATATTGGTATTGTTAAATTTCTATTATATAGATTAATTCTTTGAATTTTTCACTAAAGTTTATGAAGATTAAAGAAAAAATGAAGATCAACTATGTAAATATTTTGAAAAAATTTTATGGAGTTCAAATTGTAACTAATAACATAATATTAATTACTCAATATAACCCACTTTAAAAAAAACCGATACAAATGAGAGAGAAAATAAAATTTATAATCCACTAAAAATATTAAAAATATATGCACTTAATATTTCTTTTTTATATTTGTATCTTTTTATTTATATAAAATAAGTTTTATTGTATAATTTATAGGATATCTCTACAAAAATTAAAATCGAGAAAAAAGAGCCCTGAAGTGGGATGCCCCGCATTCATGCTCCGGGCCCTCCTATATATATATATATATATTTTTTTTTTTTTTTGAGAAACAAAGACGAAGGTGAGTGACCTCTGTTACTTTTTCCCCCTTTTTTAAATAAGCTTTTTTAACTTTTTATTTTTATAAAAAGAGCGATACATAAGTTGCCAAAATACCCAATATATATATTTTTATTTTTATCTCTCTTCGTCATAAAACAAAGACGAAGGTTCTTCATTGCTCTTTTCTGTGGTGGACGAAGTGAACAATGGGCTCCGAAAAGTTTCTTTACCTTCTCCGAATGTTCGGCTACTTTTTACATGGGCTCTTTTTTGTGGTCCGGCCCAACTTCAATAGAACATACCCTGTTGATAAATAAATAAAAGAAAATAAAAGAAGGAAAGAAAAGAAAACTAAAAATCCTACACCCTACATATGGAGAATATAAAGATTTATATCTGCCACCATCTACTGGTTAAAGAAATTTATTCTCTACCTTGATTTTCTAGGTTTAAAATCATGAAGTCAAAATCAAGAAAATTTAATTAAATTCTTTTAAATATGCTGGGTCAATATAAAATATGTTTTAAGATTGTTCAAAAAATAAAAAAGTACTTAATCTCAATTAAAATTTAAATCAGCTCAAAATTTTCTTCATCCTAAAAAAAAAAACATTTACCACCACCAATACTTGTACTTTTAACATACAAGACCAATGACAACTTGCGTACCCGAATAATGTAAAAAGAACCTTAAAGTTGGTCGGTTAAATAATATATTTTTTAATTTGAATATTAAAATTAATATTTTTTTAAAAAAATTATTCTCATAAATATATAAAAATGATATAAATTTTTTAATCACCCATAAAAAAAGAGTCAACATTTTAAAAAATCTCTTATGATAATTGATAGAGAATTAGTCTATGCTATAAAGATGTATATAGAGATCATCAAAATTATGATTTATGATCATTTTTTGTAATTAAGCCACTAATTGTTCATATTAATATGTCTCACAACTATGCATTTTTATTTTTTCTATACTTGTAAGAGATCCCATGATTTATAAAATTATGATTTTTATAGGTTACTGAAAAAACCATACATAAAGAAATAAAAACTCATCTCCTAGTGAGCAATTCAACCTTCTACTCATTATCTTATCTTTATGATTTCAAAGCAAGGTTGGTAACACGATAGAGTACCAAATTTCAATCATGTCTTCTTCATCAACTATAAGAACCTAGAAATAAAATAAGGAATAAAATTAGCTTGAGAGAAAGGGAAGAAATTGTTGTAGTTATAATATTTTAGTTGCTATCATATATTCTCTTCAAAATAAATATGTACATGTATATTACACTAGCTATTTGATCTATGTTCTGCTTAGGGTCATAATTTTTTTTTTTAAGAGAAATTGAAAAACTTGACCCAATAATCATTTATATAAATAAACAAAAAAAGTCATCGACAATAACTAAAAGAGAAATTGAAAATATTAAGAGATGAATACAGATCAAGATATTTAATCCTGTAAAATGAGACATTTACTTGATTATATTTACTGAATTTATTTATTGAAATCAATAAAAAAAAATAATAGAAATAGAAACACACATGAAAATAATTGAATAAAAAAAAATCATTTATTTACACAAGATGTCAAAAAAAATCATTTACACCAAATTTTTTTTTTAAATAATAATAATATAGAACGATAAAATCATAAAAGAAAATGGGGAAAAAAGATGTCAAACTACATTAACTTTTCAGAACTGTAATCTGGATTATTTGATTAAAAGCACTACAAAAATAAAAACAAAAACCACGAAGCCTAATCCCTAACAAATCAAATCCCAAATGATAAAACTAGAAAAAAAAAACAATTACACAAAGAAATCTAAAACAAAAAATTGTAATAAAAAGAATAGGAGTGAAAATTGAAATAAAAAACAAATTAGAGGGCAACAAAGAATGTTCAATTGAATGGTTAAATTGAAAATAAAAAATAACAATAACGAAAGAAAAAACAAATCAAAAGAATAAGGGTCAAATTAAAAAAAAATAAAACAATATAAACTTTGATTGAAGGATGAAATTGAAAACCAATAAAACATTAACAAAAAGGCTAAGGAAAAAAAATTAGAAATCAAAAGAATAAGGACCAAAATGATAAAAAAAAATTATATATGTCAAATTTTAATTGAAGAACTAAATTGAAAACAAACAAAAATTTTATAAAATGGATAAGAACAAAAATAAAAAACCAAAAGAATAAGGATGAAATTGAAGAGAAAAAAAAAAGCAATTCATGTACTTTTTCGAGTAAGAGATTAAAAAAAAGGAAAAAAAATGATCATCGACACTAAATCGTCTATCATATGCCATCACACACCCTACTAGGAGGAAGAGGACACAATAGCATTTCTAAAGACATGGCAGAAAGGCAGGTTTGGCCACTGGGTGGCACCTTATGCGTCGCCTAAATGGTGTAGATGTCTTCCACTTGCTAACAAGTAATGAGCACACTTTAGCAGTTTTTTTGAATAAAAAATTAATTATCCAATGTAAAAATACTAAAATACCCCTATGACTCTGGAAATTAAAAAAAAACATGTGTGAAAGGACAAAAATATCCCTAGACTCATGCCTTATTTGTTTTCTTGTTTTTTAAGGGCAACTAACTCCTTTTTATTGTATTCTAATAAGCGAAAAGACAAAAAAAAATACCCTTGTTCAATAGTTTTATTATGTTTTAAAGATGAATATACCCTTTAAGAATCTTTTAATGACCAATAAGCCATTGGAAAAGATAAAATTACCCCCAATACCAAGGCTAGTATTTTTTAAAACCAATGGGCAAAAGGTAATTTCATTGTAGCTATTCACAATAATATGTGTTTAATACTATAATGAAAAACTCACACCTTATATATTTTTGGTTAATATATATAGGGATGTAGTTAACTAACCCTAACTAATTCTAATGGGTTTTATTTAATGAACCCTAATATAATAAATATAGTATTAATCATGGGCCTAAAATTCTTTTCGGTCATATTGCTTCAATACTACTACGCAAGTTGAATGAGAAAAGCACCACATTTAACTTAGATCATAAGAACATAAATCAAGATGATGAGAAAGGATTAATCACCATATCGACAATCCAACCATCAGAAGTAATAAACTAAACTTGGAGTTCCTTCCAAGCAACCATATCATAAATAAAGTGAAAATCAATCTCAACATGTTTGATGTGAGTATGGAAAACTAGATTTGCAAACAAATAGGTGGTTTTTAAGTTATTACATCTCATATGAGGAGTTGTTTCAAAAATACAAATTTCATGAAGTAGAGATCTAACCCATTTAAGTTTAGCAACAATATTAGCAATATCCTTATATTTAGCCTATGTAGAAGAGCAAGCAACTGTATGTTATTTGCTAGATTCTCAAGAGATAAAGTTGCGACCAAGGAAAGTTGCATAACCAATAGTGGTATTTCGATCATCAATTTACCAGACCAATCAAAATCATTAAACCATTAAGTGATGAGTCAAAATGCAACCTATAGGATGAAGTATCACATATATAGCAAATGATGTGTTTAACTGCCAACCAATGAACATTAGTAGGAAAATGCATAAACTGACGTTCTTTATTAACACAAAAAATATTAAGTCATGTGAATGTGAGATATGGAAAAAGACCCATTAACTATCTGAATTATGTAGGATCCAAATGCGAAGTACCAATTGATTAGGAAAAAGAAGAACCAATGACAATAAAAGTGACAACTAGTTTACACTTAGACATACTAGCTTTCTTAAGAAGATCATCTATGTACCATTGTTATGAAAGAAGCAAACCATCTATACCAGAAGAAACCTCAATACCAAAAAAGCAATGAAGTGAACGAAGATCACAAATGTCAATTTTAATATCCAAATGTATAATAAGATGCTGAAGAAAGACTAGATTATAACTAATCAATAAAACATCATCAACATAAGCCATAAGAAATATTGTAGCTTTAGCAAGATGTAGAATGAACTAGGAAGTATCAGCCTTGGAACTGTGAAATCCTAAGAAGACCAAGAATTGACTAAGCCAATTAAACCATGCACGAGGTGCCTGTTTGAGACCATAAAAAAACATCCGAGTTTGAAAATATAGATCAATAAAGCCAAAAAGCTTGTCATGGGTTATGATGTAGAAGAGATTTATAAAGATTGATTTTCTAAAACAGTTATGAGTGTACTAATACAATAGACTAAGATACTATAATAGAACAAGAGAAAAAGTTAGCTTGAGAGAAAGGGAATGAATTTTTAATGATCTATAATCTTATAGTTATTTCCTGTATCTTTTTAAAAATAAATATGCACACACACACACACACCTTTAACACCCTTAAATATAAAAAGAGAAATGGTGATATTCTTCCAATAACACTAATGCTAAGATTGATACTAATCCTGACACTATTTATTTAAAAAATATGCTCTTTGTTCCTGATACTAAAAAGTTGTGAGTTATAGTTTTGGAATTAATTATCAGTGAGGATGTAGAAATTAGAGTGCTTTGTTTAAACAATATATGTAATGAAGGATTTGGAACTTAAACTATTAAAGAATTAAAGAAAACAATTGGAAAAAGAAAAAGAAAACGAGAGAAAGACCTTATGGTCGAAAGTATATAGACTGGGAAGGTCATATAATGCAAAAAAGGTGTTATTAAATTTGATTTAATTGAGAGCTCATATAGTAAATAAAGCATAAATTGATTAATTGAAATATGCTTAATAGGACTTAAGTTGTGAAAATGAAGGATACAATTTATAAGTGGATGGTGTGGTAGTATGAAATTTAAAAATGAATAATGATATGTTATGAGATAAAAGAGATATTGATAATGGTACCTTCTCTAGATTAAAGAGAGGTACCGGGAGTGATATCTTCTGTAGCTGGAGAAGTGCATATAGTTGGAGGTGAAGGTAGGTGCCTTGTACCTTTGACAAATATTATTAAGATTGTCTTAATTCATTTAATTGAAAATTCATTAAATGTGTATTACATTGTTATTATTTTTTTATTGTGCAACGAAAAGGATAAGAATTGACTAGTACTCAAAGGTACTAAAGGCGTCATATTTATCTGATGAACGAGATATGAAATTTACTAATATTTATGGGGTACTTGAGGCACCATATTTGATTAGTACTTAAAAGTGTATTTTTATCAAGGTTTTATATTATCATTTGGCACTTAAAGTATCAATAACTCCCTGATTAGAGCATGTTTTATAATAACATGTCTAATAATATAAGATACCTTTAATTTATGGTAAATGTATATCTTAAATGCAGGCCTATCACATAAATCAAAGGATTGATTGATGAGTTTAACTACTAAAATTGAGAAGACAAAGAGAGGGCTGAGCTTAGAAAAGAGATGCTGGTTCAGTCCAAACTGGAACACCATTCGGTTATTGGATCATAACTGGAGCTGTAGAACTTGGATTTAGGTCTGGTTTATATGTATAGAAAGCTAAGACATAGGCTTAAAACTTTCATGAAGAGTCCAAGATTTAAAAGTGCCATTTTTTAGTTCAAATGGTAGCAACAACGGAGAAGTCAGAATCTATCCTGCAGCCCAGACACTGTTCAGTGTTCAGCCTATATCTTGAGTTTTAGAAGTTCAAATGCACCAATTCTTGTTTTATTGGAAAGTTGAGATAATTTCCTAGAACCTTCATGAAAACTATCTGTTCAAATTCTGATGTTAGCAATGACGTTTTTTGCAGACAAGAAGATAAAGATTGTTACTAAGTCAAAAGGTGGCCACCCTCTCAACAATTAGTCATCAAATCAATAGTTTTGAATTTTGGCCTATAAAAGGAGGCATTTGCCATGCATTTAGGCATCTTGGTTTTCATATCAAGATCATGTTCTTGCTCTCTCTCTTTATATTTTTGTAATGCTTAAATTTTGTTTATATTAATCTCTTGTTTATGCTTTTTATTTCCTTTCCTTTACTTAGTTAACTTATATCTTATTTATGTTCTTATCTTGTTTATTTATGTTTCTCTCTTTCATTATGTTTAGCTAAGTTTATTATGTCAAGGTGAAAAGGTTACACTAATGGTG
>Ga0307510_10007439_pt1 | contig 13055 bp, 10 predicted proteins | sample 12_EM_MG_FD_207224 | JGI IMG/M metagenome (GOLD analysis project Ga0307510, IMG submission 207224) | Populus trichocarpa ectomycorrhiza microbial communities from riparian zone in the Pacific Northwest, United States - 12_EM | ecosystem: Host-associated > Plants > Roots > Unclassified | place... | reverse complement strand
GAGGACGCCACCAAGGACGACATGGCCCGCGCCATCGTCCGCCTGAAGGCCAGGGTCAAGCAGGACACCGTGGCGATGCTGTTCTTCGGCGGCTACGGCGTCCAGGTCGGCCGCGAGAGCTTCATGATCCCGGTCGATGCCGCGATCTGGAAGGAAGCCGACGTCCGCCGCGACGGCGTCTCGATCGAACAGGTGCTGGACGCGATGACCGAGAAGGGCGCCAAGGCCAAGCTCGTCGTCGTCGACGCCTCCCGCCGCAACCCCTATGAGCGCCGTTTCCGCTCCTACTCCCACGGGCTGGCCCCGATCTCCACCCCGGAAAACGCGCTGATCCTGACCTCGGCGACGCCGGGCAAGGTGGCCGATGACGGCAAGGGCCAGTACAGCGTGCTGGTGACCGAGCTCTTGAACAATTTGAATTCGCAGTCCGGCGCGGCCAGCGCCTTCAACAAGACCCGCATCTCCGTCTCCCGCGCCTCCGACGGCGAGCAGGTACCGCAGGTGTCGTCGTCGCTACTGGAAGACGTCCGCATCGGCGGGTAAGGGCGGCGATCAGACACCGCATTCAATCAAACAAAAAAGCCCCGGCCGACGCCGGGGCTTTTTTATCGCGCCCGCCAGTTACTTCGCGGGGGCTGGCCCGCCCCAGCCGAAGTGGTAGTTCACGCCGGCTTTCACGGTATCGACGCGCAGGCCGAGCGTGATCGGGGGGCCGAGCGTTCCGGCCGGCGAGGTGATGTCGTCGAAGCCGTAATGCATGTATTCGAGCTTGGCGCTCCAATTCGGCGCAAAACCATATTCGAGGCCGGCGCCGATGGCATAGCCCCAGCGGTCGGCGGTGTAGACGCCGGTGGCGCCCGTACCCGGCAAGCCGCCCGCAACCGTCAGCGTGCTGTGACGAACGTTGGCATAGCCGAGGCCTCCGGTGGCGTAGAGCAGCACAGGTCCGGTCGCCCAGCCGACCCGGCCGCGGAACGAGGCGAGATCGCGCACCTTCGCGGTGCAGGAAAAGGCCGGGTTCGGACACCGCACGGCGCCGTCGATGTCAGCCCAGTTGCCATCGGCCTCGGCGCCGAACACCCATGCACCAGCCTGCCAATTGTAGCCGACCTGGCCGCCGGCCAGTCCGCCCGAAATGTCGAAATTGGCCCTTGTGCCGAAGACGGCCGCGAATTCGTCGGAATGTCCCCAGCCATAGCCGGCATTGGCGCCGAGATAGAATCCGGTCCAGTTGTAGACCGCGACAGCCGTCGCGGGGGCCTTGGTGTAAGGCCGTGCCGCCAGATCGGCGGCCGCGGCGGGATGAATCGCAAGAGAGGAGCCAAGGATGGAGACGAGGCAGGACGCCGCAAGCAGCCGTTTCTTCATTTTTATACGCTCCCCGGACTTGACCCACGCACCGCACTGAAATTGCGGAACCAGTGCTATCGGCGATGGCACGCTGAGGATGTAGTTTCGCTGCAACACCGTTCGGGTCTGTGCGGAATTGGGGTGTAAGTCCCTGTCACTACCCGCGTGGCGCGCAGGTCGCGCCCGCCGCTGTCTGCCTTACTTCGGGTCCGCGCTCGCCGTCACCGCGCGCACCGGGTCGCCCTCGCGCAGCAGTGCGCCGGCGCGCGCCACCACGATGTCGCCCTCAGTCAGCCCCGAGGTGATCTCGACCTGTCCGGCCGACATCAGCCCGGTCTCCACCCGCCGCGTTTCGACGCGCGCACGCCGCACCACCTGCACCACGGTGCCGGCGGAGCCATAAAGGATGGCGGTGAGCGGCACCGAGACGCCGCAGCTCTGCCCGGTCTTGATCTGCGCGCGGCCGGATGAATTCACGAGCAGGCGGCGGTTGATCGTGACGCCGAGGAACACCTGCGCGAGCTGGCTGTTCGGCTCCACCGTGGTCGACAGCCGCCGCACCTTGCCATCGACCTCGCCGGCGCCGATCACCTTGATCCGCGCGGTCTGGTTGACGGCAAGCTTCTGGATGTCACGCGTCGGCACCATGCCGACCAGATCGAACTCGCCGCGCGCGATGATCGAGAACAGCGCCTCGCCCTTAGCCGAGGCCATCGCGCCGACGGACGCCGTCGAGGCCGAGATCACCCCGCCCACCGGCGCCTGCACCGTGATCTGCCCGCCCTCGGGCAGCGCCAGCCGCGCCAGCACCTGGCCTGCGGTGACGCTGTCGCCCGCATCCACCATCACTTCAGAGACCTTCAGCCCCATCCGCTCGGGCCGCACCTGGTTCTCCTCGCGCGGAATGATGGTGCCGGAGACCTCGACGATATTGGCGAAACAGGCCTTTGCGGCCTTCAGGACGGTGACGGCGGCGCCCTTGGCGGGGACCTCCGGGTCGTCAGCGGCAAGCGTGGGGCAGGAAAACAGGCAGAACATCCCCGCTGCGATCAGGGGGGCCAGCTTGGGCGAAAGGTCGCGCGCGCGGATGGTCATCGGCATTTCGTTCCCAGTTTCTGTCCTCACCGATACCAGAAGGTCCGCGGGCGCGCCAAGCGCCAAGACGTCACCCCTGCGCCCCGCTGACGGCCTCCGCGGGCGCCGCATCGAGCGCCAGCGGAACGCTTGCGAGTTCGTCCGCGCGGGCGATATGCCGCGCGATCACGGGATTGAGGGATGACGCATGGGTGAGCGGGAGCATATGGCCGGCGGTCGGCAAATGCCGGACCTCGGCGCCGTCCATGATCGCGCCGAGCCGCTGCACGATGCGTTGGGTGAGATAGGGCGACAGCCCGCCCGAAAACAGCAGCGTCGGAATGCGAAGCGAGGCCGCCGCTATCGCGACATTCTCTTCAGCGAACGCCGCCGTGAAATCGAAGGCAAGCTTGTGGGCGCGCTCGATCATGCGCAGGCGCGCACTGGCCGGCAGCGGATCCTGCGGTCCGGATCCGTTCCAGAACACCATGAACTTGTCGATCGCCTCCAGCACCGAGCCATTCCAGATGTCCTCGGAAACCTCATTGGCGACCTGCGCGAAGCGCGCGTGAAGCCTGCGGTCCGCATCGCTCTCGCACAACAGCGTCGGCAGCACCGGCTCGATCAGCGTCAGGCTGCGCAGGCGATGCGCGAACGCTGAACAGGTCGCGATCTTGAACGCAATCGCGCCGCCATAGGAATGGCCGACGAGATGGATCGGGCCCTCCGCGTCGTTGAGCGTGTCGCTGATGGCCCGGATTTCTTCCGCAAGCGTCAGTGGCAGGTCCAGCGCGCATCCATTGGCGCCATAGCCCGAAATATCGGGGGCGAAAAATCGATGGCTGGGCCCGAGATCATCGGCGAGCGCCTTCCACTGGCGGCCGGAGCCGAGCGAGCAATGCAGCGCCACGACGCAAGCCTTGTCGCGCTCCGCGCGCGAAATCTGAATCACATTCGTCATCGGAAAATTCCTGATTTTTAGACGGGACGCCACCAGCGGGGCCATGCGAACGGCCCCGCTGGGATCTTGCTGGAGCGCAGGCTTCACTGCTTGGTGATGACGATCTCGAGATATTCGCTGGGCACGACCATGGTGCTGTCGCCGGAGCGGTTCATGCGAACGATCAGGGCATGCAGATCATTATGCAGCTCTTCCTGTTTCGCCGGCTCCAGCGCGGCGAACGCTTTCAGCACCGGGCCGTAATAGGTCTTGAACACGTCGAGGAAGTGCTCCGGCGAGCGATAGCGGAATTTGAACAGGCGTGATTCCGCTCTGATCGAGCGCGCCCCGGCGTCGAACATTTCGGTCAGCCGCGCGCTGGTTCCCCACAGCGCCGGCGATTTGGCCCCGGCGGGCGGCGGCAGATATTTGCCGAGTGTCTTGAAGACCTGTCCGATAAAACCTTCCGGTGTCCAGTTCGCCAGGCCGATCTTGCCCCTGGGCCTGCAGACCCGCATCAGTTCGGCGGCCGCGCGGTCCTGGTTCGGCGTGAACATGACGCCGAAGGTGGAGAGCACCGTGTCAAAACTGTTATCGTCGAAGGGCAGGTTTTCCGCGTCGGCTTCCCTGAATTCGATTGGCCAGCCTTCCGCCGCGGCGCGCGCCTGGCCGCGTTCCAGCAACGCCGGCACGTAGTCGGTCGAAGTGACGTCGCACCACCGCCGTGCCGCGGCAAGGCTCGCCATGCCGTTGCCGGCGGCGACATCAAGCACCTTTGAGCCGGCCTTGAGATCGAGCGCCTCGCAGAGTTCCTCACCGACGATCTGCAGCGTCGCGCCGACAATGGCGTAATTGCCGGACGACCAGGCGGCCTGTTGGCGCGTCTTAAGAGCGGCAAGGTCGGGGGCGGGCGGGGCAGAATCGGCTTGAGTCTGGTTCGTTGCGATCGCGGTCTGCGCGGCCATGCGGTGTCTCCTCCGGTGTCATGCAGCCACGGAATGGGGCTGCGATGAACCGAACATGGCCCTGCGCGGACCTAAAGACTCTGATGCCGGGCTGATTTTGCCTTGAGACCACCCTGATTTTTCAGTGAGATATCTAAATCTGTGAGATTTCTCACACATTCCTGACGGCAAATTCGCTCTACCTTCCCATGTATGCGGGACGAAGTGATCTGATGATTTAACCGGGATGAAGCCGTGCAATTTCACTTTTCCGACCATGTGCTGGATGTCAACCTTCGCGAGCTGACCCGCGGCGGCGAAAGCGTGGCGGTCGAACCGCAGGTGTTCGATCTCCTGGTTCATTTGATCGAAAACCGCGACCACGTCGTCACCAAGGACGATCTGATCGAGACGGTGTGGGATGGCCGCATCGTCTCCGAATCGACCTTGACGAGCCGGATCAACGCCGCGCGCAGGGCGGTCGGCGACAGCGGCAAGGATCAAGCCGTCATCCGCACCATCGCGCGAAAAGGTTTTCGCTTCGTCGGCGACGTGCAGCCGACGCGCAGCGGCGGCGGCGTGCATGCGGCTTCGCTGCAGCCGCTCGATCCCACGGGGGAGCCGCTGCACCCGCCGCTCCCGGCGCTTGATCGCGCCGCGATTGCGGTGCTGCCGTTTGCCAATCTCTCCGGCGAGCCGGAGCAGGAATATTTTTCCGAAGGCATCAGCGAGGACATCATCACCGCGCTGTCGAAGCTGCGCTGGTTCTATGTGATCGCGCGGAATTCCTCGTTCATCTACAAGCAGAAATCCGTCCACCACCAGCAGATCGGCCAAGAGCTCGGCGTTGGCTACGTCGTCGAGGGCAGCGTGCGCAAGGACGGCGACCACGTCCGCATCGCGGCCCAGCTCGTCGACGTGGCCACCGGCAGTCACCTGTGGGCGGAGCGCTACGACCGCAATCTCGCCGACGTGTTCGCCGTGCAGGATGAAATCACCCAGGCCGTCGTCGCGGCGATCGAGCCGCAGCTCTACGCCGCCGAGAATTTCCGGGCCCGCCGCAAGGCGCCTGACAACATGGACGCGTGGGACCTGGTGATGCGGGCGCTGTCGCATTACTGGCGCGTGACGCGGCAGGACAATCTGGTGGCGCAGGCGCTTCTGGAAAAGGCGATCGCCGTCGATCCCGCTTACGGCCAGGCGCTCAGCCTGCTGGCTTCCTGCCATATGTTCAGCGCCCATATGGGCTGGCAGGACATGTCCAAAACCGTTCCGATGGCGGAACGCGCGGCGCTGGCGGCGATCCGGGCCGACAGTGAGGACGCGTGGGCGCATTATGCGCTTGCCAGCGTCTATCTTTTCCACCGGCGCTTCGACGATTGCATCGCCGAATTCGAGCTGGCGCTGCGGCTCAATCCCAGTTTCTCGCCCGCGCGCGGCCTTTACGGCGTAGCGCTGTCCTATCGCGGGCGCTGGGAGGAGGGCGATCGCGCCGCGCGCGAGGCGCTGAAACTCTCACCCCGCGATCCCTTTGCCGCGATCTATTGCGGCGTCGCCGCCTATTGCCAGTATATCGGCAAGAATTACGCGGAGGCGATCCGCCTGTCGCGTGAAGCGCTGCGGCAGCGCACCGACTTCGTCGGCGCTCACCGCGTGCTGACGGCTTCGCTCGGCATGGCCGGCAGCGCTGATGCCGCCAAAACCGCGCTTGAGGGCCTCCGCCGCACCCAGCCCAACATCACGCTCGCCTGGCTGGCCAGCGAACTGCCGTTCGAGCACGACGCCGACAAGGCGCATTACGTGGAAGGGTTTCGGCGCGCGGGCCTGCGATAATTGCGATCTGCAACGGCTCGCGCGGCGATATCTCAAGCCGAACTGGACGATAAATCACAGCGCTCTGAAAGTCTTCGCCGGCCGTCACGGGCATGGTGATGCTGCCATCGTTGGCAAGCATCAAGGAGAACGACATGCCGTTGATAGAGGTTCACGTTATCGAGAACGTGTTCAATGCGGAGCAGAAGCGCCAGATGATCAGCAAGCTCACCGACGCCATGGTGTCGATCGAAGGCGAGGCCATGCGCGGCGTCACCTGGGTCAAGATTTCCGAAGTCGCGAGCGGCGATTGGGGCATCGGCGGTCAGTCGCTGACCACGGAAGCCGTCAAGGAGCTTGCCTCCGGACGAAAGGTGGCCTGACGCGCCGTCGGCCTTGCATCGTCGGCGGGCTGGTCCTGCCGGCAGTGCGGTGCTGCACTTCCTCATTTTGATCGTTCACGCAGCCGTGTTCGGCGCTCGTCGCCTTCATAGGGTTTTCGAGCGGAGTGGATACCGGTTCGCGTGAAGAAAACGCGTCAGAACCAAAATCGAGAGCCGCACGCGCCGAACGCTGCTGACACCATGCTGGCAGCAGGCCTTCGGTAGAAAGGGTGCCGGCAAGCTCACCGGGTTCCGGTTACCGTTTGAAAGAAAATTGCCATGACAATGCTGACCACCATTCCGACCTCCGCCACCAGACCATTCGTCTGGCGAACCGCAGTTTTGCTGGCGCGCCTGCGCCGTTTCATCAACCGCTTCTTCGCGGCGGTGATCGCGCGCCACGAGCGTCACGCCGCGCGCGTCGCCCTGCACCGGCTCGACGACCGCCAGCTCCACGATCTCGCGATAACCCGCTCCCAGATCGAGAGCAGGCTCGAAGAACTGGCGCAGACCCGCGCGCGAATGCAGCAGCCCGGCTGGCACTGACGAAAGGGTGCGGCGTCGCCGTTTTATTGTCAGTCGGCCGCAAATGCGCGGAGGCGATCCGACTATCGCGTGAGACGTTGCGACAGCGCGCCGACTTTGTCGACGCTCACCGCGTGCTGACGGCCTCCCGCGGGTGCTGAGGCACCCGGCTTTCCCTGCGCCCTCTGAATTTTAGCGGCACATGAAGATGCAAATCCTCGGGCGCGTGGCGCCGCGGGAGGATTGCTGCTGTTTGATATCAAGGGCAGTCCCGTAGGGTGGGCAAAGCGTAGCGTGCCCACCATCTCTCCCGGACGTGACACTGCATGGTGGGCACGCTTCGCTTTTGCCCATCCTACAAGGTCGGCTACTGCATCTTCTTCCGTCGCGCCGAGGCCGCATCGACGACGTTGTCGACCTCCTCGCGCCAGCTCAAAATCTCCGCTGCCAAAATCGGATGATTGAATCCCTTTAGGTTCAGATCATCGATCGGCTTGCCTACCACCCATGGCTCGACCATGCCGTAGACGCGGCGGCTCACCACGATCTGGTTGGGCTTGGCTTCGCTGCAGAGGCGGGAGGCGAGGTTGGTGACGCTGCCGATCGCGGCGTATTCCAGCCGCTGCTCGAAGCCGACCTGGCCGAGCGTCGCATAGCCGAGCGCGATGCCGATGCCGAAGCCGAGGCTGTGGCCGCGGTTGCGCCAGCGCTCGGTCAGCGGGCCGATGATGTCGCGCATCTCGACCGCCATCTTCACGGCGCGCTGGGTGTGGTCCTCGAACTGGATCGGCGCGTTGAACAGGATCATCACGCCGTCGCCGGCGTATTTGTCCAGCGTGCCCTCGTATTTGAAGATCAGTCCGCCGAGCGCTGCGTGGTACTCGCGCAGCACGTTCATCGCCTCTTCCGGCTCGGTCGCCTCCGTGAACGCGGTGAAGCCGCGCAGATCGCAGAACACCACGGTCACTTCGCGGCGCTGGCTGGTGAGCAGCCCCTCGGGGCTGTCGGAGGAGGCGATCAATTGCGCCACCTGCGGCGCCAGGAAGCGCTCGAGCTTGCGGATCCGCTCGATCTCGCCTAGCTGGGTCTCGACGCGCTCCTCCAGCGACTTGTTCCAGTCCTTGAGCTGCTCGGTCTGGTCCTGCAACTTGCGGGCCTGCTGGCTGACGATGCTGTTGGCGTCCTGCAGTTCGCGGCTCTTGTGGTCCACTTCGGTGAACAGCCGCGCATTGCGCATCGCCAGCACTGCCTGGTGCGCAAACGTCTTCATCAGGCCGATCAAATTGGCGGAAAATTCACCGGCGTTCTGCCGCAGCACCACCAGCGATCCCAGAATGCCGGTCTGGTCGACCAGCGGCACCACCAGCACGGAGTTGAAGCCGGCTTCGAGCGCGACGTCGCGCAAGGGATGCTCGGGCACTGCGCCGAGCTCGGGAATCGAGATCGGCTCGCCGGTGCTGGCGGCCTCGCCGAGCGGGGAGTTGTCGGCGTCGATGGCGCGGTGGCCGCCTTCGGCCGATTTGTCGATGCCAATGGCTTCGGTGAGGCTGAACTGGTGGTTGCCGGCGTCATAGCCGTAGATCAGAACGGCGTCGGCATGGGTGATTTCCAGCGCCCGCGCAGCCACCGTGGGCAGCACGGCGTTGAGGTCGAGCGAGGAGGCGACCGCACGGCCGACCTCCTCGAGCACCTTGAGCTCGTTGATCGATTGCGCCAGGTCCCGCGTCCGCTCGTTCACCTTGGCTTCGAGGTTCGAATAGGTCTCGGCGAGCTGCCCGGCCATGCCGTTGAACTGGTTGGCCAGTTCCTCCAGTTCGTCCGACGTCTTCACGTCGATGCGGTGGCCGAAATCGCCGGCACCGAGACGCCGCGCGCCGGCCCGCAGCGCCGTGATCGGCACCAGCATGCGCCGCGCCATGATGGTGCCGGCGATGATTGCGACCACGAGGCCGAGCCCGATCAGAAGCGCGATCCGCACCAGCTGATCGCGGATCGGCGTCAGCGCCTGCGCGGTCTCCTGTTCGAAGAACACGTGCCAGCCGAGCTTTGGCACCAGGCTCGACGTCGTCAGCACCGCGTTGCCCTTGATATCGGCGCCCGACGCCAGCGCCACGCCGCCGGGCTTGCTGACGGCCTGGACCTGCGGCAGCTTCGACAGATTCTTGCCGACCTCCGGCCCGGTCGAGGACGCCGCCAGCACGTCGCCTTTGGCATCGGTGACGTAGGCAAACGCCACCTTGCCGACCTGGGCGTCGATCAAAAATTCCGACAGGAAGTCGAGGTCGATCTCGGCGATGGTGACGCTGCCGTCGGCATGCGACAGCGCGATCGACATGAACGGCCGCTCGCCGCGGAAATAGGCCGGCGCAAAGCTGGTGCCGCGCGAGATGGTTTCGGTCAGCCTGGCGTCGCGGGAGAAGTCCGCGTTGCTGTCCAGTGTGGCAGTCTGGCGCGTCATGCGCAGCACTTCGCGGCCCTGGGCGTTGAGCAGCGAGAGCTGGCTGACCTGCGGCACCTGCCGCAGCAATTGCGCGTAGTCGGCGCGGCGCAGATCGGTGGTGTTGGAGGAGGCCCGCGTCACCCAGGAAATCTGCCGCTCGAGGTCGGACAGCGATTGCTGGATCCGCTTGGCGGTGGCTTCCGCCTTTTCCGACATGCCGTCGTTGAGCGAGCTCTTGATGCCGCGGTAAGTGATCCAGGTTTCGATCGCGCCGTTGACCGCCAGCACGAACACGACGAGGCCGACCAGCGCGACGACGTATTTGGCGAACAGGCCTTCGCGCAGGAACCCTACTCTGTCCTTGACCTCGTTCATCCGGACCCTCGTGCGCCACGGCTTGGCGCGCGCATCGGTTTCACTGGCGCCGGTCCGCCTCAGCAGCCCCGGCATGAGGGCCTGTCTAGCATGAATTGGTGGGGTGGGATTGTGGGTCCGCCCACATGGTTAGGGGGGTCTACTGCCCAAATTAGGGTCAAAAAGCCACGGCGCTGCATCTCCTCGCCGTTGTGGGAGAGGGCTGGACAGAGCTCACCGGTTGAAAAGCTGCCGTAGGACGTCGTTCATTGGCTGACTGTCCTGCTGGGCGGTTGTTTCGCTCGGCGGCGCGGGAGGAGCAGGCTCCGCGGCCGGAGTGTCCTGGGTCGGCTCGGTCGATGCCTCTGCAGGCGAGGTACGGCTCGGGATGCTGCGCTGGCCGCTCGGCCGGCCGCCGCCCTGGCCTTGGCTCTGGCCGAGGCCGCTTATCCCCTTCTGTAACAGATTGCCGAGGGTCTCGCCGAGCTGGCCGCCCAGCGGACCGGCCGGCTGGGTTCCAGCCTGTCCACCGGCCGCGCCTTGTTCCCCACTGGCCGACCCCTTCTGTCCGCCGAGCAGGTTGCCGATCGCCGCCCCGATACCCGCGCCCTTCTCGCCGAACAGGCCCTTGCCCATCTCCTTCAGCTTGGCATAGGCGGCGTCGGGATTGTCGAGGATACCCTGCATCTCCGGATAGATCCGCGGGCTTCCCCACGGGCCGGAGATCATCACGGGAATGCCGAGCCCGACCGGATCGCTGAGGCGGCCCTGGCCTTCGGTGGTCATCACGAGTTTCGGCTCGACGCGGAACCCGATCTGCTTGGTGCCGAGGTCGATGGTGCCCGCGCCGGTCATCTTGACCAGCGGGCCGACCAGACTGAGATCGGTGGTCTGCGCCTGGCCCTTGTCGATCTTGAACGACGCCGACAATTGCGAAAGGTCCGTCGCCTTCTCCTCGCTGGCTTGCCAGCCCGACAGCGTGCTCGCCGTCAGCGAGCGGATCATTTGCGCGACGTTGAGCCCCTTGATGGCGCCGTCCTGGAACACGATGAAGGCGGTGCCGGCCATGTCCGACATGATCGCGCGCTGGCTGGTGCCGGAGGAGCGCACGCTGACCTTCGCCTGCATCCTGCCGTCGATCCTGTCGAAGTCGGCGAGACCATCCAGCAGCGGCAGCGCGCGCACGCCGGTGAGGTCGGCCCGCATCGCATAGGTGGGATTAGGGGTGGAGACGTCGACGGTCAGATCGCCAGTGGCGGTGCCTTCATAGGCGCCGAGGTTGGAAACCTGCGCCTTCAGCACGCCGCTTGTGAGCGTGGCGTCGATGGCGGCGGGGGTGAAGCGCGCGTCGCCGATCTTGAGTTCGGCCGCGGAAACGCGCACCTGCAGGTCGATATAATTGAGGTTGTTGACGTCGATCGTCGCACTGCTCCAGGGTTGGCCTGCGGTACTGCCGGTGCTACGTGCCATCACGACCGCAAGCTTCTGGAAATCCAGGTCGAGCTTCACCAGCGGCTTGCTCGACAGATCGAACGAGGCCCAGCCGTTGAACGCAGCATCGCCGAGCGCGCCGGTGACGCCGTTGATCATGACGACCGGACCGTTGAGCCGGGCTTCGGCCTTGGCCGTCAGCGGAGCGTTCAACAAATCGGGCGCGTCGATCCTGATCTCGGCCGGAATGTTCTGCCGCTCGATCGCGCCTGCAGGCAGCGCCGCCTTGATGTCGAATTTCAGCGGATAGCCGTTGCGGCGGGCGCTGCCGGTCAGCACGATCCTGCGGTCGGAAGCGATGGCGATATCGGCGTTGACGGTCTCGATCCTGTTCTCGACGCGGTCGCGCACGTTGGAGAGGATGACAGTGCCGCCGCTGACGCTGATGTGCTCGATCGTGAAAGCCTCGGATGACTTGCCGGTAGCCGGCTTCGAGGCAGGACTGGCCTCCCTGTCGCGTTCGCGGCGAAGCGGCAGATTCGCCACCGGGCGGATGATAGCAAGCTCGGTGATATGCGGCTTGCCGTCCCACAGGCTGGCGAGCGTCACCTCGGCCTCGATGCTCGCGGCCGCAAAGTGGCGGTTGATGTCGCGGTCTTTCGGATGCTGCACCGTGACATCGTTCAGCGTGATGTTGAGCGATGGCCACAGGCCGATTCTGGCGCCGCCATTGATGGCGAGCTTGTAGCCGGTCTCGCGCTCGACCCGCTCCTGGATCTGCGCCGTCAGGAAGCCCGACGGAATGCCGATCACCAGCAGCAGCGCGATGACGACGACCACGGCGCCAATGACGGCGCCGGCAATTTTCAGTGCTCTCATATCGACATTCCAGACCGCGGCAAACGGCACTTATGTCGGTTACGCCATGCGCGCGCGCAACCGGTCAGACGAGCTTATCCCGGAAAGAGGGTGCGGCCCAAAGTAGCCAAAAATATTCCGGGGGTGCTGCAATGTTATGTGACTTATGACACACTCGTAGGCATAGGAATCTTGCTAACCGCCTGAGGGGACGGGTTCAAACCAATTTTGGAAGGTAGTACAATGAGCAAACAGGCCGAATTTGCGGTCATCTTGAAAATGAATCCGATGTTTGCGGATTTGGGCGCGGACGAATTGCAGCGCATCTCCGGCCTTTGCCACACCGAACAGCTCGGCCTCGGCGAAATGCTGTTCCAGAAGGGTGATGCCGGCGACGCGCTGTATGGCGTGCGACGCGGCCAGATCCGGATCGAGACCGGCGCCTCCGACGGCAGCCGCCTGACGCTCAATTTCATGGGCCCCGGCGATCTGTTCGGCGAAGTCGCCGTCCTCGACGGCCAGAGCCGCACCGCGGACGCCACCGCCGGCGAGCCGTCGGAACTGTTCGTGCTGCGGCGCGAGGATTTCCTGGCGTTCCTGGAACGCGAGCCCAAGGTCGCGATCAAGATCATGATGCTGCTGTGCCAGCGCATCCGCTGGCAGAGCGAGCGGATGGAAGAATCGGTGCTGCAGCCGCTGCCGGTTCGCCTGGCGCGGCGGCTCTGCGCACTCGCCTCCGACTTCGGTTCCGAAGTGCACATCTCGCAGGAACAGCTCGGCGTCTTCGTCGGCGCCGCCCGCGAGAGCGTCAATCGCCAGCTTCAGGCCTGGCGCAAGGAAGCGATTTTGGATCTCCAGCGCGGCCGCATCCTGCTGCGGAACATGACCAAGCTGACGGCGATCGCACGGAACGAGTAGGATCGAGCGATCGCGGCGGCGAATTT
>Ga0307510_10007438_pt1 | contig 13055 bp, 8 predicted proteins | sample 12_EM_MG_FD_207224 | JGI IMG/M metagenome (GOLD analysis project Ga0307510, IMG submission 207224) | Populus trichocarpa ectomycorrhiza microbial communities from riparian zone in the Pacific Northwest, United States - 12_EM | ecosystem: Host-associated > Plants > Roots > Unclassified | place... | reverse complement strand
TCTCAGAGTTGCATCACTATGAATCCGTAGGACACGAGAAGTTTAGCCTAAGTTAAGGTCAAGATGTCACCTTGGCATGAGACTCGGGTGGATCCTTGGCTTCGCCCTTGGTGGAACTCAACCCCTGCTGGATCAGCGACTCCAAGTCTGCAGTCTGCTTCGCGGAGAATGGGTCAATTGACAGTTCGGTTATGCGCATATACGTCCTGTCAACGTGGGGATACAGAGGCACCTGTGCGGCTGTGCCATGCCATTACGGGGATAAGGGCCATTGTTGAACCAGACTGCCTGTGGTATTTATCTGACACTCAACCAAGTCAACGCTCATCGAGCTTCCGAGTCAGGAATGAGGGTTTCGCCTGATCACGAAATAGTCCGGGTCCCCTCTGCGGGGAAATCAGGCAGAGAACGACTACGCCAGCAGTGCTACGACATCCGCATGGACGTCTTTCATCACGAACAGGGCTTCTCGTTAGACGCAGAGATCGACAAGTTGGTGTTTTTCTTCCCCTCTCTCCCCCGGGATTTATCCCTCAAACAACCCACCGGCCCAGTCAAAGTGTGTAACTGTACTCATATTCTGCTTTGCAGGTTAGATGACACGGCAGAGCACTTCTTGCTCCGCCTCGTGCCTTCTCTTCTGCCGATTGGGACCATCCGCGCGTCTCGAATTTCTTCTGGCGGCGTCCCGCATTACAGACTGAGCCGTCTTGCCGTCCTCAAAGATTATCGCAAGTACGGTTTTGGTCGCGAACTCGTGCACGCGCTCCACGAGTGGGTCATCGCCGACTCGCAGTCACGAGGCGAGCAAGCCGCTACGGTGTTCTGTCATTCACAGATCCCGGTCAAATCGTTCTATGCCGGGTAAGCGCGACCCACCTTACACAAACCTTCCTTCTCCCTTCTCACGCCTTTGTTCTGTATCGTCTCGCTAGATTTGGCTACACGCCTGAGGTGAGCATTTGCGCAGTGTCCCTATGTGCCACCGGGTTTCAGGCTCCTCAACACGCCTCATTTCGTCTATTCCAGGGAAACGAGTTCATCGATGATATCGCCCTCTTTCAGAAGATGGTGGTTCATTTACCGAGAACCATCTGTGCTCGCTGCAAACCACAGATCTGCACTAGTATTTGCCGGACCTCTAGCGTAATAGCCTGCTAGACTCATCAATGTGAACTTTGGAGAAGCATCGTACATAGACCGCAATGGGCCATTCCTGAACCTATGTCGTGTGGAGGGGGTGCAACCCTAATAAATGCATGTAACCAAAGCGGCGAGAATTAAGGGCTCGTGCCCAAATTGGTTCTTGAGGAGTCCACAGAATAGACAACGTCAGAGACCCCCATGCGTGCAAGACCATTTTTCTGTGATCCTCGTGCCAGTAAGACGGCGAGGATCGCGACAATGCAGGGTGAGTATGTTCTCACCTAGCGCCACATGTCACGACGCTTGGTGTTGGAGTCTCTCCACATATCATAAGCATGAATAAATCCATTGTCAGATTTGAGACTATCAAACTGTCGTCAAGATTCGGAGAAAGTTATGAGGCTGTCTGATCCGTGCTGTAGCTGGACCAGTTCGAGTTCCTCGTCCAACTGCCAGTGCCATTTGTGCGCGAAAAACAGCTAAAATAAGGCCGATAGTAGTACAGCAACGGGCATCGGGGTGCGTCAAGCAAGGCCTAGCCGGTGGGCTGCCAGTGGTTTATGAGGGGCTAACCCAAGCCCTTCTCTGTGAGTTATGGTTACGTCTCGCGCTGTTGAAGTCGGGCTACAAACAAGCCCAAACTAAATGCTAAGCCGGAAACTGGCTGCTGTCCCCATGCGCCCGCCAAGTCGTGGCCGGATCCCTCATTTTGTGCGTCTCAGGGTCACGAGTTTATCGGTGATATCGCTTCATTGTTGTTCAATTTTATTCTATCTCCTTGACAGATTCTGTGTAGAAAGTCATGGATGATTTTAGATGCTCCTGACCATCGCGAACCTTGTCGCGAACCGCCTGACGGTAACCAGCTGCCAGCGGATTGACGGAATTCACCCAGAACTCATAGCTCAGGATAGCTCGGGCTGAGTCTCGTTCATGAGATCGGCAACATAAAACCTAAGCGCTAATCAACGATCACAACACAATTACCAGGCATACAAAGAGGGGAGGAAATGGTGATTACTGGATAATGTACGTCAATGAGCTTACCTGTACGCGCGCAGCGAAAATATGCAATGTTCCAAGGCCTATCGTACACGGCTTTCAGTATATGCATGGACTATAAATCGATCTTCATGGCCAATTCCGTCAGGACAGACTTGCATCATCCGGGGCCGATGTTTTCGAACAAGAGCCTTCGTAGTGCTTTGGGGTCTGTAAAGTCGTGATATGCGACGTTAACGCGGCAGCGGGTACCCCTGATACCCTCCAATAGCTGCGTTCCTGTGACTCCGGAGAGAAAACTGTCTCGCCCGCTCAGTGCGGATGGAAAGGGCCTCGTCCTGGGGAGCATCATTCAGATGCCCGACATTGACTTGAATGGGACGGTAGTGCATACCTTCACATTAAGGATTCCTGTTTGATTATCGTTGAGTTGACAGTCTCCTGTCCCGGAAAAACACCCCCACATCACCGCATTCTGCTCAGTGTCTGGGACTGATCTCAAGTTCGCCCTTCCGATGACAAAGCAAATGATCATCTCATATGAAATGCGACGTACAGCAGGTCGGACGCACCGAGTGATTTCCTACCAAGAAATACACGACGCTATTCACTGTCTGAATGGCCTTTTCTAGCTTCTTCACGACCGACGCGCCGGAAAAGAACCGACAAATGGCTCGGTACCCGCGGGGCACCACTCGAGTGACTCGACCGTATCGTCACTTGAACGTAAGGTGTCGACGGCAGGTCGCGAACCGACAGATTACCGGCCATGTAGCGCGTGTCCCGCTAGGCGGTGTAGGTGAGGAAGAATAAGCTGGGACCTTGGCTGGTACTCATTGGGACTTGGAAGGCAACACAGGAACGGTCCGAACGGACAACGGGGTGATCTTGCCAGAAAGGAACTGTGACCTCAAAAACGTGATGTCCGCAAGGGCAAGGGATTAGAACATGAGTCACCCAAGAGTCCGTGGCCTACATCCATTAATGGAACGATGACAATGAGATGCTGTGGCTCGCACTAGTACTGCGGCTACTGCATGCACGGGTGCGGCCGTGGCACAGCCTCAGGCTGGGGGTGGGGCGCTGAGCTGCCAAACGCGTGACACGCTGTGACCGTGACTATAACGTAACGCGCGCATACTTTTTTTTCGCTTTCGTTATTGTCCGCCTGGGGTGCAGAACCCCCATGAGGACTTCTGGATCGTATGTACATGCATAGTATGGCGGATACATGAACATGGGATATAACAATCTCGCGGTTTAGCTACCATACAAGAGAGGAGCCTCCGTACCTTCAGGTGACTTCCTGCATGGCGACACTCAGGCTGTTTCTGTAAAACAACACCTATGAACTAGGCTTACTGATCTTGCGACGGCTGGGTTGCCAGCCCTTGGAAGATGTTGATTCATTGATGGGCGAGACGACTTGGGCCTTGCGTTTTGATGCCGCTTGCGTTGATCGCGTGTCGCACTGTGGTAGCTGTGGGGGTGGAATGGCTCGTTGAGAATGTCGCCGACGTCCTCTGCGTCGTTTGAGTTGCTGTCGTGGCCATGCTCGGCAGCGGTGTTTGATGATTTGCCTTTGTGAGGGGTGGCACGTTGTTTCCGCTTCTTGACCTTGGTTCCGTTTCCAAAGGCATACAGGTACAGACCAACTAGTAGTGCCTTGAGTTTTGCTTCCATCTGGGTCCTCGAAAGCCACTATGAGGGAGGAGATGATGGAGCCTGCCGCGTAGGAGGATGGTGGGCGTACCCAGCTTTTTGTGTAACCATGAGAGATGCATAGGAGGGATTGACAGCTAGGAGTACCTTGAGGACGCTCCCTGGGCGAAAAAGCTGCCCTATCCTCGAATGCCCCGGGTTGACACCATTGATGAGGTCTATGAGGAGTTTAGACCATTTGACGTTCGCCCTGGTTTGCAGTGGGGGGAAGCGTTGGATAGCTGGAAGGCCTTCACGATGGCTCTTCCGATGTGAGGGGCGGCAGCATTGAATATCTGTGGGGTGACGGCAGGACCTCCCGTGAGCACCAATTTCAGTTTCAGCGGGGATCTGCACGTCACACTGACACGTGGTGTGGGTCGTCGTCGTCAGCCTTCCTACTATTAATATTGAGGTAGTCGCAGATGGCTTCTGGCCATGGCCAGTTGCCGTCTGATCGGCTTTGACAGCGACTGTAGGGTGTTGGAGTTTTGTTTAATCTCTCGGCGTTCTGGCGGTGGAGGTGGTTGGACGAGGGTCAGGGCTGCGCCTTCGCCAACCGCTCCGATCAATTGTTTACTGTAGGGTTAGTAAAGAAATTGATGAGATATGGTTTAATATCCGTCCTTGCCAGGAAGATATTAAATTCTATTGACCTTTGTGGGGTTTCAAAGAAGAATTTGGGGTCTGAGACCATGGGAAAGTTCGACATTGTGGTGGTTTGAGTTCAAGATGCGCCCATTTCATTCATTTGGGAACTCCAAATCGATTACGAAACATTCGTCCGATAGCCGTATACCTGGTCTGGCCTGTGAGATATTCACATTTACAGGAGCTCTTGGGCAAGTGAAATACGGGCATGTTCAGTTCTCCCGAATCACGAATCACGATTATGATACTCCGGCGTGACTATCTGCCGGGGGATATTCCTTTCTCCGAGTCCCTCACCCGGGCCGGTGCCCCACGCACGCCGCGGCGCACGGGCGGATACGAAGCCCTATCCGTTCCCACTTCCCAGTCGGCAGCTTTTCTCGTGGACCATCCACAGGCGTTCCTCATGCATCAACATACCTGAACGGCGTGCAAACACGGGCAGAGTAAAATCCCCCAATCTCGATAGAAGATACCTATTCACCGTGTTTATCATGGACAAGATCCTTTGACTCTGAGAACAATTTGCACCACTGGCAGTAGCAAGCGATTTCGGCTGACCTAGGTTCACCATCCAACCCGACCCGAGGCTTTGTTCTCTCCAGACTTACATTTGCGCAGTCAAATCTCCCAACAAGGACTCATCCCTGGCAGGAGATAGCCATCCCATCTTTGTGGGACAGTCTTATGAATGAGATACGTCTGGAGGGAGAAGACGACCGGCTGCCATTAACTGGGACCCAAGTGTAACATCGACCCTACAAACATATTCCCTATATTGATGCGAGGGACTAATGCTATTTTGTCTTATTTTGCTTTTGGCTTGGCAGGCCTCAACGACGGTGGCATCGGGCGCCTTCATGGATGTGGATCGACAGATAAGCTTGCCTGACTGAAACCATCGTATGTGTCTATTGACCCAGACTCCAGACCTCAGTTTTTGGAGGGGCTAGGATTCTGTTCTGGTCTACGTGAATCAACTCAACTCAGACAGTTCATAGTTCTCGGATAGGTAACAAACTGGCTTGTCCCCGAAGGATCACATCAATAAGATTGCAATGGCCGTCCTCGCATCCTTTAAAGGCACAAGATAGATGCAGGTCTCTTCAAGCGACAACTCAACCACAGGTGATGGTATTGGGATCTCATGTACGCCCAATTTTTACAAAACATTTTCAAGTCCCCCCTTTGTGAGCGATCCATGGGCATCAGTGGGACTGGGAGCTTCTTTGTTTCCATAGCCTTCGTATGCCGTGTGTATCCAAAAAGGATGTGACGTGCTCAGGCTCATGGCTCGCCCTTCAAACATAATTGACTATCACATCATCTCCTCGGTTTGTGATATCTGACTGTGACTTTTAATGTGCAGTTCATGTGATGAGTTTCCCTGTCTGGGGTGTCTGTTATTGATCCCGAATCCTACGGCAGAACCTTGCTAAACATATAAGAATGGTCAGACGGCTCGAGGTGTCCCCGCACTTTACAAGACAATGCATTCGCAAGCCACTAATCAGGGTCAATCACGGTTGCCCCACGATCCAAGGTTTCCACGAGGTGCATATCTCCAAAGAGCTGTGAGGATACATTCGTGGCTGTTGATTTCTAAAATACTCATTGAGAGTTTAGCCCGCCTTTATGACACTTGACCTCGACTATGGTGTCGCACAGTACTGCAATGGACCATCTTATAGCGTAAGAGTTAGAGATCTCGAGGACTGTAAGCAGTTCTGACACCTGAAAAAAACCAGCAGGGTGTCTACAGGGGCCCAACGCCGGCCCTTGCTGGACCTACATGGGGCAATGGCGTGCATTTAGAAGGTCCAATCATGAGCAATGAGGTCAACTATACCATGGCTGAGTTTTCAATGCTGGTCCCTCAAGCCTTGCGGCATAGCGAATACCCCATGGTTAGCGGTTCCACACGTCTCGAGATGACCTTCCGCTTATTGAGTATTCATGCAGCCAGGGCCAGTAGCTGTCCAAAGCATCACGGGGGACCAGAGACCTCGTCCCAAGGGTCGCAAGGCGCGGCATGTCTGTTCATATTGCCATGTGGATTTTGGACGGGCTCAGGAGCTCAAACGACACATGAAGGATCGGCATATGCCCCGGCGACAATGTCCATTCTGCGATTTCATGTGGACTCGTCCCAATATAATCAAGACCCACTTGATGTCTAACCACGCCGCGCAATTTACCGTACAAGTGCTTGAAGGATTTAAGGCCTTGCATGGCCAGGGTGTTACAGAGTTCCTGGATGCGTACAATTATAGCTCGATGTGGAGAGGTGTCCACCATGGCGACCCCGGACAAGGTCAAAATACCTCCGCTGGGTACCAGTGGCACTCCGCAGTCGATCGATTACCTGATCACACAATTGATTTTCCGCCTCCCCTTCCAGCCGCACACGCGCCGGCAAACAATCACGTTGTCTATCCCGCATGGTGCTTAGACAATACACTCTCTTCTGTTCTTGAACATGACTAATTACTACCGGGTGTATGTACGACGAGGGAATGCCTCAGAATAAACACATTTTCTTGTTTTCGCCGACCCACATATGAAATCCTATGGATTAGGCATCGGCCCTCCGGGCCCTTCAAGTTGCTATACCCGACAAAAACTGTACGGACCTCGTTTTAGCACAAGGCGGTGACTTGCTCTCCTCACCGTGACGCTTTCATGAAAAAGTCCCGAGCTGCACCATTACGCGTAACGGGGCGCAGAACAAGAGTGCACATGTATCGCAGGCTAAGCATGGTAAGCCGCCGCATGCAAAGTGTTAAAATCCGAAACGTCACGAACGCGTGACAGTGCTGTGACCGTTACTGTAACAACTCTGTAACATCACACTGGCAAATCATCTTCATCCATCCCCAACACCCCACACATATATTGGCATAGCACACTAGCCCCGTCTTGACCTATAAGAGCTCTTTGTGCCTATGAGATGCGATCACGTCCGCCGGATAGATAATTGTACTCGCAAGGGCGACAATCAAGTCAGGGTAGTATCAGGGCTAGTAGTTGTAAGTCATTGGGCTAGTCCGATGGACTACTACAATCGTAGTAATCCCCTCCGCCTCCAATTGGCTGATGTTCCTCTGCTAAGCTCGTTCAAAAATTACGAATGAAAACCAGACAGTTTTCCAAGATCATCGATCATCCTTCGACAAGCCATCAGAGGCACGAGATTTAGGACGATTTCCAGGGAAGGTCCAGGATTTTCAAGTCACGCGCAAAGTCTACGCCACGTCGTCTGCGGCAGTTCCGCGCACCCATGGGCATGGGAATGCAGTGGGAATGCCCATTTCTGAAACCAGATTCCATCGCGTGGCAGATGTGGTCGGTACGCAGTAGACTGTGGTCAGATCGTCGTGTATCTCCATGGTTACGGCCGGTGTGTGACAGCCGTCTCTCTTCATATTTTGGGTTGACTCCTTCCACTTATGATTCGAAGGTCGTCGTCGTCCTTGACAATAGCGACAAGACCATGAAACGCTCTAGAGTGGGCGTGGGTGCCAAACGCAATTGTATATCGTCGCTTCATGTCTCTTGTGCGTCCATCAATTGAGACAAACTCTCAGTTGAGCTCACAGCCCCAATCAACGCTCTCGGTACGGACAAAGACGGTGTTCCTGGGGTGTAATGGAAAGAGAACTGCGTAGCGCATAACGGTACGACCGTGGCTCAATGGATCTGTTGTGTCCTGGGTTCCCATACTCTCATGGTGGGTCAGGTAGTGTCGTCGGTCTGATAACGAAGACCCACATTGCACGCCCGTCTGCCAGTGAGTTCAGTTCCATAGACATGAAAGGGTCATTATTGACAAGTTTTACGCCGACGATGTGGATATTGGTCACAGAATCAAGGGTTGCACTCTGTAGGAGCCCTTTCAAAGGCCCCGCAGGCTTGTCAAGCGGGGAGAAGTGATATATCCACTTGGAACAACGTCTACTGGGTTGAGGTTGGTATGCAAGCCAAGGTCCGCCTAGTGCGCCACTCATCTACAACCTGCTCACCGCTATCTCTTATAGGAAGCCCTTGCTCGTATTGGGTCTGCTGCACATCTGAGATACCATGAAGTGAATCGTGCCACAGTCTCTCACGAACATTTAGACTTGATCATCGGATTCCAAAAGTGGCGATTTCACACGATCCAGCGAGCCCGACTCCCTCTTTACTGTGGTGTTATGTGCACCGTCCTCTCCAGTCCTCTCTCTTGTTACGAGCGTGACATGCGGTATAGTAATTTTGTAAGACAGGGACTGCGAAGATCGAGTGTCTACAAGCCCCAATGCGTCTCTGGCATCTCCCGGCCGCCTAAGCAGCGGTCCGGCACCCCCTTTCCCTAGAAGGAAGCTCACCAGCCCGGGAGTGGAACCCACGGGATAGATTCTTTGTTAGGATTCTTTCGTGGTACCCCGTCAGTGCTGCCGATGCCCAATCAGGTGGAAGGTGCGACAGAGATAAAGCCAGGAAGATGAGTCATTTGGAAGGTGTCGAAACGAAACCTAGTCAGTACGTACTATGATCGATGACCGAGTTGAGAGGATAAGCGCTGACTTCCTATATATTTCCTTCCCTCACCAGATGTCAAGGACGTCGCAGCAATCTCCGAGGACGGTTTCCAACGAGTGACAGACGCAGAACAAGTATCCATTCCTTTTATATTCATGTCACCGAGATTGGCCGATAGCCCGTTAGGCTAGTAGACGGCTATGCTACTAATGTTTGCTCGCCGACATGCGCAGCACCATCAATGAGCCGAGGGCCGATTCATAATTGTGAGCACTATCAAACGGGAGGCTTCGCATGTGATTATTTTTCTTCCCAAGGCGGGCGACCAGAATGACTTGCTGAAAGTGTTCTCACATTCCTCCCTCCAGACCTTCGGCGATCCCCTCGTGACGGCTATATCTATTTCGTTGGCAACGTAGGAGAAGGTAACAAACTGATCCTCGTATCCTTTATATGTCTCTGCCAATGCGGCACGAACTTATGAGGCGGCGATACTTTTCGAGTGGATTACTTCACAACCCGCAGCTATATTCACATCATCACATCATGTCCTCGTTGCGCTCACTTCGCGCCCGTAGACGCATCAACACGCTTATTGCTGATCATTCAATGCTCCTCCTCCCTCCGCACGGCCACCCCTCCCTCGCCATCACCCAGCATCATCCCGCGACGACGTTGCGATCGCGCTTGTTAAGCAGTTCTAGAACGACATACTGACTGCAATGGCCTTCCTCCTATGTTGACTTCTCACCGTTCGAAGGTCAGCCATGTGAATATGTGGCCATGCCCACTGCAGGCAACATCACATAAGAACGGACGTGCATCATGAAACAGACGCGTAGGAGCTCGATTGGGATAGCTAAGACCAAAAGTGCGTTGAGACACTGCATATTATGATTTCCTCTTCGGTTTATCATACTATGGCATAATTCATCAACTGTAAGGGTGCCAGAATCGAACGCCCGTGGTGGAGTTCCTCACAGAACATCGAAGTCGAAGTTTCACTCGTCACTATCACTAGTCAAAGTTTTGTGAGTGCGTTGACCTAAGACCAGTTAGACTTGAAATTTTTCCAATTGATATCCATAGTTTATGATCAGGTGCCAAGTCACACGACTAACCTAGACTCAAGATTTAAACCAACCCCTATGGGTTGTTCCGAGGGATGGGAAATGGGCGTCTTGAGGAAATGGGCGTCTTGAACCATTCACAATCCGCGGCTGTGTACATGCGTACATCTTCGAGGCGCTAGCCCCTGGGTTATTAAGTAGGTTCATGGTCCAGATCCGTGGTCAACAGCCCACGTGAAGTCATAGGCACAGGTCACAGCGACACGTAACTCATCTCACTCGACCATGTGTTATTTTGCTCCTGCGGAAGTCATTCCAAACATCTACAAGGACTCACGTGTAATTCTCAGGGCAACAACTTGACTTGGAGTTGTCTTTGAAAGCTGGCCCCTGGCCCACATCATATATCAGCGTCATTTAGCGACAGACGTTCTCATTCCCCTCAAGGCCTGACTTCAGTTTCAAGGCACTCCAAGGGACAATTGAAACCGCGGCTGGGGACGTTAAGGTCGTAAGTTTTCGTAGGCGCTATTCTTACGAGCGGTCGGAGAGTCGGAGACTCCCTTCGTGGACCTTCACATTTGTGAAGAGTCCCACAGGACCTCGTATCTAGACCGCATACTGCTAGTAATGCCTTCATTAATGAACCCAACCGGGGATGTGAATCGCGCACGCACCGGACATGACTACAAGCTATCGATTTTAGTCAAGGCTAACGAGATTTGGCCGTGAGTTCCGATGCAGACGACCCATAGTCACAATTAATGCATGTGATGGGCTATTTGCTGTTAAAATTTTGTCCTTCAAGGAAATCCCCAAAAAGGATACGCTGCACATATAAAGACCTTACACAAGTGCAGTTATCCTCAGGTTCGTGATCCAATCACGATGCAACCACAGGCCGACAGACAAGCTCGCTCGTCTTACAACACAGGGTTTTCACACGACATATATCCCTCCAGAGTTGTATGGTTCTGTTCCTTCGCTTTCGATACCCAGTTGACCCCTTGTCAGCCAGACTGGGGCTCCATGAATACTGACCCTGCCCAGGGGGTGGCACCTTACCGCAATGCACAGCTTTATAGCGTACGAGTCGGAGGTATCTCCAACAGCGAGCATTTCTGATACTCTAAAACAGCAGCCGGGCATCTACGGTGATCCAACTCCGGTTCTTACCAGATGTGGACAGGGAAATGACATGTATGGAGGAGGTTCAATCCCGCAGTATGAGTCCAACTACGCGACGCGACCGGCTGGGTCTTGGGGAACACCAGCCCCTCAACCACAGTACCGTGGCGAGTATACAGTGGTCAGTATCTCCCATACAATGGCCAGGAACGAACATCTGCTCACCTAGTTTTCCACCATTAATGAAGCCAAGCAGTCAGCATGGTAACCCCTCACAATATGAAAATAACTATCCTGGGGCGCATTTTGCAGTCAATCCGACACCCAATCACACAATGCAATTTCCGTCCCTCCTTCCAGGTGCATACGCTGCGCCGAACAACCAGGGGATCTCCCCCGTATGGTGCTTGAACAGTTGTTGGATTAGTTATGCGGAACAAGACGAACTTCATGTGACCATAGCCTTCAGAAAGATTCCATTTGCCTAGATCTTTTCCGGACCACTGTCATTGTCAGCCATCAGTGGTTCGACCGTTACTGTACAATTACGTTAACGGTCGTCAGGTTCTTCGGAATGTGTGGCTTTTGCTTTCACGATAAGTCTGGATCATGGCCTTGACTTGAACAATCGCTTGGTGAACCATCTACACAGTCACGTTGCAGACGAGATCAAGCAATCATCGATGCATACGGGAGATGACTTACACCATTGTTCCCAATACCCTCGCTTAATCCACTATACCTCACGCGGCGTCCGCAGCAAGTCCCACAATCTTCTATCAGCCCCGAAGATTGAAAGGGCGCGCCGTATCAGCCATAAACGAACTTGAAGGGGATGAGAGCCTGAGTTACCTCCTAGTATTGTCCTCATTACCGCGAAAAGTTGCTTATGTGACCTACGTGACGGGACTGATACTGTAAGCTTCAGTCTCACTCTGGCAGGACTGGAGGATCACGGTCACTTGCTAAGTAAGTGTCCGCACATGGCATGCTGGGAATTTGCCCTCTTCACATCGGCTTGCTGGAGGTTCCCGGGGTTTTTTGCAAGCTACGTCCTGTCACAGTTGAACACAAGGGTAATCGTCCTCAGGCTAATGGTGGTTCGCTGGCAGGCAATATGGCGTAGCCTCACCGTTGCCAGGCTGCTTCCCTAGAAAATTCTCAACTTGGGGCTTCTTACCCCATCCAGTTTTCCGCGTTTGTATATGTCGTAATATTTGAATTGTATACACACTGGGAACCACACTTATGGTACCCAAAAGTACTGTGTACAGTCCTAACACCTACTTGGCCTCGATAAGAAAAGGAAGTGGCAGCCGGGATCCAATTGTAACGTAACGGCCCTAACGGGAGTCTAAATGCATTAGTATTTACCCGACTTCCATTGCCTACAACACTGCTTTCTTTTTATTTTTGAAATGTGAAACGGTCGGCGGCTTCTCAAAAAGTGATCATACATGCAGCGCCCTAGCCCTCATGGGGCAATATAGCGAGACTTGTAGCACTGTGACCCGATACTAATAGTAGACCGGAGACTGGGAGTCTGGGACCGCACGCAGGCATCCCCATTCAGGTTCGCGGGTCCGCGGAACTTCTCAATAAACACGGAACGGGGTGTGGCGAGGGCTGTATGCTCTCGCTCAGTGTACTACTTCACAAGTTCACACTGGCAAAGCCCGGTGTAAGAATATCTTCAAGTTGTCACATCATGATATGCATCGGCAAATCCAAGTTATCGTCAAAAGTTCATGTTTAGGGGTTGTCTCTGAGGGGGCACTGTAGCTGGAAAGTTTGAAGCCTTCATTTGAGGCCTTCATTTGAAGAGGTAGCGGAACG
>Ga0307510_10007437_pt1 | contig 13058 bp, 13 predicted proteins | sample 12_EM_MG_FD_207224 | JGI IMG/M metagenome (GOLD analysis project Ga0307510, IMG submission 207224) | Populus trichocarpa ectomycorrhiza microbial communities from riparian zone in the Pacific Northwest, United States - 12_EM | ecosystem: Host-associated > Plants > Roots > Unclassified | place... | reverse complement strand
CAGGCCGCGCTCCCGGCGCAGCCGTCTCAGCTGCGCGGGAAAGGACGACGTGGCCTGTGCGGTGCTTCCCGGCTGGTCGGACCGGTCCACGCCCGCGTCGTCGTACTGCTGATCCCCCAAGGCATCTCCCCTGGCACTGGCCTGCCCGGATCGTGGGACGGCGAATGCCCAGGTTACTGCGGGGGTCGGACAGCGGGCCAAGCGTTTCACCCGGAGTGGCGAGAACGGAACCGCCGGGACCGGTTTGGACCGGTCCCGGCGGTGTTCCCCCGTGGCGAAGGTTCCCGCTACGGCCTGTTGAGGGTGATGGAGTTGATGGGCGTGAAGTCGACGCGGAGGCCGTTGTCCTGGGCGATCGTCGTGGTGCAGTTCGTGCCGTTGGACCCGTTGCACAGGCTCGCGGACGCGCCGCCGGTCTGGTTGTTGAGGATCCAGTGCTGGCCGAACTGGTTGCTGAGGTTGTGGGCGCCGTAGCTGTAGTACACGTTGGTCGGGTGCGGGTTGTTGGCCGGGACCACTCCCTCGCCGTAGATGCAGACCGCCCCGGACGGGCACCCGTCCCAGGGCGTCTCGTCGGCGGGCTTCGCCTGGGCCGCCCCGCTCATCGCGACCAGAGCGGTGGCGGCGGTCGCGAACGTGACGGCGGCGCGGAACATCGTGCGCATGTTTCCCCCTAGTGGGTCTCCTGCGTCGTCGCAGGCGGTGCTTCGTGCTGACGGGATCAGCCTGTCCCGGGGGAGTCGTGGGGTCGACGGGTTTCCTGTTGCCCGTCGGGGGGACGGGTGGGAAACCCGCGTTGAGCAGGGATGTTGTGGGCCGGTGGTCAACCGGCGCGTCGCTCGTTCGGCCTCCGTGGACCGAGTCCCAGTCGCTTCAGCGCGTACTTGTCGAGCCAGCTCAACACGCCGTTGAGGATGAGGGTCATCACCACCAGGACGATCAGGCCGGCGAACTCGGTCGCGGCGTCGAGGTTCATGGCCGAGGTGAACAGTTCGTGGCCGACGCCTTCGGAGGAGGCGATGAACTCGCCGCCGATGACGCCGAGGATGGCGAGCGGGCCGCCGGTCTTGAGGGCGGCGAAGAAGGGGGCGGCGAGGGTGGGGATCGTGACGTAGCCGAGGACGTGGTGGCGGCGGCCGCCCATCACCTGGACGATCTCGACGAGTTCCCGCTCGCGCAGGCGCAGGCCGAGGTAGACGTTGTAGAAGACGACGAAGGACACGCCCGTCACCGCGATGTTGATCTTCGACCAGGGGCCGATGCCGAAGAACAGCAGGAAGAGCGGGGCGAGGGCGATCTTGGGGATGCCGTTGACTGCGGCCACCAGGGGTTCCAGGACCCGGCCCGCGAGCGGGAAGGAGCCCAGGAGCAGGCCCATCACCGTGCCGAGGACCACGCCGATGGCGAAGCCGGCCGCCACCTCGATCGACGTCACCTTTATATCGGTCCAACCGGAGGAGGAGCCGAGCAGCTTCCACAGGGCGTGCGACACATCGGTCGGCTTGCTGACCGCGTACTCGGGGACGACCGGTCCGCTCATCACCTGCCAGAGGACCAGGCAGAGCGCGATCACCGCGAGGCGCAGGGTCACCACGGTGGCGGTGTCCCGCCAGCGGTCGTTGTTCCCGCGGCGCCGTTCGGTCACGACCGCGACCTCGGTCGTGCTCTCGGGAGTGTCGGTGGCAGTCGCCATCGTCTGCTCCTTCCGCTCTCGCGCCGGCCGTGTCATGGCAGGTACTTGTTGGTCCAGTCGCTCGTGGTGACCTTCGCTCCGTCGGGGAGCGCGCCTATCGCGTCGATGAAGGCCGTGGTGGTGTTCCAAGTTGCGGCGTCCATCGAGGACTTGGCCGGCCAGTCGACCTGTTCGAGGCTGCCTTCGAGAACCTTGGCCGGTACGCCGGGCAGCGCCTTCTGCGCTACGGCCAGCACCGTCTTGTCCTGCTTGTCCGCGAGGTGGGTCCGCATGTAGGCGGCGCCCTGCTGGACAGCCGTGACGAACTTCTTCACGATGTCGGCATGCCCGCTCGCGTAACTCTTCTGGGCCACCACGAACTGGCTGTATCCCGAGTGCGTGGCGTCCCATTCGGGCACCGTCAGCGGCGTCGCCACGACGATGCCGTCGCCGGAGTCCGCGATCTGGAGGGGCAGCGGCTCCGAGGTGACGAACCAGTCGATCTCGTGGTTGTTGAGCGCGGCCTTGTCGGCGGCCGGGCTCGGCAGCGACACCCACTTCAGCTCGGTGGGGTCGACGCCGTGGGACTTGAGGAAGATCCCGGCCTCGGCCTTGGTGTTGGCCGAGCTGGCGCCGGCCGTGGAGTCGGCCAGGGCCTTGGCCACGTCGGCGGCCGGGGTGGACGCGGTCAGGTCGTGGTCCTGGGCGAACTTCTTGCTGACGACGAGCCCGAGCGGGTTGCCCAGGCCGTCGGCGGCGACCGCGGTCTCCGGGAGGCCCTTGGAGAGCGCGGTCACGAACCCGGTCGGACTGTCGTGGAGGAACTGCACGGAACCCGCCTCGAGAGCCGAGGGTCCGGTCGCTGCGGTCAGCGTGACGTACTTGATCTTGAGCCCCTGCTTGCGGAAGTAGCCGTTGGCGTCGGCCACTTTGAGGGGCACGTCGAAGATGTTGCCGCCGGTGCCGACCGTGACGGTGGTGAGTCCGTCGGCGCTCGCCGAGGAGTCGCCGCCGCACGCGGTCAGCAGGGCCGTGCCGAGCGCCATGATGGCCGCCAGGGCGACGGCGGTACGGGTGTCCGCGGTGCGTAGTCTCATGAGGTCTCCTGTCACCATGCCTGCTGTGTACGGAAGAAGCGCTTCCAGAAGTCGAGCCGGGCGGGCTCCGCGACCGGGACCGGTCCAAAGCCCTCGCCGACCTGCATGACCGTCGCCGAATCCGGTGTGTACGGCGGCCAGTCGGGCAGTCCGGGCCCGTTGGGGTCGCCGGTGGCGACGAAGTTGGCCCAGTAGCCGGACATGGTCGCCGCGACGGCCCGGTCCTCGTCGGTCCACTCGGCGTCGTCCTGGTCGAGGTTGTCGAGGACGAAGTCGATCTCGGAACTGTGCGAGGCGCGCCGCGGATCCTGCCCACGCGCCGGGGAGCGGTGGGTCCAGAAGTACGTGTAGACCGGGTGGTCCGCGTGCCGGGTCCAGTCCGTGCCCCAAAGGAACGTGGAGACACGGGCGTTGTCGCGTACGGCCGCGCTGTGGGCGCGGCCCGCCGCGTCGTCGTCGGCCGCCGGGTACAGCCGCAGGAACTCGTCGGCCATCTCGCCGAACTTCTGCCGGGCCGCGGCCGTGTAGTCGTCGAGGGTGACGTGGACGGGTGGCATGCCGGGGCGCCAGGCCTTCTTGCCCGCGGTGCGGTAGGCGGCGAAGGTGCTCTCGGGGACGGCTCCGCTCTCGTCGCGGTTGTTGCCGGCCAGGTAATCGACCTTGTTCTGGAGGCCTTTGGTGTACGTCTCGTCGTAGCCGGCGGGGAGCACCCAGCCGTCGACGACGGGCCGGAACAGGGGTGGCTTCGCCGAACTGCCAGTCTCCACAGGGGAGTCGACGGCCGCGTCCCCGTCGACGAGCTTCTGCCAGGGCAGTGACCGCAGCCGTGCGAGCGAGGGGCCTCCGCGTTCCTCGGCGTACCGTGCGCCCGCGCTTTCGGCGTCGGCGAGGGTGCGGTAGGACGTTGCCAGGTACCGGAGTTCGGGATCGCGCGAGTGGCGGGCGTGGCTCTGGGCGACGGCGCGGTGGAAGAGGCCCTGGGCCAGGGGGGACATGGCCAGGAAGTTGACGGCGCCGGCGCCGGCGGACTGCCCGGCGATGGTGACGCGGCCGGGGTCGCCGCCGAAGTTGGTGATGTTGTCGCGGACCCAGCGCAGGACGGCGACGCAGTCGAGGAGGCCGTAGTTGCCGGAGGCGTGGTGGCCGGACTCGGCGCTCAGTTCGGGGGTGGCGAGGAAACCGAAGGCGCCCAGGCGGTAGTTGAAGGTGACGACGACGAGGCCTTTGCGGGCGAGGGCCTCGCCGTCGTAGCGGGGGCTCGCGCCGGTGCCGACGCGGAAGCCGCCGCCGTAGATCCACACCAGGACCGGGCGGCGTTCCTCGGTGGAGGTTGCACCGGTCCAGACGTTGAGGTTCAGGCAGTCCTCGCTCATCGGGAGGTCGATGCCGGCGACCTCGGCGCCCGGGACCTGCGGGCACATCGGGCCGAAGGCGTCGGCCGTGCGCACACCGGGCCAGGTCGGCGGGGGCTGGGGCGGGCGCCAGCGCAACTCCCCCACCGGGGGCGCCGCGTAGGGGATGCCGCGGAACACGGTGAGCGCGTGGTCGCGGCCCGGTATGCCCTCCACCAGCCCTGCTTCGGTTTCCACTGGGTGGCGCATGAAGAACCTCTCTCGTGTGTGGCGAGTGTTCGGTCAGTCGGTGGCGTGGGCGGGGCTGTCTCGGTCCGAGCGCAGCAGGAGTGCCTGGCGGGCGGAGGCCACGTGGTGGCGCATCGCGGCGACGGCCGCCTCGGGGTTGCGGGTGACGATGGCGAGGAGGATCGTCTGGTGCTCCTCCAGCGAACCGGCGCGCGGGTGCGGCGCGGAGAGGTTGCGGTACTGGCGCATGACGAGCGGATACAGCAGCGTGTCGTAGGCCTTGGCGAGGGTCTGCTGGTGGGCGGCCTGTTTGACCTGCTGGTGGAAGAGGCGGTTGCCGCGCGAGTAGGCGGCCTGGTCGCCGCGCGCCTTGCAGTCCTCCATCTCCCGGAGGGTGGCGCGGAGTTGGGCGATCTCCTCGTCGGTGGCGCGTTCGGCGGCCTTCCCGGCGAGGGCGGACTCCAGCGTCTCGCGGGCCTCCAGGATGTCCGCGGCCTCCTCGACCGTGAAACTCCGGGTGCGCACACCGCGGTTCACCTCGCTGGTGACGTACCCCTCCTGGGTCAGCCGGACCAGCACCGCCCGCATGGTGCTGCGCGAGACGTTGAACATCCTGGTCAGGTCGGCCTCGGTGAGCCGGGCGCCCGGCTCGACGCTGCCCGACAGGAGCAGGGAGCGCAGTCCGTCGTAGGCCTGGCTGTGCCGGGTGGGCGACGTCCGGCCCGGATCCACGACGTCGTCGTAACCGCTGATGTCCACCTTGATCACCTGTGTGTTCTCGGAAGGGTTGCCGACCGCTGATGTCGGCCGTTCCGGGAGTATGTCCCGTTCAGGCGCCGTCTTCGGTCAGCCCGGGGTACAGCCGTCGTGCCGTGCCCGTGAAGATCGCCTGCCGGGCCTGTGTCGGGAGTACGGCGAGGACGTCCTCGGCCGGACGCAGCAGCTCGGGCAACGACTGTTCTGCGGCGGGGCAGTTGGAGCCCCAGGCGATCCGTTCGGCACCGAAGGCGGATACGACGGGTTCGAGGAAGTCGGCCGCCGCGTCCCCGGCGTCGTGCAGCCGCTCCGGATGGCGGTGGGTGGGTTTCAGGAACAGGCCCGGGTGCTGGGCGAGTTCGGCGACGTCGGCACCGGCGCGGGCGGGCGGGGCGGCGATGTCCGGGTAGCCGATGTGGTCGAGGAGGACCCGGACATGAGGGCGCGGGCGACGGCGCAGCGTTTCTGCATGCCGCCGGAGAGCTCGCGGGGGTAGTGGTCCTCGAATCCGGTGAGACCGACGGCCTTCACCCAGTGGGCGATGCGTTCCTCGCGCTCGTCCTTGGGGACCTCGCGGAACTTCAGGGCCAGCCCGATGTTGGCCCGGACGCTCAGCCAGGGCAGCAGGTTGGCCTGCTGAGTCACGTACGCGGCTTCGGAGTTGACGGCGTTCACGGGCTCGCCGCCGAAGTGGACCCGTCCAAGGGGCGGGGAGAGCAGTCCGGCGGCCAGGTTGAGGATCGTGCTCCTGCCGCAGCCGCTGGGTCCGATGACGGCGACGAACTTGCCTCGCTCGACCTGGAACGACACGTCCTCGATGGCCGGCCTTCGGCTTCCCGGGAACGGGAGGGTGACGTGGTCGAAGCGGAGGGCTTCGGAGTGGGGTGGGCGCTGATTGTTCGACAACTTGGTCTCCTTGCCCGGCCTACACGTAGGGGTTGGGGGGAGGGGTGAACCTTCACTCGCATCGGATTGTCCGACAAGCGATGCAGTGAACGTAACAGCGGTGACCCATGGCGGCAAGAAGTGTGCAGCAAGAACGTCACATCTCTTCACGCCCAAGATCCTCGCCGCGCGGGATTGATGGACAATCCCGCGCAGCCGGATCTCAGCGTACGCAGACGGTGATGCAGTCGGGGTTCGGTATCGCGAGGGAGTTCCCGGTGGCGGTCAGCAGCCCGGAGGGGGAGTCGACGGCAAAGACGTCGACGGTGCTGCTCGCCTCGTTGGCGACGAACAGCCAGCGCCCGTCGGGGTGCACGGTGAAGCTCCAGGGCTTCAGCCCCCCGCACGGGATGCGCTGGAGGAGGGAGAGCAGCCCGGTCCTCCGGTCGACCGCGTACACAACGAGGGTGTTCTCGCCGCGACTCGAGGCGTAGACGAAGCGTCCGTCGCGGCTGATGGCCAGTTCGGCGCCGCTCTTGGTTCCGGTGAAGTCCGGCGAGTCGATCGCCAGCCTCTGACGCTGCGTCAGCTCTCCCGATCTTCCGTCCCAGTCGAGGAGTTGGAGCTCCGCCGTCAGCTCGGTCAGCAGATACGCCCTGCGTCCGTCGGGGTGGAAGACGATCCGTCTCGGACCCGCACCGGCGTCGGTGGCGTAGGCGCCGGGTCCCCCCTCACCGGACGACAGCGCACCCGTCGTACCGTCGAAGCGGTAGACGAAGACGCGGTCGGCGCCGAAGTCGGGGACCAGGGCGTGGCGGCGACCCGGTGCCACGACGACCTCGTGCGGGTGCGGGCCCAGCTGGCGTGGGCTGGGCCCCGATCCGGTGTCGGCCACGACCGAGACCGGCGCGCCGAGACTCCCGTTTCTACGGATCGGGAGGGAAACGGCAAGGCCCGCCTCGAAGTTGGCGACGAGCAGGGTCTCGGAGGACCGGTCCACACCGAGGTACGACAGACCGCCGCCGGCCGTTCCGCCGGCGTCCGTGCTCACCTGACCGGTCTGCGTCAGCGCGCCGGTGGTGCGGTCCACGGCGAGTACGGTGACGATTCCGCCGTCCAGTTGGCTGCCGACGTAGAGCACCGGACGGTCCGGGTGCGCCGTCACCCAGCCCGAGCTGACCTGGGCCACCGGCCCGATGGAGGTCAGGGTGCCTTGAACGGGGTCGAACCGGACCCCGTAGACCTTGCCGCCGTTCCAGGTGCCGACGTAGAGAAGATCGGGTCTCACCTGCGGTGCGGCCTCGGCGCTCGGTGCCGCGACGGTCAGCGGCACGGTTGCCGCGGTCGCCGTCGCCGTCATGGCGCCCAACATCGTTCTGCGGGACACAGCCCTTTTGATCTCGACCATGGGAAGCAACAGTTGTCCCGATGTGCCGCAGCGTCCACAGCGTGTACGAAGCTGTGCGTGCGGACCGCGCAACCTAAGGTTTCACGATGCCCGGGGACGACTCGGTCTACTGGTCGGAGGAGTTGGGGCGGGCCAGGCCGAGGTCGTAGGCGAGGATGACGGCCTGGACGCGGTCGCGGGCGCCGACCTTCGCCAGGACGCGGCCGACGTGCGTCTTCACTGTGGACTCGGAGAGGAAGAGGCGCTCGGCGATCTCGCCGTTGGTCCAGCCCCGCCCCATGGCGACGAGGATCTCGCGCTCGCGCTCGGTGAGGGAGCGGATGCGGGGGTCGTCCGTCGCGGGCGCCGCCGCGGGCCCTTTCGGTGAACTCCTCGGCAGGTGCTGGGCGTAGGCGTCCAGCAGACGGCGGGTGAGCGCGGGGGCGATGACCGCGTCCCCGGAGGCCACCGCGCGGATGCCGGCGAGGAGTTCCTCGGGGTGGGCGTCCTTGAGGAGGAAGCCGCTGGCTCCGGCGCGCAGTGCCTCGTGGGCGTACTCGTCGAGGTCGAAGGTGGTCAGGATGAGGACGCGGGAGCGGTCGCCGGCCGCGACGACCCGGCGGGTGGCCTCGATGCCGTCCATCCCGGGCATCCGTACGTCCATCAGGATCACGTCGGGACGCAGTTCGGCGGCCATCCGCACCGCCTCGCCGCCGTGCCCGGCCTCACCGACCACCTCGGTGTCGGGGTTGGCCTCCAACAGCATGCGGAATCCCAGGCGTTGGAGGGGCTGGTCGTCCACGATGAGCACGGTCGTCATGCCGCGCCCCCGGTCCCGGTCTCTGCCCCGGTCCCGGTCCCGCTTCCGCTCCCGGTGAGCGGGGTGGGGTCGAGGGTGGCCCGTACCGTCCAGCCGCCGCCGGGGGCGGGGCCCGCGGTGACGGTGCCGTGGTAGAGGTCGGCGCGTTCTCTCATGCCGGCGAGTCCGTGTCCTTCGTCGTGGCTCGGTGCGGGTCCGGTGAGGGGCCCGGCCGGGCCGGTGTCGTGGCAGTCGATGCGCACCCGTGACTCCTCGACGTTCACCGCGAGTTCGACGCGGGTGTCGTGACCCGCGTGCTTGAGGGCGTTGGTGAGGGCTTCCTGGACGATGCGGTACACGGTGAGTTGGACCCCGCGGTCCAGGGCGGCGGGGTCGCCGCCGGTGCGGTACACGACCTGCGGACCGGCCGCGCGGATCCGGGCGCACAGGGCGTCGAGGTCGGCGATGCCCGGCTGGGGACTGAGTTCGGGGGCGTCCGGTGTGGGGGTCTGTACACGCAACACGCCCAGCATGCGGCGGAGTTCACCGAGTGCCTGACGTCCGGTGTCGCCGATGAGGAGGAGTGCCTGCTTGCCGCGTTCGGGGGCGAGGTCGGTGGCGTAGGCACCGCCGTCGGCGAGGGTGATGATGACGGAGAGGTTGTGGCCGATGATGTCGTGCATCTCCCGTGCCACACGCGTGCGTTCGGCGGCGGCGGCCAGTTTGGAGCGCTGGTCGCGTTCGATCTCCAGGCGGGCCGCGCGGTCGCGCAGTACGGCGAGCTGGGCGCGCCGGATGCGGACGACGAGGCCTAGCGCGACGGCCGCCGTGATGGTGCTGAACAGGACGAACAGCGCGTCCAGGACCGGCACTTGGGACGGCAGCCGCAGGGCGAACAGCCCCAGGGCGGCGAGGGTCACGGCGCAGGCGACGGGCAGCCGACGCAACTGCCCGTGCAGGACCAGGCTGTAGAGGGAGATGAGCAGCGCGACGTCGGCGCGCAGCCAGACACCCAGTCCCGCCTGGACGAAGAACACCGCGGCGATCAGGGCGAAGGCCAGAGTCGGCCGGCGGCGCCGCCACAGCAGCGGCAGCACCAGACCCGCCTGTAGGGCGACGGTCGCCGGCCAGGGCAGATGGATGAAGCTGTTGTCGAAGCCGCGCCGCCGGCCGTCGTCGTCGTCCAGCATGTCCGGCAGGCAGAACACCGTCACGACAAGGACGATCAGGGCCGCGTCCAGCACCCACGGGCGTGTCCGGTCGGCCTGCTTGATCCGCCGGCCGAACCGGGACAGCCCGCCGGCCACGGGGTGACTCCACGGGAGGTCCGTCTCCGTGAACAGCACGCGGGCGGGGTCGTCGAGGCTCATCGGTGTCACCGGTCCGGGTTCATGGAGGTCACCTGTCCATTGTGGGGCCGTGCGCGAGACGTTCGGGCGTCGGACACTCGGCCCCACAGACCTCAGGCGTCCGTCCGCACCAGCCGGTAGGCGGCCCCGGCCAGCGCGATCGCCGTCCAGCCGAGGAAGACCAGGAGCCCAGCGGTCGGCGAGAGGGTCGTCGAGTCGTGGGTCAGCGCGAACATCGACCCGCCCGCGTTGCTCGGCAGATAGGGGCTGATGTCGTCCTGCCAGGAGCTGGGCAGCAGCGAGATCAGGCCCGGCACCAGCATGAACGTGGCGACGAGGACCGAGATACCCCCGGCGACCGAGCGCAGCAGCGCGCCCAGCGCGGTGCCGATCACACCGACCAGGCCGAGGTAGAGACCGGCGCCGAGCAGGCTGCGGACGACTCCGGAGTGGGAGAACGTGAGGGCCGCGGGGGTGCCGGAGACGATGCCGCTCACGATCGGGAACGCGACGAACACCCCGACGAGGGCGATCCCGAACGCGACCACGCCGAACACGGCGGCCTTGGACCACAGCACCGGCAGCCGGCGCGGCACGGCGGCCAGCGTGGAGCGGATCATGCCGGTCGAGTACTCGCCGGCGGTGACCAGGACGCCCAGCACACCGAGCGCGAGCTGCGCGAAGTTCGTACCGAAGAGGGAGATGCCGAGCGCGGTGGAGTCGGCGTCGTCGGGCCGCAGGTGCCCATCGCTGTACGAGGACTTGTAGTGCGCGGCGGCGATCAGGCCGAACGCGATCAGGAACAGCAGGCCCAGACCCAGGGTGATCCAGGTGGAGCGCAGGGACCACAGCTTGGCCCACTCGGAGCGCAGCACCCGGCGCCCGGTGACCTTGTACGGCGGACGGGCCGGCCGCGCGGGCGCGGGCGCGGTGGTGTCGGTCACGGTCACAGTGCTCACGCGGCCCTCCCGGGGGTCTCGACGGTGGTGGAGCCGTGGTACTCGACGGCGTCCCGGGTCAGGTCCATGAACGCCTGCTCCAACGAGACGGTCCGCGCGCTGAGTTCGAAGAGCGGGATGCCGTGCTCGGCGGCCTTGAGGCCGATGGCCCGCGCGGTCAGCCCGGTGACATGCAGTTCCTCGGAGCCGACCTCGCCGCTGATCTCGACACCGGGACCGGCGAGGATCTCGCGCAGCCTGGCCGGTTGCTCGGAGGCCACGGTGACGGTGTCGCCGCCCGCGTGCCGGACCAGGTCCTGCACGGTGGTGTCGGCCAGCAGCCGTCCCCGTCCGACGACGATCAAGTGGTCGGCGACCAGCGCCATTTCACTCATCAGGTGCGAGGAGACGAAGACGGTACGACCGTCCGCGGCGAGCCCGGTCAGCAGGTTGCGGATCCACAACACGCCTTCGGGATCGAGGCCGTTGACCGGTTCGTCGAGCATGACGGTCGCCGGGTCGCCGAGCAACGCGGCGGCGATGCCGAGCCGTTGGCCCATGCCGAGGGAGAAGGCCCCGGCCCGCTTCTTGGCCACGGACTCCAGGCCGGTCATGTCGATGACCTCGTCGACCCGGCGGCGCGGGATGCCGTGCGTGTGGGCCTGTGCCATCAGGTGGTCGAACGCGGAGCGGCCGGGGTGGATCGACTTGGCCTCGAGGAGTGCGCCGACCTCCTGGAGCGGCGCGCCGTGCTCGGCGTAGGGCTTGCCGTTGACCGTGACGGTGCCGCTGGTGGGCGCGTCCAGGCCGACGATCATGCGCATCGTGGTGGATTTCCCGGCGCCGTTGGGGCCCAGGAAGCCGGTGACGGTGCCGGGCCGGACGACGAAGTCCAGCCGGTCGACCGCCGTCTTCTCCCCGTACCGCTTCGTCAGTTGGTGTGCCTCGATCATCGGTTTCCCTCACGCTCACGTGCCGCCGCCCCCACTGGGCTTTCCCACCGGCAACGCTAGGAGCGCGGGGGTCCCGAAACCGTCGTACCGGGGGGTCATTGAGGGCGCGGGCGTAGTACCGCGGTACCACTGTGCGCTCCGGGTTGTGTACGTTCCCACCCCACCCGCACACACATCACGCCCACCAACTGCGGGAAATACAACCGACACACATATTTACAGTGCCTGTTACCTCTCCTACTGTGAACGTTCTCAGAACCAACCCGCATGCGCATGTCAGTCGACCCAAGGAGGTCGGGTACCCCGTGAAAATCCCGGGCCGCATAGTGAAGGCCGCCTTGCTGCTGGCCGCAGTCGCCCTGCCGGCGGCGATGCTCACCCCCACGAACGCCGCCGCCGCGAACTCGCTCACCATGCTCGGCGCGGACGTCTCGTCCGCACAGCGCGCCATCGACCTCGGCGCCAAGTACTACGACTCCAGCGGGACCGCCAAGGACCCGCTCGACATCCTCAAAGGCGCCGGCGTCAACTACGTCCGCCTGCGGATCTGGAACAACCCCGCCAGCGGCTACAACAACAAGGCCAAGGTGCTGGCGTACGCGAAGCAGGTGAAGGCCAAGGGCCTCAAGCTGCTGATCGACTTCCACTACTCGGACACCTGGGCCGACCCGGGCAAGCAGTACAAGCCGGCGGCCTGGTCGAGCCACGGCATCAGCGCACTACAGACCGACGTCTACAACTACACCTACGACGTCTGCAACAGCCTCAAGTCCCAGGGGACCACCCCGGACAGCGTGCAGATCGGCAACGAGATCAACGTCGGCATGCTGTGGGACGACGGCAAGGTCGTCAACAACAGCTTCACCAACCTCGGCCTGCTGCTGAAGTCGGGGTACAACGCGACCAAGGCGTGCAACAGTTCCACCCAGGTGATCATCCACACGGCCGACGCGGACAGCGACTCCAACGCCCGCTGGTTCTACGACGGCATCAAGGCGCAGGGCGTCAACTGGGACATCACCGGGCTGAGTTACTACTGCATGTGGCACGGCACGCTGGCCAACATGGGCAGCGTCGTCTCGGACATGAAGTCGCGCTACGGCAAGGACGTCATCATCGCGGAGACGGCCTACCCGTTCACGACGTCCGACGCGGACAGTACGGCGAACTCGGTGACTTCGGGCTGCTCGGGCTATCCGCTCACGTGGGCGGGCCAGGGCGCGGAGTTCACGGCGGTGCAGAACACGGCCCGGAGCGCGGGCGCGATCGGCGTCTTCTACTGGGAGCCGACCTGGTACGCGGTCACGGGCAACGGCTGGGACCCGGCCAACATCTCGGGCAGCGGGGACGGCTGGGACAACATGGCCATCTTCAACTGGACCGGCCAGGTGAATCCGAACGTGAAGTGGACGCCGTAGCAAGGTAGTTGGGCGCTCGACCTCTCCTTCCGCGTCCACATCTGCGTCTACGACGGAGAGCGGCACCGCCGGTCCAGGCGGTGCCGCTCTCCGCTGCGCTCAAGGCTGATGGTCCGTCAAAGCCCTGTATACGGCCGAGGACTTGGGGTTGTCGCGGCAGCGCCAGACGCCGTGGGGACAGTAGTCGCTGATGGTCTGGTAGAGCGGGCGCCGGCCGGCCATCC
>Ga0307510_10007436_pt1 | contig 13061 bp, 14 predicted proteins | sample 12_EM_MG_FD_207224 | JGI IMG/M metagenome (GOLD analysis project Ga0307510, IMG submission 207224) | Populus trichocarpa ectomycorrhiza microbial communities from riparian zone in the Pacific Northwest, United States - 12_EM | ecosystem: Host-associated > Plants > Roots > Unclassified | place... | reverse complement strand
GCAAATCCTTTGATACCCAGAAGACAAATGCGGCTACGTATCTCCATTACCTTCTTTTGGCTAGACCCGATTTCCTCGTCGCCCAAGGCCTGCTTACCATCGGTGACGGGGTCATGTTCCTTGTGGGGATCGGCGGCGTTGGCATACGGCAACTCAAAGTCAACTGGGAAGACGAAAGCCTTTACAGGTTCTTATATGCGTTCATTTATCGCCTGTACAACCCTTCCCACTTTGCGAATCCATCGTACACGAGGGCCGGGTTCGATAAGGAAACCTCTGAAGTAATCTATACCGTGCGCATCCAAACGATGGAGTGTACCGGTTTTCGTCCCATACATGCCAGAAACCCATTCACGACCCGCACTCATGTACTCTCCAATCCGTCACGAGTGCTAGAGGGGCACGAAAGGCCTTTCACGGTGCTCAAAGAGCAGCTTTGTCGAACTGGCCGACGTTTTTACGAACGGAAACTTCTTACCAAGATTCATCAACCGAGGAGGGTGCCTGGCGTGGTAGAGGTCGTACATGGTGACGTTATTAAGACTCCTCTGTCCCCCGAAAGGGAGCAGCACTTCTTAGGTCTTCGGCAGACGGGGTTGCCTTTCAGAAGCATCCCCACGGCAAAGGATATGTTGCAGACGTTATTCGACCTTTTAGAAGGTATTTGAATCTTTGTTGTGATACGATCTGCTCACATGTTTGCAAGTATTACGGTGTTTGCGTTTCGAACGCGGAATTCTTCATCGTGATGTTAGTGTCGGAAACGTAATGTACATTGCGGACCCGGAAATTCCTGAGCGAGAGAAAGTGGAGGTGGAGCCGCTCGTCTTTGCCACGTATCTCCTGGGGGAGAGGTATGTATCCAGGCGCTGAAGCTGGATAGTTGCTAACAAAGATTGAACGCAGCGAATGTCCCCGGGCAACGTCGTTACTCCTTGTCGATTTTAACGTTGGGGAAGACTTGGATAATAACCTGGATGGGAAGCGTAGCGAGCGAACCGTGAGTTGCGTGTCTATCTTTATCCTTGAGCTGCGCTCACTCCCATTTTTGCTAGGGAACACCTATCTTTATCTCACGAGCTGTTGAGCGGGGAGGACCAGTGCCACTCACTGATCCAAACTATGTTCCTGAGGTACCAAAAAGCCCTGAATGCTATGCCCGCAACCACCCGAATCGAATCAAGGATGTTCCGGAGGAAACCGAAAGACTCATTGATCCACGCAAACTGAATCAGTCACAAGACGATGGGTGGAGGCACGAGCTCGACCACGATGTAGAGTCCGTCTTTTGGCTTCTTCTTTACTGGGCTATGGTCGCGCAACCTGCGCAACCTAAGGGAAGTCAAAGAGAATATATCCTTGCGAGTGTCTGGACGAACTTGCTAGGAGACTTCGAGGATCGAGATGATTTAGTTTGGCGGCTCAAGTCAGATCGTTCGCCAAAGAACCTCACCCATTCGGTCTATAAGCCGTTGCGGCCTTTGATCAGCAACCTCGCCGCCATTCTTGTGGTTGACAGACATTGGCTCCCAGAATCCGATATTCGAAAGCGTCCAGAATACATCTGCGAAGCGTTTCAGCGCTTAATCCTCCAATTCATCGTTTCAAATCGTAATGAAAATTTCATGACCTGTCGTCTTGACGACTCCTTGCGTCCAGTGCAAGAGGTGGCGCAGTCTCGAGCACTGACTACTCCGAGCGAGGTGAGGGACGGATCGGAAAGAGAGTTTGAAACGAAGCGACGTCGTCTTTACTGAACAGAGGTGGGCTGTGTATGTGCTATCTTTGAATTCCTGTCGTTCTTATTGTTGTGCTCACAGGACGAGGACGATAACGGATCGAGCTGGATGATTGAATGAAAGGGGGACACCAACTACTAGTAGCGCCCGTTGACTGTATTCTTGGCTCTCCTATGTATATATGTAGATCATCCTTCTTCTGAAATCCGTTCCGAGTTCTCTTTTCCGAGTTCTCTTTAGAGAAACGAGGTATTTCCGTTTTTTAGGGGAGCAGTGTGGGAAAAATCCGCACCAACGTTGCGGCCTGACAACGGAAGCAAATGGCGCGGTAGTCACCACCACCACTACCATCCGTTCCACAATTATCATCGTGCCTACCGCACCTAGTTGGAGGTGGCGGCAGCAGCAATACTGGTGCTATTACTACCTCATCCAAACCGTGGTAAGAGTTGTCTATATCGTGCACATCATCGAATGACACCGCGCGTGCAGACTGAGGCAAGTCGGGGTGACCCCCTGCTTCCTTGAACATGGCCGCAAGGACAGCCCTTGCTGGGGTCAAAGGAATTGGCCTCTCCCTTACAGTGATTGTTACTGTGAGACAGAGTAGCGGGCCGCGCACTGGCAACCGCAAGAATGCTACCGGAAGCGCTACGTTAGTAGCTGGGACGATAAAACCATTACTACAACGCACCGACGTTGACACACATCCGATACACAGCAACCCAAACACAGGCCATCTCATCCCATAAGAGAGCAAACGCATCTCTATCCTTGACCTGACCTGACTTGGTCGGATCTAGTTCCTCCCCCCACATCCCTGATACGAGCGTCACACCCTCGGCGCGCACGTATCTGCGGTCCTGCTCCGTGGTCATAGGTGAAGGATTGGGGGTGTTGGGCGGGAATATACTAGGGGTGACGTGAGGACCACCACTTCCCTCGGTCGGTTTAAGGGACGCTGTACAGAGGTAGGAGATATGTAGGTCGCGTCATACGAAACCTGAGTATGAATGAGAAAGGAGAGAAGGGTAAAAGGCGGGTGTGCAGGATCTGTGGGCGCTTCCTCCGGTTGATCTAGGCAAAGGACGAAGAAGAAGTCGAGGCACTCGTCTAGTGATGGGAGCAAAGAGTGAGAAAGAATATATACCGAAGAAAGCTCGCTCGCGCGCAATTTCATCTGATCTTAGCCTACTTAATCATGCGCTGTGATCGGTGTCCTTCGTCGGGAAGTCGAGGATTGCGTTCGGGACAATCACGTCGAGTTGATGAGTTGACGATTTCTTCGAAAGGCGCCATCTCATAGTGAGTTCAACTCGGAGATGATGCCATGGCAGCTACTACACGACACGGACACGACAATACAACCTTTGCTCGCTCCCAGGCCTAACTTTGTCGTTTTGATGACAGCTACCAAAGGCGCTTCCAACCCTCCATCGACTCCTATTTGACCGTGTTCGTCATCTATCTGGGATTCTCTCTGCATGCATACTGCTGTCAACCAAGTTCAACAAGTACCATAAGGTTTTCTGATGTATCCTTACAATACACATACATCAAAACTGAAAAAAATAGCTTGCCTCCCCCACTTCATTTGCATGTCACTGCCTCAGACCACCCCTTATGCTCCTTATGACCCTTCTCCCCCCGTCTTCACTTTCCCTTCAGGATTGTGAACTCATCTTGGATCTCTGACCACCCCTCGAACTCACCACATGGGCTAACATTCTACACTACAGCTCCTTGATTCAACTCCCTGGTTGCCTCTCCTGATACCATTGTCACAGTCTACAACTTTCCCGGTCTGTTTTTGTTTCTCGTTCTAGTTGGCACTGAAACGCTTGCATGGTTTCCTCACCACACTCGCATTCTCTAAAGTCCAACAAAACCCAATTATATTAGCCGACAAAGACATGCCATCCTTCACCGCGCAACCAACCTACATTAACTCATACATTCACCAAAATACTGTTCGCCCAACCTCAGCATAGGTCATCGTTCCACTCACTTCCTTGGGCTGAACGCAGGATCTACGATACTGAGTCCGCCTGCAGCCACACAAACGCGCCTAGCCCAGTTCTGCGTAGCCTCCTGTTCGGCCTTAACGCGCAGCTCCAACTTCTCGACAACCCGTTCTGTGCTCTTGTCCTCGCTAGCCGGCATCGCGGCAAGGTCAATACGAACACGCGCGAGATCCCTAATATACCGGTGTAGGGCGGCATTGGATGGCGCCGGCATGATCTCAAAGGTGCGATCATGCTCGTCACCGTCGTCCACAAGCACCGACTCAGTAGAAGTATCGTTCCACGGGACATCGGCGGTCGAGAAGGTTACTTCGAAGCCATTGTAAGAGAGGTCAACGGAAGCTGGCACTTTGAAGATACGCTGTACGGAATCGAAGAAGAAAGATACGAGTTGGATGGCGAGGTGATTTCGGGGGAACGTAGAACTAGACGAGACGTTCGAGGCGGATGCGACAGCAGTCGTGTCGGCCGCTAATTGGACAGAGTCATTGGATTCTTTGGGTTGGCCTACGATGTCCGTAGTCAACTTGTTTGGTACCGCTCCAGGGGTTGACTCGCCGGACATGTGTGACAGTGGTGTCATGGGCTCAGAGGGTGAGCTGGATTCTGTGCAAAACGGGGGGATAAGTAATTTTCGACTACTCATGGTCACAGGAAACGTACTTGGTGACTCTACGTAACTGATAACCGACCGCGCAGGACTTAATAGGGGACTCGCATTGCTTTCATCCAGTGAGGACACCCTGGTGAGACCTGGGGAGTCGCCCTCTGGCGCAGGACGCTCAACGACGATTGGTGCAGACGGGAAAAGCGACGACCACTGAACTGCTTCGACGGGGTGAAGAGGAGGGATGTTGACACGGGGGAGTGAAGGGAGAGAGATGGACGACGCGTTGGATGATGTTTCACTTGGGTACATCACATCAATCCAAGTTTGCCGTGTCGGATCGTTAGGTACCATCAAGTCTCCCGGGACTCTCAGAGATGTGATAAGACCCGGCCGTGGGGCACCCACATTCAGACCAGAAGGAGTAGAGAATGTCTCAGTTGTGGACGTAGACGGCGATGGCCCATTAAGTGGTGTGCGACCAAAAGCGGGAAGCGGGGGGATTGCCGGCGAAGGCGTACGACTCTCGGTGATAGGGGAGAGCTGGGTGCGGCGCATTGAGCCTACGACAGATTCTGTCTGAGAAGGTGTCGAAGCGGGCAGAGGGGACGATGCCGTGCATTGCAGGCGTTGAGATTCCACGGTAGGGACCGCAAGCGCGGGTGAGCGGGGTGAGCGAGGCACGAAAGGGCCATTCACGGGAACCCGAGGGGAAGAGGCATCCGAAAGCGTGGGAGCCATATAAGGGGAAGGGGGCATCGGAGGGTAGGTGGTGTACGCTGTCCCAGGGGCGGTCCCAGTGGAAAAACCGCGGACACCGCCCAGTGACATGCGAGAGTACGCGGCGGACGCACTACCACAGACGTAAGGATCGGTGCAGTACGAGTTTGACCAGGGTGTGGCCCAAGATGTAGTGGGCGGCGCATCAAGGTCGCTGGGCCAGTGGACAGAGCGACCGGGACCGGTACTATGAGCGAAGACGCTCGAGCGTGTTGAGTTTGGAATAGTAGTAGGAAATATACGTGGGGCCTGCGGGAAAGTCGCACTGAACGAAGTGTGATCCTGCTGCAGCGGGGGGGAGCTCGCAGGGACCCAAGTCCACAGATTGGACGCTAGGCCCTGGGTAACATGCAGTGTCAGTATGGTGTCGCAAGGAGAGGTAAGACCGTATTACATACCGGCACGAGACGGAGACCGGTCGAGCACGCAAAGCCTTCTGCGAAGCGCCTGAGGTTGGCGACGACTTCAGCCATGTCTTGAACCCGGTCCTGTAGTTCTACATTGTCGGTGCTCGGGCAATTGTTGAGGATTAGGTTCTCAAGCAACGAGAACTTGAGCTCTACGTCGGGCATGAAACTGAGGAAGTTCTGTGAGAGAGCCGTCAAATGGGCGAGCTGTTGCTTGTGGTCGCGCGCGCCACGCTCGTTGGAGATGCGCTCTTGTGACAAGATGGAAACGAGTCCATTCGTTGCGCGCTGTTGGCCCTCGACGATATCTTGAAGTGCCATGGTTGACAACGATGGGATCGCAAACTCGCAGGGTGTCAACTGGGAATCCCAGGAGGTGGGACGAGAAGTGTAGGAGCAGTACGAGTTGGGATAGGTGCTCATGGGAGGATAAACGAGATCCTAGGAAAGGTGGACGAGGAAAGGAGATACGTGGACAAGGCTTTATAAGGCCTTGGAGCGCCTACTGGCGATGTCCTAGGACTAGGACTCGGGATCTCGACCCACGTTCGCACGCAAAGAAAGTGTACGATAAAAGGAACAAAGGTTGTCACACCGCATTAAGTACTTATGTTCCACGCAGTACAGTTGGTACCCATATCGGTACTACTAGAGCACAGCTCTCTCGGAGTTTCATCAATTTCATCATCCATCAAATCCTGAATGCTCCACTTTGGTCGAATCAATATTGCGTAATCGTCCGTTTTACCTGCGATGAAGCGATGCATGGATGCCCAAGCAATCATCACCGCGTTGTCTGTACTGTTCAGCAAGTCGACAGCGCGACAAAATTAGGAGGGCGAGCTCACCTGTGCATAGTTCGGGTGGTGGAAATACTAAAGATATCGGATCTTGTGATAATGCCCAAAGTCTAGAACCAATCAGCGTCAGCGTCTGAAGAGTCACAACTCGAGATTGGATGCGTCATACCGGTCCCGTAAGTTTGAATTACTTGCAACCCCACCACTGACGACCAGATGAGTCAAGCCAAGTCCTTGGTCTCGACACCACTTGAACGCCAGGGCCAGCTTCTCTTCGATCTGGTCAAACGCAGCGCTCTGAAAGGCACTCGCTACAGCACGTCTGGTCGCGACATCGAGCACTTCAGCGCCCCCTCGAGCAGCCACGAAGCGCTCAACTGTGGAATGCAGTCCGGCGAAAGAGAAACCTAGGACCCCTGGCATTGTCCGTGGCATTGAGGGCGCTAGGCTGTCTTCAACCGGTGATGCGGCGACAAACTGTTCCAAAGAAGCTCCAGGACCCTTGGCGGACCAGGGAAGGGCGAGTAACCGAGAAACCTTGTCAAAGACGCGTCCGATACTCTCATCCGATGTTGTTGCCAGGATTCGGAATTGTGTTTTAGAGGTCGCGAGAAGAAGGAGCGTGTGACCACCCGAGATGAGCAGGGTGAGAAACGGAAACTTTGGGGTATTAGCGGAAGTGAGCAGGGGCGTCAGGGCATGCGCTTGCTTTTACACGATCGTGTGAATGTTTCTTCAAGGATAGAAAACGAGGAATAAGGGAGCGTACCATGTGGTGTACGCCAACCAGGGGTTTGTTTAGTGCTGCTGCGAGCGTCTTTGCCGCGCTGGAACCAACGCCAAGACAACCGGTCATACCTGGATGATAAACGTGGTGGGCAAGACAGACAATCACTCGAATGATGACAGATGATACCGACCTGGACCACGAGTGAAGGCGATTCCATCGACGTCCATAGCACTTATACAAGCATCCTTCAGTGCCCTCTGGACGGCAATTGGCTGTCCTATGAGTTTTAGTGACCAGCGTGAGTGGACCGGAGGGGATGACGAGCGCACCATGTTCCGTTGGTGGGCCTGCACTGCCCTGTAGGGGTGAATACCGCCGAAGGGTTCATGTCTATAGAGAAGTTCTGGTGAGGATTTGAGAAGAGCCGAGTTGAAGGGACATACACATGGTTTTGTTTGAGGACGACGTTTGAGAGGATTTGACCGGATGAAGTGACGACGGCGGCGCAGGTATCATCAGCGGAGGACTCGAGAGCGAGAACCGTGAAATGTCGGAGATGATGGAGTAGTGAGCGACGTGCGTGTACGACGGTCATCATCATCATGTCTGGTCGTCGCTCTCACGATACCACCCTCACTCGTTCACCGGCTCGTGCACCTTCGCCTCTACCGCCCCTCGACGGAACATTCACAGAGGGAACATCACGGGCTTCGGTCCGCATCCCTTCAGATGAGGGTGTGCCAGCAACAGCGCCAACGCCGACGCCAGCACCAGCGCCCACACCACAGAAACGCTTAGCGATGTTCACTGAAAAGATATCCGCCAGCACAAGCTCTTTCGCCCGCGGTCCTGCCCAGCTCCTTCCCGGATCACGCTCTCATTCTCAGCATCCCCGAACCGACTCACAGCTTCGCGAGAATGCTGGCTCCCCTGCTCCCCTGATTGCGCCCAGTACGAGTGGCGGTGGATCATCAAAGGTCCACTCATCTCCATCCAAGGTACGCTACGTTCACCAACATTTTTTTTGTTTCGTCCTTTTATCTTTTGTACCCGTCTATCTCTGGCACCCGTACAACCACGCCTGTCTGCTGTTCGTTGTGATATCTTTCGATGCGCATCTGCCATGTCCCTGTTGGCCCAATATCACTCTTCATCATGTTTTCTTTTTCGATCTCTTCTAATCCTCGATCTTCCTTGGTGTCGTGCTCCTCATCACAGGTGCGCACGTACGACTCAAAGCTGGTCTCCCGAGAAATGCATCGCCTGGGCAGTCTTGCTTACCTGCCTCACTATGCGCCAAATCTCAACGCGGGTACGTCGTCAACACCTCTCGTCGCCACAAGCTCGATCGCCCCGCCCAATCTCGTTCCCGGCTCCGCAAGTGATAACCCGTGGGGCACATTGCACGTTCTAGTGCTACCGCTTTTCAATGGTGAACCCCTACGAATACCAATGTGCGTGCATCGTCGCTTTTTTTTTTGTTCCCGTCTCGTATTGACGTGTGAGTAAACGCAGAGAGGACTTGAATCAGCTCGTGAAGCGTCACATACAAAGCGTTGTCTCTAATTCCCCCGCCAGGGCAGTGGCCACTCTTGAGAGCGAGACATCAGAGCTTATCGGCTCAGGAATGGATACGCTCAATGGAAAACTTGCGGACGTGGAGGAGGACAAACTCGTAGGCCGAGTAGTTGAGCTTTGGGGCTTCTTCTGGGGCCAAGTTCTCCCATATGTCGAGGGCGTACGTCTATTGTCATGCCGCTTCCCTCTTGCAAATGGCTTACAACATGTGTAGGTGTTGCTCCCTCTCCAAACCGATTCAGTTTTATCCTCCTTGTACCGTACGCCCAAGACACATCGAAATTCCTCCCCAACAAGACAAAATGGGAAAGGGTCATCATCCATGCCCTCATACCCACTCCCGGCATCTTCCCATATCGATGTCCGCACTCTCGCTTTGCGCTCCTTCAGGGACAAAATTATCCTCCCGATTGCCCCGCTTCTCAATGCGCGCCTCAACATACTCAAACAGGAAGGTTTGTCGTCCGAGAGTCACACTTACCCCCGTCTCCAACAAATGTGAGGCTATAAATGTGATGCGGGGTTCATCGGCGCTGATCCCATGCCGGCATAGGCTTCTTGTTCTCGTCTCACAAGGCCGACAACCAACCGCAGCTTCACTAACGATCCCTGCCCCCGCTCCATCCCAGGGTGAAGCCGCTGTACAGCACTTACTCAATGTTGTACGCTCCAGCGGATCTGGTACGGGTCTCTCAGGGCCGCGCGGCGCATATGCCCCACGGACCCTATCATTCCTGTCAGGCAACGTGCCGCGCGACCGTCGTGGGCGCATCGCGCATCGGCCAGGCCCGCTGAGCCTCGATGAACCTTGTTCTGACCTAGAGGACGACGTTGTGACACCTCGCCTCGGGCTCGGACCGAATGCGGGAGTTGGTGGTGTGCGGGAGCGAGAACGCGAGCTCCTGGAGTCGCTGAGGAGCCCAGATCCGCCAGAGACACGACAGGGTGTTGGAGGTTGGGGCCTTGGCGGGTGGGACGAAGGCATTAGTGCGCGGGAGAAGGATGACGACGACGACGACGAGCAGACGGACTTGGAACAGGCGCAGGTAAGGGACTCTCGATGTCCCTGCAGTTCTCTTCTTGACCGCTGATGCATGGCATGGTATCAGGCGGCAACAAGGCTTGAAGGAGATGGCCCCTCGGGTATTGCTCCCTCATGATAAGCGACCCCCTGTCAGACTATTGCTACTTGAATGTTGTTTTTGTAATGCACCCATTCCCATTCAGGATATATAGGCAGGCAGAGATTATCCCACGTGTACCTCCGGAAGGTTCGACGTGTACAGTGACAGGCGCTAAGGCGTAGGGCGTAGCGTAGTGAGAGCGAATGACATATTAGTATGACTTTGTCCGCACCCGTCAATACATAACTTCACACTACTCACGGCTCCCTAATTCCACTTTTTTATTCCCCCTCCTCTTCCATCCGATTACACAACATGGTACTTTTCAACTGGCACAGGCTTAGGAGCAATCGTGTTCTACGCGTTTTCGTACCCGACAACCTCCTCGCCTTCCTCCGCCTCCTTTGGGTCTTGCTTGTCATTTGGGGAGAAATAGGGGTGTTTGCATACGTTCTCTTCATCTGCAGGTGGCCAACTGTGCGTTGAAACCACCATATCGAGGGGATAACCAGCTCATTCGACACAGATCCAATCGGGGACACGTCCACCAACACCAACACATGTCCTTCTAATAGCGGATGCACAAGTTCCCATGCCACCATCGCATTCTCAGACATCCATGGGGCTATTTCACGACATTTACACCCGCCGAGCCTGGAAAGTCACGCGATATCTGCGCCCTCACCTGGTGATCTTCTTGGGGGATATGCTCACGTCAGGGAGATCCATAGAGTCCGACGGCGAGTGAGTACGTTCTACCCATCCCGCCTATCATCAGACCAACTTAGGTCCTAAACTACCTAGATTCTCCGCCTATGTTCAACATTTCAAAGACTTCTTCCCATTTGGTCCAGGCGTGGAAGTTGAATATGTACCAGGAAATGTGGACGTCGGGTAACGTCCTGTCTCCTAAGTTGAAGGAATTGTATTGATCCGCAACTAGCCTTGGTGTCTCCAATACGTTCAGCAAACACGTTCGCCAACGATATGAGCGACATTTCGGTGCCGTGAATCAACATCTTTCCCTGGCTAATCACTCCTTAATCCTGCTCGACGCTCCCGGGATTGTTGACGAAGACTACATTCGCGCTGGACAAGGGACGTCATTCGAGGAGTGGATACCCCTGCGCGATGGTGCCATTGAGTTTGTTAAAGGGTTGGCAGAAGGTCCGTATGCCCGATTCACGTGTCTGAACCCGTCAAGTTGACTTCTTCCCGCAACCCTTCGTACCTTAGAGGAACAATTGGGACCTGTCATCCTGTTTAGCCACATTCCGCTTCATCGCGCAGAGTCAAAAAAGTGCGGACCGTTACGAGAACGTGGGACCATCCACCGCGGCGTGGGTCATGGTTGGCAGAGGACGCTCGGCAAACAGACCTCCTCGTTCCTTTTGCAGGGTCTACGTCCTCTGGCCGTCTTCAGGTATGCAACTTGTCTGGGTTCTTTGTCTCCAACATATTCAGAAGGCTTGCAGTGCTGACGATCGTGATTACTGTGACGTCACGCACGCTTTACCGGGTTCCAACAAGGAAATCCATGAGATTACCGTCAAGTCTTTCTCGCCCGCTCGACATATCGCGCAGCCGGGCTTCCACCTCCTCACATTGTATCCCGGCCCCACACCTTCTCATGCTCATGCCCCCTGTCTCCTCCCGCGAGCGGAAGGGACATTCACACGCCTGTACACCCCGGCTATGGGTCTCACCGTCCTCATCCTCGTCGTTGCGCACATGCAGCGTGCACGACGTGCCGCGCGGTTGCGTCTGGCGACAGCGTCACCTCTCCCGTCTCATGTCGAATGCACACAACTGGGCCCACCTCCGCTACCCCCGTTACCATCTCCGTACTCCGCGTCGTCTGCGTATTCATACTCTTATGCCTACACAAACACGCCGCCCAATTCTCAACGAGGCCGCGATCGTACGCATTTCGAACTTCCGAAACGCAATTTGAGGCTCGACCTAGGTGGGCACCGGACTCCTGGCGGCGCATCACACCAACCCCCAAAGCCGCCGTGCGCATCCCTTGATCACGATGAGGCTGAGGCTGAACAGGATGGCGTGCGAGCACACTACGTTTACGTGCCCCCCGCGTCCCCACTCCCTAGTGATCTCCTCGCGCGGCGCCACTCGACGCGGGCGTCTTCGCCAGTCACCGCCGTGACTGGTCCACCCCGGAGGGCGTGGTCCTTCACGTACACATTCATGTTCCGCGGTCGGCGTCGACGGATTGCGGTGCATGCCCCCGCGTGGTGGCGGACAGGAACACGCAGGAAAGGAAATGAGTTCTGGACTGCGGTCGGACGGGATTTGGTGAAGGTAACGGCACCCGCCTTGATAACTTGGGTAACCTTGGTATGGTGGTACTCTTCCTAAATACTGGCATTCGTGAAAGGATTCCAGTACTTTTTGGGCTTCGCGTGGACGTATGTCAGGCGATACGACGCCATAAACTAAATGCGGTATTGAGAAGGTACGGTACACGTGGCAAATTATACGAGATGTAAGCGACGTAGGTCACGCATGGCTATCGCATATGGCTGACGAGTTGAGTCCATCACCGAGCCGCGCTAGTAGGCCCATGAGAGAGCCATAATTAATGGTACCTGGGAAAAGGAGAAGCAAGCGACTCCCAGAACTGCAAGTCGGTTATTCAGGGGTCGCAAAACGGGCATAATGTGAGACAGAACGCACCAAAGCCAGACATCTTCTCGATGGGCGCGTGGAAAAACACACTTGTGACCCACAATGAGAAGATCCATAGCGATAACAGTGCGCTCCCCATGCCAATTGCGTAACGATGGGCAGAGGAACGCGTCTGTCGTAGTTGATCCGCCAGAAAGAGGACGGCGAGTGTCAGTAAGAAGACGTGTCCTGATACGTCATGACCGCGACGCAGTCGGGGAATTAATCGATCGGGTGACTGATCCTCTGTATCCGCAAAGACGACTGGGAAGAGTTCAGGGTGGGTTGAGCGTGCGACAGGAAGGCCAGTCGAGCAATAGGTATGGGGGATGGGGATGAACGCTCTCCCTAAATGTAGGCCACACTCGCCGCCGGATGCCATGGTCAAACGAGTAAGAAGACTCGGTCCGAAGGACCACGATGTGAGGATGTACCAGGCGCTACTGGCGAAGATCCATTGGAGCAGCCTACGTGAGCGCTTGACCGACGAGGTGAAGAGGAGAGGGAGGAACGCTGCGGTGGTCCACGCCCAAGACCACTTGAGGAAGACGACGTTAAGGGTGCTGCGTTTGGATGCCAAGGCGTGC
>Ga0307510_10007434_pt1 | contig 13061 bp, 7 predicted proteins | sample 12_EM_MG_FD_207224 | JGI IMG/M metagenome (GOLD analysis project Ga0307510, IMG submission 207224) | Populus trichocarpa ectomycorrhiza microbial communities from riparian zone in the Pacific Northwest, United States - 12_EM | ecosystem: Host-associated > Plants > Roots > Unclassified | place... | reverse complement strand
CAGGATTACTGTCCCGGGCCCCTTTCTGGGAAAAACCGCTGGATACGGTTGAGCTCATTACCGTAGGATTGCGTTCTCACTACGTATCTAGTTATTATGCCACTCCGCTTCTTATAACAAACGGAAAAGGCTTAATGGTAAACACCGGCCATTATGGTGCCGTGAGTTATCACCTGAGTCCCGTATATGGGGCACAAAAGGCGGGATCTGATAAAATGGCGGCCGATATGGCTAAGGAACTGAGGCCATATAACGTCGCCGCTGTATCAATCTGGATGGGAAGTCTTGATACAGAACGCTCACGTGTCTTACGAAGTAGACTGCCTGAAAGTGCAGCACAAGGCAAAAAGATGGAGTCGCCACAATTTACAGGAAGGATAATTTCCGCCTTATACAACTCTCAGGATAGGATGGCTTCATCCGGCCAGGCACTCATTGGGGCCGAGTTAGGCTTTAAATTAGGGGTTAAAGATATGAACGGATCATGGCCAGCATCGTACAGAAACACGCTGGGTGGTCCACCCGAATTACACCAGAGTCTGAAAGAATAAAATAACATTGAGCAAATCTGTCTGAGCAAAAGCCTTCAGTTTGGGTTCGAACTGAAGGCTTTGTTATTATGTCTTTGTAACATCTGGATCACGAGTTCTTTCTTTCTCGTTTAATTCATACTTACTTGCTCAATTTAGTTTAAAAAAACCTCAATTAGGGTACTTGTAGCAAATTGCATCAGTTGACCTTTGTTGTGTTATTAAGTTAAAATATAAAATCATGACACATCAAAATGAAACTTCAGGCACCACTAAAGTTTGGTTCATTACAGGTACTTCCCGTGGATTTGGGCGCGTTTGGGCCGAAGCCGCGCTTAAACGTGGCGACAAGGTAGCAGCTACAGCTCGTAAGTTGGAAAACATTGCCGATCTGAAAGAAAAATACGGCGAACAAGTTCTCACATTGGAACTCGACGTAACAAAGCCAGATCAGGCGAAGGCGGCACTAACGCAAGCTCACACTTACTTTGGAAGGCTCGATATCGTTTTCAATAACGCAGGTTATTCACTTATTGGTACGATTGAGGAAGCCAGTGGAGACGACGTGCGGGCGCTGTTCGAAACAAACGTTTTCGGCGCGCTTGCCGTCATTCAAGCGGCCTTGCCGCTACTGCGAGAACAGGGCTACGGTCACATGCTCGGTACTTCGAGTACTCTTGGCCACGTGGCGCCGCCTGTGATCGGCTATTACAGTTCCTCAAAATGGGCATTTGAAGCGATCTACGAAAGCCTTGCCGCAGAGGTTAAAGCTTTTGGAATCAAGGTAACAATCATAGAGCCGGGTGCTTATGCCACCGATTTTAGAAGCCCGACATCTATGAAATTTGCGGCAGGCCTTGATGCTTATAAAGATTTTAAAGCACAGTTTTTCGCGGCAGTAGGCGGTGCGGAAAGAGGCGACCCGAATGCGACACCGGAAGCGATCTTTAAAGTTGTAGATGCAGAAAATCCGCCAATGCGGTTATTCTTAGGCCGCCACAATTTACCTCAGGTACGTGCTGTATATGCTAACCGGCTGGCAACCTGGGAAGCGTGGGAGTCCGTTTCTAATGGCGCGCAGGGCCAATCTAAGTAACAGCATCAATTATAGCCGATAATGCTTATTATCGGTTATAATTGTATTAATATTAAATAATGAAAAAGGAAGAAAACAGCTATCCTAAAATTGACTCATTGTCTGATGTACACCGGGCCTTTGGCTTACCCATGCCCGTGCATCCTTTAATCAGTCTGCTCGACGGTGCAACTTACCAGATCATCGCAAATAGTTTGCCTCAATCCTATGTGTTGAAGTTTTATAAAATATCGTTAAAACCCAGACTCAACGGAAAATTAAAATATGGCCAGACTTACTATGATTTTGGTGAAGGTGGCTTATTGTTCGCAGCCCCTAACCAGGTGGTTGGCGGTAGTGACGAGAGCCATACCAGAGGAGGTTCCCTTTATATTTTGCTGATTCACCCAGATTTCTTTCTGACTTATCCTTTAGCAAAAAAGATCAAACAATATGGTTTCTTTTCCTATTCGACCAACGAAGCATTGCATTTGTCAGATAAAGAAAAGTCAACGATCATTTCCATTTTCAAAATAATTGAAGATGAATTAAACAGCAGGTTAGACGATTTCAGTCAGGATGTCATCATTTCCCAAATTGAGTTATTATTAAATTACGCTAATCGCTTTTATAAGCGTCAATTCCTTACCCGTAAAGTAGTAAGTAACGATCTTTTACAAAAGTTGGAAGAAATTTTAGACGATTATTTCAACAATGAAAAATCTTTAAGCCAGGGAATACCAACTGTTCAATACCTTTCGGAAAAGCTGAATATTTCACCAAGTTATTTAAGTGATATGCTGCGTGCGTTGACTGGTAAAAATGCGCAGCACCACATACACCTAAAAGTCATAGAAAAAGCGAAAGAAAAGCTATCCGCGACCAACTTAACAATCAGTGAAGTTGCATACGAGCTAGGATTTAAGTATCCTCAGTCCTTTAATAGGTTTTTTAAAGCAAAAACTAAACTTTCGCCATTAGATTTCAGACGATCTTTTAATTAATAATAGTTGCCTTTTTGCAGCGCTATCACGATATTAAGGTCTCACCAGAGGGTGTGTTTGGCGTCCTATTTTTCCCGGTTTTTCACTATTTCGCCTGTTGTTTATTTGTAATTAACTTCATACTAGCAACCACGTACAATTTATTATTCCTGCCGCCAATTCATCAATAACGTTTCGCATACATTTTTCTAAATCCTGTTTATTATGATGAAGCCAGATAATAAATCAGAGATGAAATCTGCAGAGAACAAGGGTGGCGTTGTTTGCTCTATTTTACTTTCATGTCGACACTTTCGCTACGATTGAGCAGGCACATGACAAAGGATGGGAGATAATAGAGCCGAATTATTGAAAGTGCGGGGGAGTTTGTTGGCCTGGTGGCGGATGACCCGGATAATTTTGTCCGGATACGGGAAGAGGTGGCCTTGCTTGTGGACATGGAGCTCAGTCGGATGATGGAAACGGCGTCTTTGGCGGCGCTGGTTATCGCGAAGAATGGGGGATGAGCGTCACTTAGAAAGAAGGTGCCCCAATAGGGCCTAAAACCTCTTATCTTTGCCTCAAAATCACTGTTTTGCCACACGAAAGTATCTCTGTCTTCGACATGTTCAAGATCGGTGTCGGGCCTTCCAGTTCGCATACGCTTGGGCCCTGGCGCGCTGCTCAGCGGTTTACAGATTCTATTAATGCTAAGTTTGGACTTGGGGGGCTGCAATCCGTCAAGGTATTGCTGTATGGGTCACTAGCCAAAACGGGGAAGGGGCATGGGACTGATATTGCCATTCAGCTGGGTTTGGCGGGGGAAGATCCTGTCACTTTTGATGTCAGCATGATCGACACGACGATCATGACGATAGCGACGGATCAGAAGATAAAGATCAGAGGAGAGCGGTTGATCCATTTTGACCCTGTGACCGACATTGAATTCCTTTATACAGAAGTTTTGCCTTATCATCCCAATGCCATGACCTTTCTGGCTGGTTGGGAGGATGGTCGTCAGCTGGCTGAGACCTGGTATTCTATTGGGGGTGGGTTTGTAAAGAAAGAAGGAGAGGAGATCAATTCCGATACGGTTATTCAATTGCCTTTTCCGATAGATACGAACGCCGATCTTCTTCACTGGTGCAGGAAGACCGGGATGAGCATCAGTGAAGTAGTAGTAGAGAATGAAGCAGCGTGGCGGCCGGAGCAGGACACGCGAAAGGGGGTAATGAGGATATGGGAGGTCATGAAGGAATGCATCTACCGGGGTTGTCATTCCGAAGGGATGTTGCCGGGCGGGCTTAATGTCAAACGGCGTGCGGCTGCTCTCAATCACAAGCTCACGGCCGGAAGGCCTTATGCTGATTTTGATTCCTGGGTACAGGCCATCCGGGATGGGGGCAGCGGGTTTAAGTATACGCTGGACTGGGTCAGCTGTTTTGCGTTGGCCGTCAATGAAGAGAATGCTTCTTTTGGACGGGTAGTCACTGCTCCTACGAATGGGGCTGCGGGGGTGATACCGGCCGTGTTGTTGTACTATGTTATCTTTTGTGATGGGTTGAAAGACGATAAGATCATGCAGTTTGTCCTGACTGCTTCTGAGATAGGCAGTATTTTTAAAAAGGGCGCCACCATATCTGCGGCTATGGGTGGGTGTCAGGCTGAGATCGGGGTCTCATCGGCCATGGCTGCTGCTGCGCTGACGGAATGTGTGGGTGGTTCGCAACGACAGGCGATGATGGCGGCCGAGATCGCCATGGAGCATCATCTTGGTCTTACCTGTGACCCGATAGGGGGACTGGTGCAGATACCTTGTATCGAACGCAATACGATGGGGGCGATAAAGGCTATAACGGCCTCCCAGCTGGCTTTGCAGAGCACACCGGATTTTGCCAAGGTGTCGCTGGACGCGGTGATCAGCACCATGTGGCATACGGCCCAGGATATGAACAGCAAATATAAAGAGACATCCGATGGTGGGCTCGCGGTACAGATACCATTGGGGCTGAAAGAATGTTGAAACATTGAACCAAAAGGGTTGGCGCTTGTTATTTTATTTGTATAAAGTATCGGTTTTGATGCCACAATAGTCGGTAGGCTGTGTGCTCCAGTTGAAACCAATTACCTTTATAAAAAAGTAAACCTATGGACAGCGTTACCCATCTGCAACTCAATATACCCGATACTACCAAACCCCGCGTAGTCGTGATCGGTGGCGGGTTTGGCGGTGCCAATGCCATCAAATACCTGGACGATCAGCTCTTCCAGATCGTTCTTTTTGACAAGAGCAATTACAATAGTTTCTGGCCTTTGCTGTACCAGGTGGCGACAGCCGGTCTGCAACCGGATGCCATCGCGACTCCCCTACGGCGGGAGTTCAGCAACAAAAAAGACTTTCACTTCAGGGCGCTGGAGGTCCAGCGCATCGACCTCGACAATAAGCATATCATAACGGATGTGGGTAGTCTCAGGTATGACTATCTCATTATTGCAACCGGCAGCAAGTCCAATTTCTTTGGGAATGAGCTGATCCGAAAATATTCCTTTGGATTAAAGTCAATTCCGGACGCGCTGAACTTCCGGAGTCAGCTGATGCAGGCTTTTGAGCGGGCTGATATGACCCAGGACCCGGTGGAGCGGAGGCGTATGCTGAACTTTGTACTTGTCGGCGGAGGGCCGACCGGAGTGGAGACTTCTGGTGCCATCGCTGAGTTGAAGAAACATGTTCTTTGTAAGGATTACCCGCATCTTGACCTGAGCCAGATGAAGATCTACCTGCTGGAAGGGAACGAACGGCTGCTGGCGACGATGTCTGAACATGCGGGCATCAAGGCGAAGGAATATCTTGAGAAGCTGGGTGTGATCGTAAAGACCTCGACATACGTTGATAAATATGATGGCACCACGGTACATCTCAAATCAGGTGAACAGATAGAAAGCTATTGCGTCGTCTGGTCGGCGGGTGTCACCGGGAATATGCTGGAAGGCATGAAACCCGAATGGATCGAGAAGGGACATTATCTTGTCGATCCCAGTTGCCGGATCATCGGCAGTGCGGACATTTATGCGATAGGCGATATTTCTACGTTGAAATCCGAAAAATGGCCAAAGGGGCTTCCGGGCCAGGCGCAACCAGCTATTCAAATGGGGAAGTATGTCGGGAAGTATTTGAATGCGGTGGTGGAGAAGAGAGCCATGAAGCCCTTTAAATTCTTTGACAAGGGGGCGCTGGCTACGGTGGGTCGGGGAAAGGCATTGGCTGATCTGCTGGATAATAAACTGCAATTTGGGGGACGGTTTGCCTGGTATATCTGGCTTTTTGTTCATATCAGCGGATTGATGAGCTTTCGCAGCAAGCTGCTTGTATTCACCAACTGGATGTGGAACTACTTTACGTATGATAAAGGGAATAGACTGATCATAAGGCCTTTTGTGCGACCGGACGAGAATAATGATTAAATGGAGTAGACCGCACACTCTTTGTATCGAAATCGGACAAAATTGTGGGAGCGTTCGCCTCTAGTTGGATGATAATTAATATTTTGTATTTCCGGCATCTTATTAGGAACTAAAATGGTATTCAACTGAAAACCATGTTCCAGAATTATTTCCGCACCGCCTGGCGCAATCTCCTTCGGAACCGCAGTTACAGCGCCGTCAATATTCTCGGTCTTGCCATCGGGATGGCCGTTGCGCTGCTGATCGGGCTTTGGGTGCAGTATCAATATTCTTATGACCGATGGCTGCCGGGTTATAAACAGGTGGCGCAGGTGCGGATGCGTTTCGTCCGGAATGGCGAGCCGGCGCAGGTGATGGGGACGCCTCTTCCGCTGACTGAGGCGCTGCGACATGAAGTTCCTGGAATACGTTGGGCTGCTCACACGGACTGGATGGGCACGCATGGACTGGTTGTGGGGAAACATAAGATCTATTTGACCGGTGCACAGGCGGAGGAAGATTTTTGCCGGATATTTCCATACCAGACGCTGAAGGGCGATGTGAACCAGGCATTGAAACGGCCATCGTCGATAATACTTACGGAATCTACCTGCAAATCCTTGTTTGGTAACGAGGAGCCGATGGGTAAAAAAGTGCGGGTCGACAATCAGCAGGATTTTTTTGTAGGGGCAGTCATCCGCGATCTTCCTTCGAATTCGACGTTCGGCTTCGGCTATATCCTTCCATTCAGCTATGATATCCAGATGAACGATTGGGTCAGGGAAGCCATTACGAACTGGGACCAAAACTCGTTCCAGAGTTTTATTGCGATAGAGCCCAATACCAGCTATGCGCAGGTGGAGGCGCAGATGAGGGCGATTGCGCAGAAATATAACCCGAAGTTCTGGAAGGAGGCGAAGCTGGAATTCTTTCTTCAGCCGATGACCAACTGGCATCTGTATTCTGACTTTAAGAATGGTCATGAGGATGGCGGGTTTATCGAATATGTTCGTCTCTTTAGCATTATCGGCGTGCTGGTCCTGCTGATCGCCTGTATCAACTTTATGAATCTTTCTACGGCGCGGTCGGAGAAGCGGGCGCGGGAGGTAGGAGTGCGGAAGGCCGTAGGTTCGCTCAGGCGTGACCTGATCCTGCAATTTCTTGTAGAGTCGATGCTTATTACGGTGATAGCTGCGGTATTCTCGCTGGTGCTGGTGGAGATAGCACTACCTTCTTTTAATTTATTGACGGAGTGTCCGATCTTTATTCCGTGGCGAAGCCCGGTCTTCTGGGAGATCATGGTTGGATATGTGATTGTGACGGGGCTGCTTGCGGGCAGCCGTCCGGCTTTTTATCTGTCTTCCTTTAAGCCGGTGAAGGTGCTGAAAGGGAAGATACACACGGGCAGGGCAGCGGCTTTGCCGCGTAAGCTGCTGGTGGTGCTGCAATTCACGTGTAGCATCGCGCTGATCATCAGCACGCTGCTGATCTATAAACAAATCCAGTATGCGAAGGATCGCCCGAATGGATATGATGCCAACCGGCTGGTGTTTACGGATGGAAGCGTCGATCTGGATCACAACTATGTCGCGCTGAAGAATGAGCTGTTGCAGACGCACCTGGTGGATATGGTGACAAAGGCTTCCAGCGAGGTTACGACCTTATGGAACTGGTCGGGTGTCCACGACTGGAGTGGTCGTTATCCGAATGAATCGCTGACCGTAGCGCATATCGATATCGTGGAAGATTATTTTGCTACGCTGGGAATGCAGCTGGTGGCGGGTACCAACTTCAGCGGTAACCTGGCTGCCGACAGCAGCAATGTTATTATTAATGAGGCGGCGGTAAAACGAATGCGTCTGAAAGATCCGATCAACCAGATCATCACCTGGCGGCATAATCATCATGTAAAGGTGATAGGCGTCGTAAGGGATGCGCTGATGGTCTCGCCTTTCTCGCCGGCGGAGCCTAGTTTTTTTGCTTTTAGTCCGGATGACGCTCACAATATCATGTACCGGCTGTCGAAGTCGGCGGATGTCCATAACGTCATGGCCAGGCTGACGCCGATCTTTAATAAATACAATCCTGCCTATCCTTTTATTTACCATTTTATCGATGAGAGCTATGCCGATAAGTTCAAGCTGGAAGAATTGATCGGGAGACTGGCCGGTCTTTTTGCTGTGCTGGCGATCTTTATTTCCTGTCTGGGGTTGTTTGGACTTGCGGCTTATATGGCCGAGCAGCGTGTTCGGGAGATCGGTATTCGCAAGGTGCTGGGGGCTTCGGTGAGTCAGCTTTGGTATCTGTTGTCGAAGGATTTTATCGTGCTGGTTATGATCAGCGCTGTGGTGGCTTCGCCGGTGGCCTTGTATTTTTTGCATGGATGGCTGTCGAAATACCCATATCGTATTACGATAGGGCCGGGCGTATTCTTCCAGGCGGGGGTATTGGCGGTGGTTGTTACCGTGGCGACGATAAGCTTCCAGGCCATCCGGGGGGCAATCGCTAATCCGACGAGGAGTCTAAGATCGGAGTAATTAATTTAGATTCGGGTCGAGCTCCATGGCGGCGAGGTCGACGTCTTTGTAATTTCTTATTTCTTTATATAAGGTGTCGCGTTCGACGGGTTCGCGGCCTACCTGTCTGATCAGGCTGACCAGCTGGGCTGTCGAGAGACTTGGGGTCTGCTCTTCGCTGCCGGCCATCGAATAGATCTTTGTGGTGTCGTCGATGGTTCCGTCGAGGTCGTTGACGCCGAAGGAGAGGGTCAGTTGGGCGTTTTGTCGGCCGAGCATGGGCCAGTAGGCCTTTATATGTGGGAAATTGTCCATATAGAGTCTTGCTACGGCGTATAATTTCATGTCTTCGACGACGGTAGATTCTGCGACATTGCTCATGTCGTTGTCTTTATTGCGGAATTTCAGGGGAATAAAGGTATTGAAGCCGCCGGTCCGGTCCTGGAGCTGGCGAAGACGTTCCATATGGTCTATGCGGTGGGCATAGGTTTCGATATGGCCGTAGAGCATGGTTGCGTTGGTATGCATTCCTTCGCGGTGAGCGGTCTCGTGGATCTTTAGCCAGCCATCGGCATCGACTTTGTCGGCGCAGATGACGTTGCGGATGTCGGGGTGGAAGATCTCGGCTCCGCCGCCGGGCATGGAATCCAGTCCTGCTGTGTGAAGTCTTTTCATTCCTTCTTCTACGGTGAGCTTTGCCTTACGGAACATATAGTCCAGTTCCACGGCTGTAAAGCCTTTTATATGGAGGTCGGGGCGGTGCGCCTTTATCTTTTGCAGTAATTCGATAAAGAATTCGAGGTTCATCTTGGGGTGAACGCCGCCTACGATATGGACCTCTGTGACGGGTTTGCCGTCGTATTTTTTTACGATGTCGAGCATCTGCTGCTGGGTCAGCTCCCAGCCTTCGTCGCGGTGGGCATAGACGCGGGAATAGGAGCAGAAATTGCAGGTGAAGACACAGACGTTGGTGGGCTCGATATGAAAATTGCGATTGAAATAGGTTTTGTTGCCGTGTTTGCTTTCGCGGACATAATTGGCGAGGGCTCCCAGGAAGGGGAGGCTGCCTTTTTCGAACAAAAGAATGCCTTCTTCGGGTGTGATTCTTTGTTGTGCGAGGATCTTTTCTCCTATCTTTTGTAAATCCCTGTCTACCGTCTCTAAAAGGGTGGATATAGCTGCTGTCGTGCTCATGGCTACTGAATTATCTCACAAATTTAGTTATAAATTATCTATCTTCCCCTATCAAAACAAAACTGTAGAAGTGAATATCAAGTTCCGGCTGATCATAATGAATTTCCTGGAGTTCTTTGTTTGGGGTGCGTGGCTTATTTCGATGGGTAGCTATATGAGCGCGACCCTTCATTTTACATTGGGTCAGATCGCCAGTATCTATGGGACGATGGGGATCGCCTCTCTTTTTATGCCGGGTTTGCTGGGTATTGTGGCGGACCGGTGGGTCAACGCCGAGCGGGTACTGGGCATTTGTCACCTGATCGGGGCTGTATTATTGATCTGGGCCAGTACGGTGACGAGTTATTCGACCTTGTACACGATCATGTTGCTGAATTCAATGTTTTATATGCCGACGCTTGCGCTGAATGCGACGGTTTCCTATATCGTAATGGAGAAGAAGGGGTATGCGATCGAGAAGGATTTTCCCCCGATCCGGGTCTGGGGAACGGTGGGTTTTGTCTTTGCGATGTGGACGGTGGATCTTTGTCATTGGACAACCAGCGCCATGCAGCTTTATGTGAGTGCGGGAGCCGCCCTGATCCTCGGGATCTATGCCTTTACGCTGCCGGGCTGTACACCGATCCCGTCGAAGGAGAAGAAAAGCATCATTTCTTCGCTGGGTCTGGATGCTTTTGTCCTTTTTAAGAACAGCAAGGTGGCGGTGTTCTTTTTGTTCTCGATGTTCCTGGGGGCTGCCTTACAGATCACGAATGCGTTTGGTCTGGCTTTTCTGGGCGGTTTTGCCGGCGATCCAAAATATGCCGGTTCTTTTACGGTGGCTCATCCGAATATCCTGTCATCGATCTCACAGGTATCGGAGACCTTATTTATCCTGGCGATTCCTTTTTTTCTGCGGCGGTTTGGGATCAAGACAGTGATGATGATCAGCATTTTTGCCTGGGTCTTCCGGTTTGGACTTTTTGGCATCGGTAATCCGGGGAACGGGCTTGGCTTTTTGGTCTTGTCGATGATCGTTTACGGAATGGCTTTTGACTTCTTTAATATATCCGGTTCTCTTTTTATTGAAAGGGAAGCGCCGATCACTATCCGTGCGAGTGCGCAGGGGCTTTTTATGATCATGACGAATGGTCTTGGAGCCTGGCTTGGCGGGATTGGGAGTGGTCTGGCGGCTGATCACTTTACGGTGAATGGGGTAAGGAACTGGCCTGCTATCTGGTTTACCTTTGCGGCCTATGCGCTGGTGCTGGGAGTGATCTTTCCGTTTGTGTTTCGGTATAAGCACAAGCGTGAGGAAGCGCTTGTTGTCAAGGCGCATTGATACGACATGCATTATTTTTTCCGGAATTAAGTACAATTAAGCTTTAATTAATGCTTTGTTAGGGCTGTGAGTCGTACTTGCTATACGAATTAAACGGCCTGTGCAATCGCCTCCGGAAAAATAACGATAATGCCAATGATCAGAACGCTATGCCTCTTTTTGGGAGGTATCATCTTTGGAACTCCAGTTTTTGTCAGTGCGCAATCGCGGCTTGACTCTTTTAACGTTACATGGACTACACCCGGACCTGGTCCGGCGGAATCGATGCCGCTGGGGAATGGGGATATTGGATTGAATGCCTGGGTGGAGCCGGGTGGTGATCTGCTTTTTTATGTCAGTAAGACGGATGCCTGGGGGGACCAGGTCAAGCCGCGGATGGATGGGTGGATGAAGCAGGGAGGGATCTTGTCTAAATTGGGATTGGTAAGGGTATCGGTTGGCGGTTCTACGGCTTCAGGTTTTAAACAGGTTTTGCGGCTAAGGGAGGGGGAGATCAGGATAAGCGAGGGGGATCTACGCTTACGGCTATGGGTAGATGCGAATCACCCGGTGGTAAGGGTGGAAATGGAGAGTGGCAAGCCGGTTTTTGTAAAGGTGAGTCTGGAGGATTGGAGGGGGGATAGTGTTGTAAAGGCGGGTGCTGACAGGATAAACTGGTATCATAGGAATACGGGTTTGCAGGATTCTGCGCTGGCGGATATTACGTTTGGCGGGGTTGTATATGGGCCGGGGCTGGTGAGAAAAAAATTGAGTTTAGTTTCGGCGAAGGCTGTAAAGAGGCAGGTTATTTTGGTCAATGGGCTGACGGCGAGGGGTGAGGAATGGCTGAGTTTGCTGGATAAGCAGCGGGTGAAGACGGCGGCTCTGGATTGGGAGGGGTGTCGCAAGGCGCATATTGCATGGTGGGAAAAGTTTTGGGATCGGAGCTGGATCTTTGTCAGCGGCGATTCGGCTGCGCGGGCGACGACGGAGGGGTATGTTTTGCAGCGTTTTGTTACCGCCTGTGCTGGCAGGGGGGCTTATCCGATAAAATTTAATGGGTCCATTTTTGTGGTTAGCCAGCCTGATCCGGATTATCGCGGCTGGGGTGGGATGTATTGGTTTCAGAATACGCGGCCGATGTACTGGCCCCGGTTGATGGCGGGCGACTTTGACATGATGTTGCCTTTGTTTCGGATGTATCTTCGGCTACTGCCGGGGAATGCAGCGGAGGTGCAGAAATATTATCATCATGGAGGTGCTTACTTCCAGGAGACCTCGCCTTTTTGGGGTGGATTGCCTTATATGGGGCCGGAGGTAAAAGAGAATTGGACTGGTCATTATTTTACTTCTATTCTCGAGCTTTCTATGATGATGCTCGACTATTACGACTATACGGGGGACAAGGATTTTGCGCGGGAGTCTTTGATGCCGTTGGCTTCGGCTGCGTTGCAATTCTTTGACGAGCATTTTGGCCGCGACGCGGAGGGGAAGCTTTTGCTTGATCCGGATAATGCGATAGAGATGTTCTGGAAGGTGCATAATCCGGCGCCGGATATTGCGGGGTTGAGGGCGGTGTTGCCGAGGATGATCGATTTACCTGTTGAGCTGGGTGGGGATAGAGGAAGATGGACGAAGTTGTTGGGCATTCTGCCCGAGCTGCCTGTCGATTCGGGGAGGTTGCTGCCGTATACGGGGCCACAGACGGCGAAAGCCCGTAACCTGGAGAATCCGGAACTGTATAGTATCTATCCTTTTCGGTTGTATGGAGTTGATAAGCCGGGGCTGGAACTGGCCAGGCATACTTTTGATGTGCGGAAGTTCAGGGAAAAGGGCTGTTGGAACCAGGACCCGATACAGGCGGCGATGCTTGGCTATGCCGATGTGGCGAAGGACTATGTTCATTTTGCGCTGACGCGGAAGGACCCCCGACTGAAGTTTCCGGCTTTTTGGGAGAAGGGGCATGACTATGAGCCGGATGAGGACAATGGGGGAAATGGGGAGAACGGTCTTCAGAAGATG
>Ga0307510_10007433_pt1 | contig 13062 bp, 13 predicted proteins | sample 12_EM_MG_FD_207224 | JGI IMG/M metagenome (GOLD analysis project Ga0307510, IMG submission 207224) | Populus trichocarpa ectomycorrhiza microbial communities from riparian zone in the Pacific Northwest, United States - 12_EM | ecosystem: Host-associated > Plants > Roots > Unclassified | place... | reverse complement strand
AAGTCAGTTGTTCCAGGCACAAGTCTCATCCTTAATCAGATAAAATGTTACGCCATCCACTGGCAGACGGACATGGACGCTGTTGAGAAAGTGATCCGGTCCGAGCTCGGGGTACAAGTACTGTAGTTCAAGGGATTTCCGGACCGTGATTCCGTAGTGCTTCCGTGACCAGAAAATCAACCAACCGCCTTCCAATTCAATTCCAATCCAAAAATGATAAATTTGGCGCACACAAGGGGCTCCCGGGCCGGGACTCCCGGATAGGTTAGTCCTGCCTGCGGCGTTGCCCAACGGCGTTGCCCAACCATGAGGAAATTTGAGGTCAAGATCTTTCTTCACATTTTATTTTCGTCTTAGACCTCCCGCTCCCTTTTCAAGTTACAGCTTTTCCTTCTTATCCTAGCCATTGGACCTCAACGTCTCACTGCTATTTTCGACTCCACCCGCTGTCATGCCTTAGGACAACTTACTTCCTGTCTTCAATATAGTCCCCGAATGCTTTTACTACATTGCCGCGTGGGTCTGTCGCTGGCAAGATTTCTCATTTGCCCAACTCCCTTTTCCCTCTCTCTTGATTCGTAGTGTAACTTGTGCCTTCCCGCTCGGACTCATCATATAAATATAAATACCCTCGCCCGCCTTTGCCGAAAGGCAGGCAACTGTGGCCCCCTCACCCTGATCGTTGCACCTGTGTGCCTCTTGTGTTAGCTCTTTTCTCTCGACCGCAAACCGACTCGCCGATTCAATGTATCACTGGCACCACTTCGTAAACTGTGCGTTCTCCCGTTTTTCTCATTCCTACCCTCACTCTCGCAGAGCGACTCGTGTCCCGCGCACGGTCTTGGGATTGCCGTGCTCGTCCAGGTCTATGACGAACGTTAGTTGAAATCCCATGTCAGATATAAGTTGACGCACCGAGTTTCGGGGTGGCCACCATCCACAAATGCGAGGAGAGTGCGGCCATCGGGGCATTGGAACTATCCGACAAGCTCAAAGCGACGGCGATAGGGGCGAGGCGTTTCTCCGAAAACATGGTATACGCGACGAAGGTTTCGGGCAACAGCCCTATCTCCCCGAAATCCATCAGGACCGTCTTCCCGTGCTGGTCCACGCCGAAGATGCTGGGGTGCATGTCGGACTGGGTGAACATTAGGCGATCGTCGGGCATCTCGACGGGAGACACTAGCTTCTGGGCCTGGGCCGAAAGAAGCAACGTGTGCGCCTGACCCAGATTGCATGTTAGCGAACGGTGGATGCTCGAGAAAATGAAAGCACGGACGCACCTTGTACATGTACCGTTGTAGGGCGGAGACGCTTGAGAAAATCAGAGGTGCCGTGTAATCCTTAAAGAAGTTGTGGCGGATGGACATGGTTGGGAGGAGGTGGGACGCTCGAGAGCCATACGAGAGCCTGTGCTGTCCGGTCTAGACTCGGAGGGGCGGCCGTGAGCGTGATGAACTCCATGACCAAATACTTGGTCCTGCTGTCTCCGAAGTGGTGCACCACCTGGGGAATGCGCGGCGCATCAGGGTGAGGGTTAGACATTGCATAGTCGAAGATGTACGACTGAGTCTCGAATTCAGGCTGTAGAGCGTCGGGGTCGCCAAATTTCACGAAGTAATTCGTCCCGATGGACACGCATGCTCGGTAGTTCTCGTCCTTCCAGTGTGCGAGCTCGTGGTTTGTGCAAGCCTCCACGATGTTGGCTTCAAAAGCCTCGAGAGCGGGTTTCTGGTCCATGGCGAGATGTCCTGGTGGAGATGCTGGATTTTGGCCGACTTATACTATATAGTCACTGACTATGCTACATTGCGGCAAGCCCGGACCAAGCCGAAGAACATAAGAGAGCGAGCAAGAAAACACCGACGCCCGAGATTTCTTATCGGGGCTCCGAGGCTCCCCAACCACGCAGCGCCACATTTCGCCGACTCATCCGACTCCAACGCGCACACCTATCGACACCTTTCGACGCCTCCATTCCCCCCAACTTCCGATTGCCTCGGCCATAAACCTTCCGACTCCACTCCCCTTTCAACTTCGTCTCTATTTTCTTTAACTAGAATAAATGCATAAATATAAAACCCTGTAATGGCCTGGACGTGGTCGTTACACGCGGTCACTTTTCCGGGCGCAGAGAGCCGCCCTTCGACGCGCTGGTGCTCGACGGCGTCCAGGGGTGTATTCATCATAGGTGTTGCAACTCCTAATTTGTCTTCCAGTGCTGATGACATGAGGAGCTGCAAGTGGCGTGAGATGGCCGATAACGCTCGTGACGCCGAGGGAGGGCGTGCACAGTTCGGGCAACATTGCTGGGCTCGGCTCGAGGAGGGAATAGAAGTTGGTGATGAACAGGCAAGGTACAGAAAAGCACTTGAATTGGTATTACCGTGACTGGCATATTGCAGTGATGCGTCGTCGTCGTCGTCGTCGACTTGTGGCGGCTTGAGAATACGAGCGTGTCGTGAATAGTAATCGTATACTCTACTTCTTTCAGTCTGCAAACGAACCTACGTATGGTGCGCAAGATGATGTGGACTCGAATTGTCGTGTTATGTTATTTGACTTGAAGGTGAAGGACAAGGACATGAAATTCAGTCGGCGCTCACTTGCGCTCAGTAGCGCGCTCGATGTCCTTCAATTTGGTTTTCCGATGGTTCATGCATGACTCAGGCCGACGCGTGACGCTTTACAGTAGCTTTCGTAGCCCCATGACTCGACTTTAAGTTGCGAGTGCAACAGCTAGTAACCCCCGGACAATCACGTCACTCCCCAAAGTCCAATGTTCAAGGTTGAAGACGCCGCTGGTTCCCCGTTGTTGAATTCATCTAGGTATGGCTACATGGTTTCCGCCCTTCCTGCCAGGATCTCTGACGCATTTCCACTCCGACATGCCCAAAACGCGTTTCCTTTGATAGCATTCAACAGAGTTTTCTCCTTTGCGATCTGGGCTCGTCGGTCCGACTCGATCACGGCGATCCCTCCAGAGGTCTGGAGACGGGTCACTACCCGGCAAGTTATGCAGAGTCCGAGTCATCTGGTGAACTATGCCGTCGCGGTAACATCTTCACTGTCTGAGTCCTCGACGACTGGCTGATTCCCACACTTCCTGGTGCAGTGTGGCGAGGTGCAGCTCACATCCCCGACAATTGAACATCCTCCTGGACATATTCGATTTCTATCGAGTATCTGCTACGTTCCCAGAATATGTGTACCACATGTGGGAGCCGGGCTCGGATTGGAGTGTTATCGCGCAGGTGTGCCGAAAATGGCGGAAGGTCTTATATGCTTCGCCACGTCGTCTGCGATTACAACTTCGCTGCATACCCAGGACACCCGTGAGGAAGATGCTGGATATTTGGCCACCATTGCCCATCCTCGTAGTAAAGAGGGCCTATCAACACCTCCATTCCGAGGTTCACGAGGATAACCTGATCGCTGCAGTCGAGCGCCATGATCGTGTTTCCGTGATCGACATCGACGGCCTTACTTGTCGTCAACTGGAACGAGTAGCCGCAATGATGCAGGAGCCATTTCCGACGCTGACCTATCTCCGCCTTAGCTCGTCTGATGAGGAAGCTGCACCAACCTTTCCCATTACGTTCATGGGCGGAGCTGCCCCGCTTCTACGGCATCTCTACTTGAAAGGCATTTCGTTTCCAACATTACCAAATCTCGTTTTGTCACCCACTGACATTACCACCCTCAACCTTCATGCCATACCGAGTACTGGATACATATCACCCAGAGAGATGGTGGCATTCTTGTCACCGTTGATCAGGCTCGAACGCGTTGCCATAGAATTCAAATCCCCGCATCCTCCCCCTGATCCATCAAGTGCCCATGTTATCCCGTCCACATGTGCTCTCCTCCCTGCCCTCGAAGTTTTTCAGTTTAAGGGCGTTAGCGAGTACTTGGAGGACATGGTTTCCCATATCGATGCTCCTCTCCTCAACAGACTCGAGGCAATTGTTTTCAATCAGCTCAATTTTACCATCCCACGGACCTCCCAGTTTATCCAACGCGTGGAAACGCTCAAGTCGCTCGACAAAGCGGCGTTAATCTTTGACAGTCGCTTCATCGAGATCCAATTTTTTCACGGCGGTACTCCCAGCCTCTTGCTGCATATCCCATGCAGCCCATCGGATTGGCAGCTTTCGTCTGTGGTACAGCTCTGCAGCCCACCCTTACCTCTCCTATCCACCGTAGAATGGCTTTACATCCACGAGAGTAAAGAATCACCACAAAGGTGGCAATATGACAGAGACCATGAACAATGGCCTGAAATTTTACAATCATTTACCTCCGTGCGGGAGCTGTATATATCACACACGATGTGGCCCCTTCTTGCTCCGACTCTGCAGCAGCATACTGGGGAATGGACCATGGATGTCCTGCCCATGCTATGTGGCATTTTCTTGGAAGGGCTCAAGCCATCTGAAAAACTTCCGGAAACCATAGAACCGGTTGTCACCGCACACAAGCTCGCTGGTCGCCCCGTAATTGTCCATCGGCTAGAGGGAGGGGTCTGGAAGACCATTAATTGATCCATGCCCTTTGCCCTCCATAACACTAATGTCCAGTTATTCCCTTCCTTTCCCATTTATTCTTGTTGTCTGGTTCTTGGGGTTCTGCATTTGTACTATGTTTTGGGTTGAGGGAAGGTGTTTGTTATATGGCTTCTACATGAACTCTCAAAATGTCACCGCGTCCATTTAACCGTCGTCGTGACGGGGCAACGTGATTTGAAAGGCTGGAGTCCTTAGCTTTGCAGTGAAACTTATTCAAACATATTTCATGCATATCCTCAGCGGGCATCGCTGTCTGGCAGGAGCTACCTCATTTATGGAGTGTATCTGTGGGCAGACGGATCGCCTGAAGATGGTACGACGATGTCTCTTGCTTGCAATTTTTGGTAGATGAGATGTACAAATACAGGTATTGATGATGCACAACAACCCTGAGAAAAGACAGAGGCAATGGCGCAGACGCGAGAGAGATCTATGGTAGATGAAGTTGGAGCGATCAGGCCCAATTGTCGATAAGCGCGTCGCGCATCTCGCCGACGACGGCACTCGAACTTTGGCCCTGAAGTTCTGTTCAAGGGAGGAGGTGAAGAGAGTTAGCGCACAGAGTGCCGGGATACTCACTGAACGTCGCCTCGATCACGCTGATCTCTGTCGCGGTGGTGTCAAGCCCGGTGAATGCGCACCAATCGTTAACAACCAGTCCGGCACCTATTACGTCTGATCCTCGATTAACGGTGCCAGCCTGAGGAGAGAGCAGGGAGCAAACATCAATCGTGCCATACGATGAATAAGGGAAAAAAAGTACGGACCACTAAGGGAACTTGTAATAGACTGGACAGCTCGTCCTGGTCCTGGACCGAAGTTTTTGGATGGACGAGACCGCCCTGATTAGTGATGGCACAATACGAGCCGACGAGGACGTTGTCCGCGATCGTCTGACGGAACACCTCGACCTTGAGGACGTCCGCGATGATCTCCTCCGTCTCGCGATCGACGTCAGGGTGGACGAGCGCGACGTGGTCGTTGCACGCGATCACGTTTCCGAGAGCGGAGAGCCGCTCTTCGATGCGCTGAAGGGCGACGGCGTCCGGGAGGGCATTTCGCAGATGCTGTAGTTCTTGGTCGGTCGTCGTCGAGGGCACGAGGAGCCCGTGGCGGTTGCCCGCGGTGAGACGCCCGATGATGCGCGTGCCGGCGATGGAGGTGTGCACGATGGGGATCACGTCGCTGAGCTCTGCCTCGAATGCGGAATAGAAGTTGGTGCTGCCCTGGATGGCGGCGAGGCAGTACGAGTTTGTGAGCTTGGAGAAGACGCCGACGTCGCTGCTGTTTTCGAATTGGATGCCTGATGGACGGAGTGTGAGTGTGCGCGCACGTCATCGGATTGAACGTACGAGTAGCCATGGTGGTGGATTGATGGGCTGTGGGCTGAAGGGTTGGAGGAGAGGCGAGGGTCTCGTGCTAGGTAAAATATATGTGATCTCTGCCGGGAATCGCGCTTCCGAGTCAAGGCCGGAATGGCCGGAACCGTTGTAGCGAGTCACCCTTTCGAGTCAACGGGACATGAACATGTTCCTTACCCGCAACCGTCTACTTTCTACACTCATTCGACGTCACAGGAATCCTCGCTTCGCTCTTCCATCTCGGCGTTATGTCCAGCCACCTCATCCCCGACCAGCACAGGTTCCTCCCGTGACTCCAGTCGAAAAAATATTGTTGGACACCATCAAGGTGCCTACCACTTCCCGGTGCTTTCATACGTTCTGTCTGAATTCTGTTTTTGGTTACAGGCGAATGGGCCCATATCCTTCGCAACATACATGCAACATTGCCTCTCCCATCCAACAGAGGGTTATTATATGAACCCTGCAAATGCGGTCATCGGTGCTCGCGGTGACTTCATCACCAGCCCAGAGATTAGTCAAGTGTTTGGTGAGGTGGGTGATTCATTGACTCAGCATATCGGAGAAACGAAGGTAATGAACTATCAGGAGGACGCGTAGTTGTTGGGCGTGTGGTTAGTAACACAATATTTGAGCTCTGGTGCGAAGCATGATATCCAGCTGGTTGAACTTGGTCCGGGGAGAGGCACGCTCATGGATGACATTCTTCGGGTGCGTATCTTCACGCTTCTGTGCGTTTTCGTTTGCCAAATCGGTCTTAGACACTGTCGCAATTTCCGCATACCTGCACGTCTGTCAAGCATGTCCACCTCGTAGAATCCAGTCCAGCTCTTCGTACCGTTCAGGAGAAGAAACTTCAGGGATGGCGTCTCAACAAAGGCCCAGAATTACACTGGCATGAATCCATTGACGATATTCCCGCCTCAGATGGCGTGTATACCATGCTAGTCGCGCACGAGTTTTTCGATGCGCTCCCATTCCATCTCATCGAAGTACGCCACCCGTTCATAACTGCGTTGTCACATGTGAGCCTGACCCCCTCGAATTTCCTAGAAAACTCATCAAGGTTGGAAAGAGGTTCTAATCACCTCTACTCCCGACGCAGCCGCCAAAACTGTCCTGAGACATTTGGACGTCCAGACTTCTCGATTTTCACCCTCCCCCTCGACTTCACTCTCCCATGATCGATTATCATCAACATCACTCTCCGCAAACCAGACGCGTTTCCGCCCTGTCCTTGCGACGGAGCCTTCACCAGTGTCAACTCTACTGGGCGCCTCGTCACCACGTTTTGCGACCCTCCCAATTGGTGCGCGCATCGAAGTTTCTGCCGCCTCCTTCCAAACCGCACGCAAACTCGGCACCCTTATCTCCCAGGGGGCAGGGGGCAGCGCATTAGTGGTAGACTACGGAAACAATCACGCCGTCAGGAACTCATTCCGCGTACGTCCGTCCTTCCCATGACTTTACTACCAATTCTTACGTGGGCGACCCGACGCTCTCTTGTCTGTGTGTTCAGGCGTTCAAGGGTCACGCGCTCGCCGACCCATTTGATCGCCCCGGCCAGGCAGATCTCACCGCAAACGTCGACTTCGCGTACCTCGCCGAAGCCCTAGCAGGGACTGGTACGTCGCTCTCTCATCGACAACATACAACACCCCATCTGAGAGGACCTCCTACATCATAGCGACAGCGCATGGCCCGCTCTCGCAGCGTTCTTTCCTCCTCAACATGGGTATCGGCGCGCGTGTCGACGCGCTGCAACGCGCAGCAGTTTCATCTGAGCGTGCGGACGAGCTTCGGAAAGCCGCCGCGCGGCTCGTGGATGCAGCAGGGATGGGCAGGGAGTACAAAGTGATGGGTGTCACGGGTGGGAGGGACGCAGAAGGGGTGTGGCCATTCATTGCGGGCGAGGTTGTTGTCCGGGACGCCCCGACTGGCAAAGATGCGGAGGGGCTTTCGGCGATGCCCGCGGCTTGATGGCAACGCAAACACGCTCAGCTTTTTTATGATTATCTGTTAACGGCATGCGTGCGTGAGCCATTGCTCTATCTTAGCTTCCTCCCTTGTGCACCTTGACTCCCTGTTCAGTGAAGGGATCCACTGATACGCAATCATCGGCGATTTATCCTGCACAAAACTGTGTCAATGACCGATGCTCATGCAAGCCCACATACATGTTGCGTAGAACGTCGGCGAGCGCGAGATCGTTCAGAGTTTGCATTACACGTCTTGCTCGAGTGAAAAACAATCGGTGGTTGGTGGTATCGCCGTGATGCCACCTTACTTTTTTCCTATAAACTGTCCGCGTGTGAAAACCCTCCGAGATCCCGAACCTTTGAAACCTCACGACTTGCCCTTCGGTCAAGCATAATCGCATTCTGTGATTTACATCGAGTCATCTGGTATAGTGCTTTTGAAATTCCGGCCATTCGTTGAGAAGAGTGTCAGATTAAGCTCGCGGCTCGGTGCCCTACTGTCGCATACAACGGACTCCGCAACGCGGCCCTAGTCACTATGTCGCCATACTTCACATTGGACAATTAGCTTTTATTGCCTTCGTAGCCACTCTTTATTTGTCGAGATAATTGATACATCCGATGCCCGCTCGAGGGGCATCTCATAAGGACATGTAGTTAGCGTCGTCCACCTCAGTTCTCGTGCCCACTCGCGCGCGCTGTTACTGAGTACTGAGTACTTGTTATTGTGTCTACACAGACCTCGCCCGCGCGCGCACTACCCGAACTCATTATTCTATTGCCCATAGAACTCTTCAAAGAGGAGATATAGTCAAAACATTGAGGTTGTATTTTTTACAAGGCCAAGTTACGTGAAAATGACATCAAGCCACCATCACCAGGATGCTGTCTAGACCCAATGTCAGCGCCGTATTAGCAGCAGTTAGAGCCAAAATATCATCTACAAAGCACAGTTATTCGTCATGGCGGTAACCTAATTCATGATATTAGTGTGAAGGATAGAGAGCTTTTCTGATGGACCACATCCCAGTATAAATTGTTCGCGCCATAGGAATCGTCATCAGGGGTCTGAAGCTTCCTCGGGCGAGCAGGCAAGAAGGTAGCCGTTGATACGGAAGACGGAGATATCTCTTCGTAGGGAACCCATAGACGGATCCCCTCAGAAGGACCTACGAGCCTTGGGTGAAATGTATCATGGGATGGTCACGCCGCGCACGCCGCTGGGAGTGAGAATGGTGGTTGTAGTGGAAGTTGGGCCATCAAATACGGTAATAGGAGCGACGATGGTTGTTCATTCGTTGTGTTGCGAGGTAGCGCTATCGTCAAGGATAGGTTGAGTAGTTGGACTGGCCGTAGAGGAGTTAGTGGAAGGGTAATGGATGTCTTGCGGCGTGTCAGCATCAGCGGTGTCCAGTGAAGCCGTTTGGGACAACGCAGGAACCAAGGTCAAGTTTAGGGGAGAACAAAGCCTATCACAGGGCGACAATATCTCGACTGTGGCGTGGGGGCTTGGAAAGGAGATCTCGGGATCAGATCCGGTGTGAGGAGTAGTGGTTTTAGGTGTGGTGTCATGATACAGAACGGTGCTGGGAGTGAAAGGCGTCATGTAGGCGTCATCCTCAGCCTTTTCAGAGCTGACAACAACGTCGGGCATGTGAGAAGTCGATTCAGTGTTTGTGCGATGGTCTGCGATGTTGCACAATGGATACGACGCGGGCTCGTACAAAACGAAATTGCGATCGGAGGTATACGTGGTGAATGCGGTCGGCGCTGCGTCTGTGCCTTGATGTAAAGCGAGGTAAATATGTCGAGTGCTTCTGAGGATGAAGATTGGCGTGCTATAAGCCCCGTTCTTCCGCGCCTCTAAAACAACGTCGTTCCACAAGGCACAGAAGTCGTGCTGTAGTTGGGGAAGCGTATGTTTGACGTTGAACCTCGAAATTGATCGTAGAATCCGCGTGGAGGAAAGTAGATAGAGATCGCCCCGGATAGTCGAACAAAGGATCTGGCGAGAGATGTGGATCAAGTTGGCAAGCGACACACTATCACCGTGTGCGAGGTATTCCCGAAGGACACTTTCAGATACCCCGAATTGGTTCTTCGCAAGCGCAATCCAGCGGTCGTCGCGCACCTCCACACTTGCAATGATAGCAGAAACTATGCTTTGTGCGCATAAGCCTGCCTCTTGTTCGCCACTATGGATCCGGCTTCTTAGAGAGTGTCCCATTTCCACGGATTGCAGCACCCCACGCCAGCGCCCCATGAAAATGTCACCAAGGATGCGCGAGGCGGCATCAGATAGATGTGCTGCGTCAGTGGCCTTGGCGCAAACGACAAGCCTCCTCTTTTGGATTGACTCTGGGAGTATGTCGGATGACCGAGTACGGTGCAAGAACCTAGTCAAAGCCGACGACAGCTCGCCTACTCCCATTTTAGCGAAACTGCTCGGTGTTAACTTGACCTCCTTTGATCTGAAGAAACCAAGGACGCCCTCGAAGAACTGCTCAAATTCGTGATCTTCGTCCAGGGCATTGAATGTCCACATCAATACCCGGCCGTCGATTTCCGATGACAGTCTCCAAGCAGCTTCTTCGGCTGTTTTGCTGATACCTTGTAAAAGCCGCCTGCGAAAGGTGCCCATCCAGAGAAAAAAGCGCGTCCAGGATACATCGCGGAACCAAGGAGTACGACGGCAAACATTCCCTATCAACCAGAGACTCCGGAAAACTGCGTATGCCACACCAGTATAAAGGAGCCAGGCGGACGAAGAAAGCGGTGCGTAATACGGGCTGTCGTGCCGAAAGATTGGCATTACAGTGATGCACCCATATACCACCGCAGAAAGCGCTGCCCACCACGCCACGATGCTGAAGACAGTGTGATCAACATTGAACAGAAAAATGAGAAGGCCGGCCAAGAAGAGGGCGAGGGAAAGATGTAGTAAGGCGGGCAACCCTTCAACTGCCCAGTGAACGTACAACTTGTCGACACCCTCGGCAAAGAAGGCACGGATCCGTGCTCGCTTGTGTAAACCGTACCGTGGTGTCTGGGTGATCGTGACGTATCGACGTGCCCACTGTTGTAATAATGTTGCTAGAAGAGCGCAGTTGAGGCTAATAGCCAAGCTCAAAAACCAAAGCGAGTTGACCCAGACGGCATATCTAGGAGGAGAGAAGGCCGGCGGCTTAACCAGACCACGGGTAGCAATGACGGATATACTGGTTACGTTAGGATCAGCGAAAATCTCATAGATGTTCTTGAGATAGAATGCGGAGGTGTCCTGGGAGTTTGGCCTGAGGTCCTGCATCGACACCGTGACCAGTGTCGCGACAGCAGCAGAGAACAAACCAGTCTATGATGTTTCAGTTGATGGACGCAGTCCGACGGGAACTAGCACGAGAAGCTCACGAAGATAAGGATCCCTTCAGCATCTTTTTGCCAGCGCTCGGTCATCTTATTGTCTTCCGCCTCCGCCATCTTTAAGTACATGGAGAAGAGGGGTCCGGAGCTGTCAGCAAAGTCCGACTGTCCCTGCGACGTCCAATTGTATGCAAACTGAGACGGGTGGACATGCCCATCTACCGTTCATAGTTTGGAGTGAGCAAATTGGCAAGGGTAGTGAGTCTAACGACTGATAGCGTACCTCTGCCAATCCCGTTCGAGGGCGTGGTAGTGGCCCAGGGAGCAGCTTGAGACATCCGAAACCGATGGTAGGGTATGGGGGATAAGAAGTTGAAATGAACAGATCAAGTCCGAAAACGCAAGAATGAGGAGTCACGGCCGTGTGGATAGCCGTACGATTTCTGGGAGGCACAGGATCAGAAAGAACGTACATATGTTAACACACCTGTAGGTGACAACGCACAGACCTTCTTATTGGGCCGAAACAATTTCGATTTTCGACACAGTCCGTGCGGCAGGATAATGGGAAGAGAAAGGACGAGTTGAGACCGTTGGCGGGTCGAACGGCACAGGAAAAAACGCGGAATGCAGCCCACGAAGCTCAATTGCGATCTGACAGGTTGGTGATGAAAAGAAGTTGATGAAATTTGGTTCAATATCGCACAGCATTCGAAACCGAGTTACCGTGGCACTTCCGCGTTTTATTTCCACGTCTCTTCAAGTTGTCATTCTTGTTATCAGGTAGCCGAATAAATGCAGTTCCGAGTTCTCCTTTAGAGAACGAGGTCTTTAAGACGTTTTTTCTCGCTGGGATTTGGTCGACCACCGTGCGAAAATTCCGCATAATCGTTGCGGCCGTTGCCGGATGTTTGTGTTTGGGCCGACCGAGCGCGACTGTGGGTGCGTGGGTAAATTCCGCAAAATCGTTGCGGCCGTTGCCGGCTTTTGTTGTTTGTGTTGTGTTTGGGGCGATGCCGCGATGGTGCACGCGACTTGTGGGTGCGTGGGTAAATCGTTGCGGCCGTTGCCGGCTTTTGTTTGTGTTGTGTTTGGTTTGGGGCGATGGTGCAGCGATTGTGGGTGCGTGGCGTGGGTAAATACTGGGTAAATACTTCCGCACACACAATCGTTGCGGCCGTTGCCGGCTTTTTTGTTTGTGTTGTGTTTGGGTTTGGGGCGATGGTGCAGCGCGACTTTGTGGGTGTCGTGGGTAAATTCCGCACAATCGTTGCGGCTGTTGCCGGCTTTTGTTTGTGTTGTGTTTGTTTGGGCCGATGGTGCAGCGCAACTTTGTGGGCGACAAATCGTTGCGTTGCCAGTGTCATGTTTCAACTTTTGGCCAACGGCCTCGTGTGCGATGCCTTGCGCAACGCCTCTGCATCTCCCCAGACAACGCTGTGCCCTCTCGATGGGCCTCGAAAACGAAAAACTGGACGGCTCCTCGGTGGCGGGATGGTGTGGTTGTGGATGGGTGCCAGGTGCGTGGTTGGTTGTGGTGCTGCATGACTGACCTGGCACAGCTAGAGTCTTTCTTGTTTTGTTTGCGGGCGTCGATGCCCGCTGCGATGTCCATGGTCTCAACAGGTTCTCTCGACTCGATGGTTTGCTCCCTTGGCGGCTTCCCCCCAGGATCCCAGGGGCCTGGTCCCTCCCAAGTGGACAGGATGACTTCGTGCGACGGCAACTGGGCTTGCGATCGCCCTCGTTTGGGCAGCCTTGCGGTGTCATGCCATGTTCGCGCTCACCCTTTGG
>Ga0307510_10007432_pt1 | contig 13065 bp, 9 predicted proteins | sample 12_EM_MG_FD_207224 | JGI IMG/M metagenome (GOLD analysis project Ga0307510, IMG submission 207224) | Populus trichocarpa ectomycorrhiza microbial communities from riparian zone in the Pacific Northwest, United States - 12_EM | ecosystem: Host-associated > Plants > Roots > Unclassified | place... | reverse complement strand
CCATCATGCTTCTTGTGTTAGGCCCGATTTTCCTGATCATAGCGATCTTGATTAAGCTCACATCAGATGGGCCGGTATTATTTTCCCAAACGAGATTGGGGTACGGTAAGCGACCATTTCAGATTCTTAAATTTCGCACAATGGTTCAGAACGCAGAAAAGCTCATTGCCCAAGTGGAGCACCTCAATGAGACGCAAGGGCCAACCTTCAAATTGAAGAATGATCCACGCATAACACCTCTTGGCAAATTCTTACGAAAGACAAGCCTTGATGAAATTCCTCAGCTCATTAATGTATTTGTAGGCGACATGAGTTTAGTTGGCCCACGACCGCTCCCACTACGGGATTACGAGGGATTTTCACAGGATTGGCATCGGAGACGGTTCAGCGTGAAACCTGGCATCACCTGCCTTTGGCAGGTGATGGGGCGAAGCTCGATTGGTTTTGACGAATGGATGGCTTTGGATATGCGATATATCGATCAGTGGTCTGTCTGGCTCGATATCAAAATATTATTCCAAACAATCCCCGCAGTTTTTCGTGGCTCTGGTGCTGCATAGACTGAAGCTTCAGTAGCATTCTCGGCGCTCTTCGGGCACGTATCGGTTCGCCCATGATCGCCTTCCAGGCGCTGTTGCTTTCGACGCCGGGGATCATTAATCCGTCGTCGTGCTGCCTGCCCTCCGAGATTATCCAAAGCGCCCGGTGATGTAGTCTTCTGTCTCTTCTCCGGCCGCTGAAACATCTTCTTCGCCGAGTTGAATTCGGCAAGACGGCCATTCATAAAGAAACCAACGTAATCGGCGACGCGAGCGGCTTGGAGCACTCGCAAGCCGCTCGCGACATTATCGAAGATACTTTTAGGGAACGGAAGGGTTTTGAAATACCATTCCAACTTTCTGACGCAACAGGGTAGAGGGAGTTGACAACAGATTTCGTTCTCCGAGTCTCATTTCACCTGGAAGTTTGTTTCGGGAACGGCTTCGAACATTCTATTCAATAGTCGTAAAAACGTGGATTTCCCACATCCGGAAGGTTCGATAAGAGCAGTAATTCGATCTGTAGGGACAATCAATAAAGGGTGATAAGGTAAGCAACCTCATCACCCTTGCGCAGTCTAGCCTTTAAGAACACGTCTTTAAAGCATCCTTAAAGCCGATTCCGTGGGCGACCTTTTAAGGCCCTCAGTACTGGAGTCGCTTGATGGCCGCAAGTTCTTTGTCGACGATCGGCTTAGCCAAAGGAGCGTACGAAAGTCCCTCAGTAGCCTTCTGGCCGTCCGTTATTCCCCAAGTCAGAAATGCCTTGAGCGCAGCACCTTTGGATTTGTTCTGCATGCTCGAAGGAACAAGCATCCATGTAAAGCTGGAGATTGGGTAGCTAGTTGCCCCAGCGGCATTTGTTATAGATACGCGAAAATCCGCCGGCATATCTTTCACAGCTCCCGCAGCAGATGCTGTAACGGAGATCAGATCTGCTTTTATAAACTTACCTGCAGCGTTTTTTACCTTGCCATAGGCAATCTTATTCTGGATTGCATAGATAAGCTCGACGTATCCGATGGCGTTAGGAGTCTGGCGGACAAGACCCGCCACGCCTTCGTTCCCCTTACCACCCAGACCAACTGGCCAGCTAACCGAAACAGCTGCTCCTACTTTGGATTTCCACTCAGGGCTGATCTTCGAAAGATAATCAACCCAAACAAAGGTTGTGCCGCTGCTGTCCGAACGATGAACAACAATGATGTTGTTGCTGGGGAGCTTCACACCGGGATTTGCTTTCGCAATCGTTGGGTCATCCCACTTGGTAATCTTGCCAAGATAAATCCCGGCAAGCGCGTCGGCGGTAAAATTCAAATCCGTGCTCACGCCCGGGATGTTATAGACCGGAACAATCGCTCCCAACGCTGTTGGAAAATGCAAAATGTCTGCGCCAAGCTTTGCTTTCGCATCAGCCAGCTGGGCATCAGTCATCGGACCATCGGTACCGCCGAAATCGACCGTTCCCGTAGAGACCTGTCGTATACCACCGCCGGAGCCAATGGATTGGTAATTGATCTGTACATTCGAATGAAGTTTTTGGTACGTGCTCCCCCAGCTGGAATAGAGCGGGTAGGCGAAGGAAGAACCCGCACCAGTTAGAGTGATCTGTTGAGCTGAGGCGCTCGCTGTAAATGCTGCTACGGCAGTCGCAAGTGTAAGTAGGCGGCGAATCATCTGGATCCTCATAATGTCGCTCTCCGCTATAACCCGGGCGGAAAGTCTATGCGTCTTTAGGCGCACTTTAACCCTAAAAGACGGATATGAACAAGAGGTAAATCATAACGTAAATTAAAGAATTATCGGAGGTTAGGTCGTTTTATGCAAAAGAGGGTGCCCAAAGATTGGGCACCCCGGGGATTTACATGGAAAGCCGGAGAGACTATGGAATGTAGTAACGAAACCCGGTGAACACCATATTGTTGGTGGCCTTTGGTGATCCGCCTACGCCTTTCCACGCTTCGCGCGTGAGATAGCTGTACTGCATTTGGTACTGCAGGCGACCGACCTTCGGATTGTTGTAAATCCGATAAGTGATCCCGGCGGTGCCCTGAATTACGGCTCGAGTTGCTCCTAAGCAGTTCGCCGGGGTTCCGGGATTGTAGGGAGCGGCACCGGCAAGACCGTTGCCGGTGCTTGTTGGAAGTGTTTCAGTATTGCAACCAGCGTTCGAGCTCGTATATGGGGCGTAGCCAATTAATTTACCTGCTGATGCACCAAGGGTGCTCAGATAAATGGTACGTTGCGCATACTCTCCACCTGCATATCCCCACAGGTCAAGCTTTTTAGTCGGATGAAGTTCCGCTGAGAATAGGCCTTGATAGGATTTGATCGGCGCTAAGGTTCCATCGGGATGAACAGTCGTATCCGGCAATGTTGAGGTGCCATAACGACCTACTCCAGTGCCGGCCATCGTGTGGATTCCGATATCAGCAAAGTGAGTAACAGGGAAGCGAGCGTTTGCAAAAAAGCCACCACCGGTCTTCGTGTCATTCTGACCACCAACCGCTGGCGTTCCTGTCGCAGGTACGATCGACGTTGCGTAAGCAGCCCCAGGATAGTACCGATCACGGAAGAATCGAGCGATACCGCCGGCCTCTAAGTGTGCCGCTTTGTGATCATAGGTAGCTTTCACAATCACATCTGGAGCGACGTTGTTCGAGTAGTTTGCCGTCAAATTGAACAAACCACCACCCGTACCCGCGTTGCCAATAAAAAAGTTGGCGTTCGCATTCGTTCCAGAGTACAAGATTTCAGCTTCTTCGAGCGATGTCGCCAGGGTCAACCCGTTATTGAACCTCTGCTGAATCCTGATGCTGGGTTGACGCTCCCAACTGAAGCCTACGTGGTACTGAGCGTCAATTGTCATTGGAAGGTTCTCGGTTCGATTGTCAGTGGACTTCTTCGTCTCCGTGACGAGTGACCACATTTGACCGCCGGTTACCGCGAAGCCACTCTTCGTTGCCGCCTGACCCCAAATCTGTCGTTGACGCAATGTGTAACTGTTGCTCTGATTCTCATTGCTGGTGGCCCCGGCAGAGAGGAAGTCCGCTTCAAAGTAGCCTGACAACTTGAAAGGACCAGTATTGCCCTCAAATAAACCACCAAGGCGGCTCTGGCGTCCGGAAAAATTCAATTCACTCGTATTGGCCTGGGCTGCTCCAGGGAAGGGTGTCGAATTGAAAGGAGTGTTTACGTCGGAATTGATCGACCGCTGCCGGTAAACATTTTCAAAGGCGAAGAAGGCAACTGGCGTAATCGTGATGCCTTTGTAGTGCAAGGCGAAAGGCGATTCAATTTTCTCGTTGAACTCCCGTTTTGTTTGAGTCAACGTATTTGTCACTTCAGTATTGGCGATCTTTAGATCTGTCACGTTTGATTGGATAAGGGCGACTGCTTTCGTATTTGCCTGCAAGACTAAATTCAGCTTTTCTGACTGCGCAGTTGCTTCTGCGGCCTGTTGTTGCGCTCCTTCCGCAGCGTGCTGGGCAGTGGCGAGTTTAGTGTCTTTATCTGCAAGCTGCTGTTTAAGTCCGTCGATTTGAGCTTGCATATCGGCAAGCTTCTCGCGAACCATCCGCTCCATTTCACTCTCGACAGGTTTTCGTGTGGTCTTTCGCTTTTTAACGACAGACGATCCTTGCGTGCCAGTTCCGGGTGCTTTTGCATTCTGCCCTAAAACTGAAGTAGAACCCACAATGAGCACCGCAGACATAACCATCTTTAGCCTATTAATCATCAAACCTCGCAAAGTTAAAACGAATAAAGTAATCCCGAACGTGGAGATCACGTTTTATCTGGTAATAGTCAATCGTGACGAATTCTGATTAATAGAAAGAGAACGCGGGGTCATGTGAGCCTAAAAATTCACAGAATGTTAAGAAAATGCCAGCCTTCCTACATATACAGTCGATACGCTTATAGCGATCTATCGGTGATCGCGAGCGTTAAAGTCTGCCATAAGACTAGTCAGTTTTTTGCATTGTGCCGAACGTCCGCGCCTTGAACCCAAAAGATAACATCTTCGGCAATGTTTGTTGCGTGATCGCCGACCCGTTCAAGATTGCGAGCAATAATCAGGTCGTTCAGTGCCTGCGAGGTAATTGCAGGCGACTCTAAAATCAGAGTATTCAGGGTCGTGAAGGTCCGAGTATTCATCGCATCTACTTCATCATCCAGTTCAAGAACATGCTTTGCCTTCGCGGCATCACCATCGGCGAAGGCTTGCACGGCTTGCCGAACCATCTTCATCGCCAGTGAGCCAAGCAGTGGGATATTTACGGGAAGTTCTGGGCTCGATGTCGAACCGGTGTCTTGAACGCGAGCCGCAATATTTACAGCTTGATCACCTACACGTTCGAGATCCCCGTTGATGCGAATGATCGATAGAATAAAACGCAAGTCAATCGCCATCGGTTGCTCTGTTGCTAGAAGATCTATGGCCATACGATCAATCTCGCGCTCAAGTCGATTGATCTCTGGCTCCGACCTAAACACCAAAGCACATTCCGTCAAATCGCGAGTGCTGTATGCCTTGAGTGCATGTTCAACACCACTTTCTGCAAGGGCAGCCATGCCCAACAGTTGGCTTCTAAGATCTTCGAGACTCTGCTGGAATCGGATACGCATTAGCCAAACCTTACCCCTGAAGATGTTTAGATCCAATTCTCATTCCAAAGGACATCCGGCTCGGGTCGATTCCATGGGCGCAAAAAAACCACGTAACGGCGAGGAAGGGAATCCATCGCCGTTGTGAGTGCTTTAAACCGACTACGACAGAGCTGCTTTACTTGACCAGCATGTTGAAGAGCCAAAAAAGGCAGCCAGAGAGCAGCGCTGCTACCGGCAACGTAAAGACCCATGCCATAGCAATGTCCCGAATGGTCGACATTTGAAGACCACTTTTATTTGCAGCCATCGTTCCGGCTACGCCCGAGGACAGTACATGTGTTGTGCTGACGGGAAGACCGTATCCGTCAGCTGCCAGAATCGTGACCATTGCTACTAGTTCTGCGGAAGCTCCTTGCGCGTATGTCAGATGTGTCTTGCCAATCTTCTCACCAACTGTCACGACAATACGCTTCCAGCCCACCATCGTTCCAAGCCCCAGTGCAAGTGCGACAGCAACCTTCACCCAGTTTGGGATGAACTTGGTTGAGCGATCTAGAAAACTCCTATAGTTCGTTAGAACTTTGGTATCGCTATCAACGATCTTTGGGGCACCTTCTGCTTTGCCCATAATTCGAAGAGCTTCACTCGTCAAATACATTTGATTTCGAACGTTTGCCTGCATGTTGGCAGGAACACCGCCGAGTGAGCCATACGAGGTTGCCTCGTTACGGATATCGACGAACATTTGCTGCAAAGCGAGCGGAACTCCTGGCTCATACTTTTTTGTGCTGATAAACTTTTCCAGCTCGGGAGCTGGGTCTTGAATGACAGCACCTGGCGTGATGTAATTTCCTATCGATTGAGCGGCCTGGCTAGAAACGGCCGCAAAAGTCTGGACTTGAGAAGCAGTTACCGTGTGATTGAGCGCGTAAGCAGTTGGGACCGTGCCAACCAGGATGAGCATTATTAGGCCCATACCCTTTTGGCCATCGTTCGATCCATGCGCGAAGCTAACGCCTGTGCAGGTCAACACAAGCAAAGCACGGATGTAAAAGGGTGGGGGCGCTGTGCCCTCTGGAGCTTTGTAAAGGCGCGGGTCACGCGCGACTACCTTGAAAAGAAGAAATACGATGGCTGAGAGAGCAAATCCTACGATTGGGGAGATAAGTAACGCTTTGAAGACCTTCGTCACCTGCTCCCAGTCCACGCCGGCCGTGCCGGAGTTTCCCATCATAAGTTGATTCGCGATACCAACGCCAATGATCGAACCAATCATTGTGTGCGAACTTGAAGCTGGGAGGCCGCGCCACCACGTAGCGAGATTCCATAAAATTGCGGCGACCAAGAGAGCAAAGACCATTGAGAAACCCGACCCCTTGGAAACCTTCAGAATTAGCTCTACCGGAAGAAGAGAAATAATCGCGAAGGCAACGGCACCCGAACTCGTGAGTACACCGATAAAATTCCACAGGCCGGACCAGACCACAGCGATGTGTGGCTCCAGAGAATGGGTGTAAATTACGGTTGCGACGGCATTCGCAGTGTCATGGAAACCGTTTACGAACTCGAATCCCAACGCAATTAAAAGCGCCAAGCCGAGCAAGAGGTACGGAAAGATTGAACCTTGATGAACCGCAGACAAATCGTCTGAAAGCTTGAGCGAAATATAGATGAGGCCACCAGTAAGCATCAAAGCAAACAGCACGGTACCCCATTTGCCCGGTGAAGATCTTTTCAGCTTCTCATCAAGTAGCGATCCAGTGGTTGGCAAAGCTGAAACTGGAGTTGCCATATTTTTTTACCCCATCAATTTGTCATAGTCGCGACCGCTTGATGCTATCGATCGTTTGTAAACGCGACATTACAAAACCAGCTTTATGTTGCATTTCCTGAGATTAGGACACATCGAGAGTGCGCATTAAATCTGCAAAGTATTGCAGCGTTGCAAATGAGGTCGATTGCAGCGAGGCAAGAATCATAGTGACATCCAGCGTGAGACTGGCATGGACTTTTCTAGGCAGGTTTCTGCTCGATTCTAATGATGAAGTTTGGATCAAGGGATTCTGGATATCCGGGGGGCAGTACAAGCATTGGGGCAGCTGAGGGAAAGCGATTTTCCCGTTCCCGTTGACCAAGACGGTTTCAAATATCAGCGAGTGGGGAAACTGATTAGAGGGAACCTTTCAGGCCTCGGCACAGCTATGTCGGTAAATCGAAGGTTCAAACCTTCTCCGTTGGGATAGCTGCCCACGCGGATGATCGAACGTTCATACGCCGATTGGCTGCTAGGCGAAAGAGCTGCTTTTGTCAGTCGCTTTAAATTGTTGAGAGGAGTTGGAGGCGCGGGTCGGGATCGAACCGACGCATAAAGGTTTTGCAGTTTTGGCAGTTTTATCTAACCAGTTGATAAACCGCGCCAATTCCGTCGAATGATGTACTCGAAATCGGCAGTTTTATGATCGGTTTGTCCCTTATTGGCTACCAATTGGCAACCACGAATTCTTGGAGCTCGTGAGGCTGTAGAAATCGGTGTCTAGCGCTGGAATCGAATTCGAGAAGGCTTGAAAGAGCTGTTGCCGAGGAGCCTGGTTATCTCGCGTGCAGCTCTGCAGATTTTCTGGGAAAAGAGCGGTAATCTCGCCGTCGTGACCCTCACCACCGGGCCGGCAACGCTGATTGCACCTAAGATCCCTCCTTCAGGATCAAGAATAGCTGCACCTAAGCAACGAATGCCCGCTACGGCTTCTTCGTCGTCAAGAGCGAAACCCTGCTTTCGTATGACAGCAAGCTGTTTTTTTAGACGAGTGAGGTTTGTGATGGTGCGAGGGGTAACCGGGTCAAAACGGATGGAGGCAAAAAGCTCTTGGCGCTTGTGGTCGTCGTCAATGTTCGCAAGAATCGCCTTACCCAAAGAGGTGCAGTAAATGGGGCTTCGCGTACCTATCCCGGACACGAGGCTTGGGCCACGCTTCAACGCGCGAACTTCATGAATCAGTATGAAGATGGCTGGCTATCAATACACGGTGACAAAGTGCTGGTAGGTAGGGCGCTTACGGCAGTTTGGATGCCGGGCCGGCCTGATATTCAGAAAGTCATCGTCGACATGTTGCAACCACGCGATATATACGTTGCCGACCACTTCCAGTTGAAGGTTGGCGGCCCGTCGATCGGAGACAACGTGGGCAATGCCATCTACGCCAATCCGGTAATGGAATCGTTTACGATGGCGCAGTCAGGGATATCAATGGCCTAGAGGAACTGCCAAACAGGCAAAAATAAGATGGGAGTAAACGTTTACCTCGAATTCGTGCCGGCGCATTCGCGATTAAGGAAGAAAACATGAATAGACGATATCTCTTGAAGTATTCAGCGTTGTTAGGTGCAATCGGCCCCGTGTGTTCTTTCGGTATGGCAGAGGCGCCGCTTACGAAGGGCCAGAGCGGGAAGGGCATCGTGCTCTATTGCGACCTTGCCATCGACCCGGCACATGAGCAAGAGATGCTGCGGCACTTTTACACTGAATTTAAGCCGGCGGCAACCAAGTTTGAAGGGTACATCGACGTAAAGATACTAAAGTTGCGAAAGGTCATCCAGGGCAGTCCGGCTCCCGCGCCAAACATCAACTATCGGTTTCAGTTGACCTATGGAAGTGAAGAGCTGAGACAGAAGTGGATTGCGTCTGAGGTACACAAGCACGTTTGGCCGCAGATTGAAAACCTGGTGATGAACAAGGACTATCTGGTTCTCTTGACCGATAACGCATAGCTGCAATTGTCCTGGGAACCGCTTGCCAATCGCAGCGATAGAAGAATGGGAAAAATGCTAAATGAATCGATCAAAGTTATCCGCATTCGGTGTTGTAAGTACTGCGCTGGTATGCAACGCGCAGCAGTCCGCACCTAATGTGCAGGCGGCGCAATCAGCGGTCCAGGTACCTCTGTCAGCAACGATTGAAATTCTTCGAATGGATCCGGCGCTCGATGCCATCATCGCCCCGGGAAGCCAGATTGAGAAGGTGGCCGGTGGGTTCGCGTTCACCGAAGGACCAATGTGGCGTGAAGGGCGGCTATGGTTCTCCGATGTAACGGGCAACAAGATGTATGCGATCACGCAGGATGGCAAAGTGACTGCCCTGATCGACCATGCGGGTGGACTGGAGAGTTATCCGGTCGGTATGCCAAAGGGATCGAACGGGATGGTGACAGATAAGGACGGCAGTGTCCTAATGACGCAGCATGGAGTCCGTCGGATCGCTCGTCTCGATAAACAGCTCAAGGCCGCAACCTTTCTGGACAACTTTGATGGGAAACGATTTAACAGCCCGAACGACCTGGTCTACGCACCCGATGGGTCGCTGTGGTTCACGGATCCCCCGTACGGGCTGACGGGCGGAGACCGCGATCCGGCCAAGGAGCTGATGTTCAACGGAGTTTACCGGTATGCGGACGGTAAGCTAACGGCCCCGATCAAGGACTTGGCGCGCCCCAACGGGATTGGCTTCACATCCGACGGCAAAACACTTTATGTCTCAAACTCCGGGCCGCAGATGTTTGTCGAGAAATATGACGTCGCGAAGGACGGTACAGTTTCGAACGGAACCCGCTTTATCGAATATCCGGGCAGAGCCCCCGACGTTCCTGATGGCCTGAAACTAGATTCAGCCAACAACCTGTGGACGAGCGGCCCGGGCGGAATTCGGATCATATCTCCCGCTGGCAAGGTTCTGGGTCAAATCAAACTGCCGGAGACTGCGGCAAATCTGGCCTGGGCCGATGGCGGTATGACGCTCTATATTACGGGTTCTACCAGCATTTACCGATTGAAGGTTAAAACGCCGGGAACGATGCAGCGTTACGTAAAGTAAGGACTGCTGTACCGCAAAGCGCGGTCGGTCGCCCAGAACGAGACAGTAATCTGGGGAGTAGAGCAGCATGAGTGTGGCAAGCGGCACGAGAGTACGCTGGGCGATCGCATCCTGGCTTTTTGTTTTGAGCGCTGTTGCGTTTCTTGACCGGACCAACGTCTCTATCGCGGGGTTACAGATCAGCAAGGAATATGCGTTGGGTAATCAGCGGCTGGGTTGGATGGCCAGCGCGTTTCTCATTGCGTACGCAGTCTTTCAGGTGCCGGCTGGATGGGTCTCCGCCAAATTTGGACCGCGCCGTGTGCTGACCGTAGGTGTTCTGTCCTGGGGGGTGGCGACCGCGCTCACCGCTCTGCTGCCGTCGTCAGTCTCCCATGCCGCGAAGATTCTGATCGCGCTGCGTTTTGGCCTCGGCATAGGTGAGTCCGTTATGTATCCTGCAGCAAATCAATTTGTGATGCGTTGGTTTCCCGCCGAGGAGCGCGGGGTCGTCAACGGCCTGATTTTTGCAGGCGTCGGCGCGGGGAGCGGTCTGACGCCACCTCTGCTCACCTGGTTCATTCTGCACCACGGCTGGAGGTCGGCGTTCTGGTTTAGTGCGGTCGTCGGAGTTGTCGCAAGCGCGGTCTGGTGGTGGGTGGCACGCGATCGCCCGGAAGCCCACCCGTGGGTACAGCCGTCTGAGTTACGTGTGATCCGGGGCGCCGGCAGCGAGGTTTCGACGGAGGAAAAGATTGCATCCTCCTCACCGTCTTACGCTGTGCCCTGGAGGCTGATGCTCGGCCGTAGTGATCTGCTCGCGATGATGGTTGCATACTTCGGGTTCCTCTATGTTGCTTGGATCTATTTCAGTTGGTTCTTCATCTACATGGCGCAGGTGCGCGGCTTCGACATGAAGAGCAGCGCGCGATACACGATGCTGCCATTTCTTTCGATGACCCTCTTCTGCCTGCTTGGCGGAAAGCTGAACGATGTACTTACCCGTAAGTACAGTGTCCGCGCCGGACGGTGCTGGCTGGCTGCTGGAGCTTCTTTCCTTACGGCTATCTTCCTTCTGCTTGGGTCTCAGACCCACAACCCACAGTTGGCGGGCATTATCCTCGCGGTGGGCGCCGGTGCGCTGTACCTATCACATTGGGCCGCCGCCATCGATATCGCCGGCACCAGTTCGGGTGTCTTCTCAAGCATGGTGAACATGGGGGGACAGATTGGAGGGGCTGTCACAGCGTCCCTAACGCCATGGCTCGCCCAGAGATTCGGCTGGACAACTTCGTTCACTACCGCAGCGGCATTCGCTGTACTGTCTGCCGTCCTTTGGCTCATGGTCCATCCGGAACGTCCGCTAGGAAGCGAGAACCCCGCTGGCGTCGATGGGCACGAGTTTGTATCTCGCGGCTATACAGCACCTCAAGAGATTTGATCAACTCGCGTAACGAATCACCTTCGCAGGAGATGACCGTGCAGACATTCGTAAAGGTTGCGCTACTACTCGTATCCACCGTACTCGTTTCATTTGCCCAGATAGGCCAGCCCGCAGCGTACGGTCCACAGACGTTGGAACAGCGGATTGGGCACACTGACCCTGTCAAGGCGATGCATCAGACCGCGGTGCATGACGGCGCAGGCGCAGTAAACTTCCGGCCCCTGCTGGGTTTGAACGCCGTGGACACAAACCTAATCTTCTTCCATCGTGGTGTTATCGAGCCGAAGAGCGGCATCGGCGAACACTTTCATAACAAATGCGAGGAGATGTTCGTCATCCTGGACGGCGAGGCGCAGTTCACCGTGGATGGACATACCTCGCTGTTGAAGGGGCCGGTCGCTGTTCCAGATCTGATGGGCCATGCACACGGAATTTACAACGCAACCGACAAACCGGTGCAATGGCTTAACATCAATGTGGGCATGAGCAAGGCCTATGACGCGTTCAACCTTGGCGACTCGCGCGTTGGCGCAGCCCTCGATCCGATTCCTCAATTCATCTCTATACATTTTGACCGGTCGCTACTAAAGCCGGTGGCGCACATGGGCGGAGGCACCGGTACGGTTCAATACCGGCGTGCGCTAGCTCCCAGCGTCTTTTCCACCACGTGGTCCTATGTGGATCATCTACTGATCCCTCCTGGCAGCACCGTTGGACCGGCAACGAAGGCTACGATAAGTGAGGTGTATTACGTGATCGGCGGGGACGGTGAAGCACACATCGGCACTGAGACTGCTGCAATACACGCCGGCGATACCATTCCGATCCGTCTCGACGAAGCTCAAACCTTCAGAAATACCGGATCCGAGCCACTGGAGTTCCTGATTGTTGGTGTTGCAAAGGACTTCGCGGCGAAAGACATGCTGTTGAATGCGCCGCGCGCACGCTGACTTGAGCCGCAGACCCCAGCGGAAGCCGTGCCGATCATAGACTGAGTGCGGAGCTACTAACGTTTGGCTGCTGATTTGACCGCTGCGCTTGTCTTCTTTGCGATAGATTGCTTCGGAGGAACTGCGGTGGTCTGCCGGACTACCAAGCGGGTTTCTACTTGCTTGGGTGCAGTGCCGGGATTGAGCAAGGCGTACACTGCGCTGGCCGCGATGTCGCGCCCGGACATGCGAATAGTAGTCAAAGGCGGCTGCAAGTACTCGGTGATCTGTATATCGTCAAAGCCGATGAGTGAGATATCTGATGGGATCGAGAGACCAGCGCGTGAGATCGCATGCATGGCACCAAGCGCACTGACATCGTTGGAGCACATGATCGCTGTAGGCGGCTGCTTAATACTTAGGAGGTGCTCGACGCCGCGGGAACCTCCCTCCACGGTGTGATCACCATGGAAGATACATATCTCCGGCACGCGGATTCCAACTCTTTCTGCTGCGGAGAGGAAAGCGGTTAGACGAGCATTTGCGGAATGCAGACGATGCGGTCCTGTTATGTAACCGATACGTCGGTGTCCAAGAGCGGCGAGATGCTGTACCGCTTCACGGATTCCCTGGTCGTAGTTTACGTGGATGATGGAGACGTTCTCCTTTTGAGGAGCTACGTCAATGAAGACCATGGGG